>ERZ890510.143-NODE-143-length-59802-cov-5.082498_pt1 | contig 59802 bp, 66 predicted proteins | sample MGYA00521265_ERZ890510 | MGnify/ENA primary metagenome ERZ890510 (study PRJEB32303, sample SAMEA104408624) | aquatic metagenome | biome: Brackish water; feature: Chemocline; material: water | place: Baltic Sea | collected 2014-10-26T21:54:00 | depth 110 m ... | reverse complement strand
ATCGTGATAGCTGGTACGAACACGATGAGCAGTAGAACCACTAATTCGGCGACCAAGAACGGAATCACCGCGAGAGAGACTCGTTCTAATGGCACCTTCGCTATGGGGGCTGTTATGAACAGGAGCAATCCGAGTGGCGGCGTGATCAATCCCAATAGCAGACTGATCATCAAGAACAGGCCAAATTGAATGTCGGTCATGCCGAGGCCGAGTTGCGAGGTGGCCACGGGCATGAGCAGCGGCCCCAAAATGATCATGTTGGCCAACGCGTCCATGAAGGTACCCATGATCAAGAAGAATCCGATCAAGATCAGGGCCATGACGACGCGGTTGTCCGATATCGCGAGCAAGAGTTCCAAGATCTCTTGGGGAATCTTGAAGAAGGTAAGGATGCGGCTGAATACGATGGCGGTCGAGACGATCACCAGGGCCGACGCGGTAACCTTTGCCGTGTCGATCATCGCCTCGATCAGGTTCCGCAGATCCAGCGTGCGGTAATACAGTGTGCCGATGAGCAGGGTGTAGAGCACGGCGACAGCACCGGCCTCGGTGGGTGTGAATATGCCGCCCAGAATCCCGCCCAGAATGATGAAGGGAATGAGCAGGGCAGGCGCGGCCTTCGCGCTGCCCTTCATGATCGGGATGACGCCCTCAAAGCGATGCATGTCGCCGTAACCCCGTCGGGCGCTGATGACGTAGGCGGTAACCATCAAGGAAAGACCGATCAGGACGCCGGGAATGATGCCGCCGGCGAACAGCCCACCGATGGAAATCTGCAACTGGCCGCCGATGATAATAGCAACCGTACTCGGTGGAATGATCGCGCCGATGACGGCGCTGGCGGCGGTCACTGCGGCCGAGAACGCCGGGGGGTACCGCTCGCGGACCATCGCCGGAATGAGGATCGGGCCAAGCGAGGCGGCATCGGCCAGGACCGATCCAGAAATGCCTGCGAAGAACATTGAGGCCAGAATGTTCACATGGGCCAGACCGCCTTTGAGCCAACCCACGACGAGGCGCGCCACCTCGACCAGTTTTTCGGTGATGTCGCAGCGGTTCAGGAGCTCGCCCGTGAGCACGAACATCGGTAACGCCAGTAACGCGAACTGATTGACCGCCGTATACATTTCGGTGACCAGGATCAGCGGCGGGATGGTCGTGCCGGAAAAGAACAGGAAAACCATGCAGGCGAGCCCGAGCGCGAAAGCGACGGGAATTCCAAGGATCAGCAGAACACCGAAGGGAATGAGCAAGTAGGGAGCGACGATTTCCATCGAATGAGATTCCTACTCGAGACCCGGATTGCCTTGGTTTTCGAAGTGGGCATCGTTCCCGCGCCGCCAGTGGATCAGATCATGCATGGTTGCGTTGATCGCAAAAATCATCATCAACACACCCCCGACGGGAATCGACAGCTTGGCCCATTTGGTCGACATCGAAAGGCTCGAGGAGCGCGCGTGAAAGTCTTGATTGAAAACTTTGAACCCGAACCAGATCACCGCGGCCAGGAAGACGATCGTCGCGAGTTTCCCGAAGATGAGGAAGAACGGCCGGATTTTGATTGGGATGAGGTTCGTGAAGGTCGGAATATTGATATGCGCCCAGTCCTTCATGATGACCGCGGAGCCGATGAACACCATCCAGATCAACGCCCAAATACTGAGTTCCTCAGACCATTGGAGGGATGAGTTGATGACGTAACGGAAAAAGACCTGCGCCAGCATCACCACGGTGATGGTGCCAACGAACACAATCACGGCGACACGTGACAGCCGGTCAAGCCACTCGATCAGTCGGGCGATCCCCGCCATGTCTCTTTTCCCCAGGCCTCGAATGAGGCCGTTAGACGTAGTCAGGGCGGCCCTGGTTTTCCCCCAGGCCGCCCCTCAATCCACCGAGCATCGCGTCTCGCTGTAAGCGCGATCAATTAGAGGGCATTTGAGCCGCGCGCTCAATCCCCCTGGGTCGGGCAGCCCCCCGATGCAGTCGGCCTGGAGGGCGGCGCACTGCGGCCTAGAATTTTGCGGGCGCCGCGTAGGGCTTTGCGTACCGCTTTAGATCGGCGGGAAGCTTCGGGCGGTGCTTGGGGTTCCAGTCCATGGGGTGTTTCTTCTTTTCGAAGATATTGTGCATCGGCCCATTCACCGTGCGGATCCATAGATTGAACCCAGGGATCGACCCGGACGGACCCTGATAGACGAACTCACGCCACCACACGTAGCCGCCTGGGCCCATGACGCCGGCGTCGGCGAAAACATATTCGCCGTCGAGAACAAAGATTTCCTCAACCATCGAATGCGTCCAGCGCGGCTTCTTGCCGTGCGGCGGAATTCGGTGCGCGGCCGAGCTATAGAGAAACGAGGTCTCGCCGGTGTCGGGGTCGGTGCGCAACGCCTTGATGGCGACGCCCGCCTGCAACTGTGGATCGACTAGGCCAGGATCCCACGGCATTTCCAGCGTGTTCTTGTGTTCGATCAGAAGCCGCTTGTCGAATAGGCCCTTTTCCGGTTCACCCTGTTCGACAACCGGTTGAGCAGCAAAAGTGGTCAGCAACACCGCGCCGTCGCGGCTGGATACGTCGCGGCGAACGTGGCCGGCCGGGAAAAACCCGTAGGCATGTTTGCCATACTCGATGCCGTTGATTTTGATTGTGCCGTCGAGCACGAAGAACTCCTCATGGGCTCTCACGAACTCCTTGCCGCGCCGGCGATATTTCTCGGGGTAGCGTAGAATGCAGGTCGAGTCACCGCTCGCCTTGTCGATGCTGAGAACCTTGCTACGCACGTCTGGACGGCCACCGCCGTATAGTCCTTTGCGCCAGGGCAAGGCTTGCGCCTGAATAAAGCAGGTGTGTGGCCGCGCCATCATTGTTTCCTTTCAAACCAAACCCACGGTGAGTTCTACCGACAATCGGTCGGCCAGGCAAAAAAATGGACCGGCGTCACCGACGGTCCATTCGAGAGGAATCGAACGAATGTGACTAGTTCAGCGCGACAGTCTTTTCGCGCGGGTTGGCTGCGAAGCCTTCTTCGCGATGCAAGGGGTGAAGTAGGCGGCGCCGCGCCAGGAGCGTCCAAACGAAAAAACCCCCGGGGTCAGACCCCGGGGGTTTTCTGTTGGCTTAGACGCGTTGGTTAGGCGGAACCTTGCAACGCAGTCATGGCGTCGAGATCGGATTTGGAAATGCCCTTGGCAGTGTCCCAAACCTTCCGGCCGCCGGCGACCCACTTGGCCTTCTCGGCTGCACTCGGCGTGTAGATCTCCATTTTGGCCTCACGCAGCTTGCCTTTGTAGAAGTCTTCGAGACCACGGTCCTTGGCGTTCGCGATATCGGCGGCTTCTTGCGCGGCGAGCAGGAAGGGCTTTTGGATGTCTTCCGGCATCGATTTGAACGTGTTGGCGTTCATCACCTGGAACTGAATCGCGTAGAGCGAGTCCACTTCGGTGGCGTATTTCAGCACTTCGTGCATCTTGAACAGGTACGTCCAGATCGGCTGCACGTGGAAGCCGTCGACAACGCCTTGCTGCAACGCCGTGTAGACTTCGACCCACGCTATCGGGGTCGGGTTGCCGCCCCAGTTGCGAATCAAGTCGATTTCGAGTTCGGAGTTCGAGCTGCGGAATTTGAGGCCATCTACGGCGGCGGGATCGTGCAGGGGGCGCTTGTTGTTCCAAAGCAAGCGATAGCCACCGGCGCCGACCGGCGGGAGCACTTTGACCGGAACATTCTTTTCGTATTTGGCGGCGGTGCCCGCCCACAAGTCGGATTTGAAGAAGCGCAGCGCCATGTCCCAATCGCGAATGATGTAGGGCAGATCGACGTAGGAGAATTCCGGCGAGTAGGCCGTGAACTGCGACGTCGTGTTCGAGGTAATGTCGATAAAGCCGGTCATCACGGCGTCGATCTGCGACAGATCGGTGCCGAGCGTGGACGAGGGATGAATTTGAATTTCCATCTCGACGTCGTACTTCTCTTTCAGGATCTGCGGGATCATCCGAATCGAGATGTCGCTGGGATCGCCTTCTTTGGCGTTGAGGCCGGCGACGATCGGCTTCAGGTACTTCTTCGCCTGGGCCGAACGTGTGAGCGCGGGAAATCCGAGGATCGCCGCGCCTGCGCCAGCCGTGGTTTTGAGAACTGTGCGGCGGTCAACGCCGGCACCAATCGTTTTCTTAGTCATGTGGTGTTTCACCTTATCTGGGTTGTTCGGGCACACCGCCCTCCAGCCGCAATTGCGACCGTTGTGTGCTTCTCGTTGATGGTCTGAAAGGCGGGGCCGTAACCCGCCCCGGCACCTCTCGGGAGAGACGGGAAAGGAATACTAACAGACCGCCCAATGCCGAGGCCAGAGGCCCAGGTTACTTTCCCGCGTTCGCAGCGCCGGCCTTGAGCATCGCGTGGATCATCTGAGGATGGGGCTTTAGCGGTTTGGGGTAAGGCCGCCGACTATGGCTAATGCCCATTGCTAGTAGGGTTTCAACCGTCTTGTAGGTCAGTGGTCCTGGGTTAATTACCGGTACGGGTAATTCCCGGTTCAAGTACTCGGCAGCCTGATACATGGTGGTTGACCCTAGACAGATGACGTCCGCGCCCTTGGCGATCGCGCGTTCGCAGGCGGCCTTCATCTTGGGTAGCGTTTTGTCTTCTTTGCCTGACAGCAGGTTCCGGTAGTCGGGCGGCGAATCGTAGCTTTCGATGGCCGCGCAAAAGGACTCAAGGCCGAGTGATTTGACGAACTTCTGGGTGCGGATCAACGCCGGTTCCCATTGGGCCAACATGCCGAACTTGGCACCAAGGTTCATCGCAAAGGTCATCGACAATTTGCCCGGAGAGACCACCGGGATATCGAGAACCGAGCGCAATGCGTCGATGCCTGAATCGCTCATCGTATCGATGCAGACCGCGTCATAGCCGTCATCTTGCGCGGACATGCCGGCCTCGAATATCGCCAGGTCCATCAACACGAAATCGTGCGGGCTCATATACAGCTCTGGCCCGGCCGTGACCGGGCGGAAATCGAACTCGATGTCGGGACCGAGCTTTACCGCCGTGAGCTGCAGGCGGCGGTTGTTGACGCCCTCTTCATCCATTGCGAAGGGGACGAGCACCAGTGCTTTAGCCATAGTTTTTGACTCCCTATTTGCCGCGCGTCGGTTTTTTCTTGGCACTTTTCTTGGCAGCCGGTTTTTTCGTCGCGCCGGCTTTCTTTGCGCCTTTCTTTTTGAGGCCTTCGGCCCCCACGATCTTTGGGCCTTTCTTGGCGGCCGCGACGGCGGCATCCAGCATGCCGTGAATGTAGTCGTCGCTACGACCGACTGGCGCCGGGTAAGACTTGCGGCTCTGTGCAAGCCGAAGGTTGATCATCATCAGGGCGGCCGCATACGACGTGGGGCCTGGGCTGATCACCGGGACCGGCAGGTTTTCGGCCAAGAAATCGCGCGCTTGATGCATCGAGGTCGAGCCCAAAATGATCACGTCGGCGCCGTTTTCCTCGACGAGTTTTTTGCCGGCCTTGAGCAGCTTGGGGAACACCACGCGTTCTTCGCCGCCCAGCAAGCTGAACCGATCAGGCGCCATGCCGATCGATTGGTAGCCCGCGTATTTGTGCCAGACGCCGAGCTCGTCCATGACTTTCTTGTAGAGACCGAGCCAACGCTCCCACATCACCAGCATGCCGAACTTGTCGCCCAGCATCATGGCGGTGAGGATGGTGGTGCGGCCCGGGCCGATAACGGGGATGTCGAGCACCGCCCGCAAGGCGGCGACGCCCGAATCGCTCATGGTATCGATGCAGACCGCGTCAAAGCCGTCGTCCTGCGCCTGTAAGCCGGCTTCCAAAATCGTGAAGTCGCCGACGACATAGTCATAGGGACCGACGAAATTGGTGCCCGCCCATTTGACCGGTTTGTAATGAAATTCTAGGTCGGGACCGAGGTCGACCTGTTTGCTTTGCGCCTCGCGCATCGCCAAATGTTCGCCTGCCATTGGAAATGGCACCAGCACGAGAACTCTTTTTTTCTTGCGCGCCATCGACTTCTCCCTATCCCTAACCAGCATAATCGTTGTTGACCGAGTAGCCCGCGCAGGGAATCGTGTCAATCAAGGCCATAGAGTGCCAGGGGAGGAACATCATGGGCAGCGTCATTTCCGCTGAGGGCAAAAAATTCGACGTCACGGTGCCGGTCCTAATTATCGGCGCGGGGGCTTGTGGGTGCTCCGCGGCGCTGGCGGCGCATGAAAAAGGCGTCGAAGTGATGATCTTGGAGCGCGACGACAAACCGCGCGGCAACACCTCGCTGTCGGGTGGACAGATTCCCGCCGGCGGCACCAAGTTGCAAAAAGCCGCCGGCATCGTCGATTCGGCGGACATTCTTTACAAAGACATTCTGGCCAAGGCGCAGGACCAGTGCGACCACGATCTCGCGCGTCACGTCGCCAACGAGTCGGCCAAGACCGTCGACTGGTTGGTCGACCGCTACAATCTGCCGCTGTCATGCATTTCAGATTTCACCTATCCCGGTCACACCGTGCCGCATATGCACGCCTCGCCCAGCCGGTTCGGCGCGGAACTGCTAACGGTGTTTTTGCAGGCCGTGGCCAACGAGGGCATCGACATCGCGACCTCGGCCCATGTCACCGACCTTTTCGCCGACAAGGACGGCCGCATACGCGGCGTGCGCATCACGCGGCCTGACGGCAAACACGAAGATGTCGGGTGCGCGGCGTTGGTCTTGGCCTCCAACGGTTATGGCGGCAACAAGGAACTGCTGAAGAAGTACATTCCGGAAATCGTCGATGCGCATTACCACGGCCATGACGGCAACCAGGGCGACGCGGTGCTGTGGGGCGAACAACTCAAGGCCTCGATCAAAGACATGGGGTCGTTCCAGGGGCACGGCGCGGTGGTTACGCCGCACAACATTCATCTGGGTTGGCCGTCGATCACCGAGGGCGGCTTTCAGGTCAATAAAGACGGCGTGCGGTTTTCCGACGAGAACCACGGCTATTCCGAACAGGCGCTCAACGTCGTACGCCAGGCGGGTCATGTCGCCTGGACAATCTTCGATCAGCGCTGCCAGGACGTTGCGATCCAGATGCATAGCCATCAAGAAGCGATGAAGGCGGACGGGATCAAGAAGTGCGACACTGTCGCCGAACTGGCCAAGACGGTGGGCTGCGACGAAGCCACGTTGCAACAAACGATGAACGAGAACGTCGAGATGTGCGAAGGCAAACGCCCCGATCCGTTCGGCCGCAACTTTGCCAAAAAGCCGCCGCTCAAGCCGCCGTATTACATCGCCAAAATTCAGGGCGCGTTGTTCCACACCCAAGGCGGCCTCGAAGTGAATCGCGAGGCCCGGGTGCTGAAAGAAGACGGCACGCCGTTCCCCAACCTGTTCGCCGGCGGCGGCGCCGCACGCGGGTTTTCCGGACCGGCGGACTGGGGCTACTTGTCTGGTTCGGGCTTGATGTCGGCGACCAATCTCGGCCGCCTCGCAGGCGAGGCGGCGGCGGCTTTGGTGTCGAAAAACTAGGGCGCTAAATCTCGGGCCAATTTGCCAGCGTGCGCGCCTACCCCCGGCCGCGGTAAGGCGCGACGCCCTGGTCGGGAAGCCACACGCCGTCCGGCGGCGCGCCGGTTTGCCAGAACACGTCAATCGGGATGCCGCCGCGCGGGAAGAAATAGCCGCCGATGCGTAGCCATTGCGGCGTGACCTCGGCGACCAAGCGTTTGCCGATGCCGGCGATGCAATCTTCGTGGAATGCGCCGTGGTTGCGGAACGACCCGAGATAAAGTTTCAGCGCCTTGCTCTCGACCAGCCAAGCGTCCGGCACATAGTCGATGACGATATGGGCGAAGTCGGGCTGGCCGGTCATCGGGCATAGGCTGGTGAATTCGGGACAGGTAAAGCGCACGACGTAGGGCGTCTCGCGGCTGCCGTTGGGCACCCGTTCGATGACGGCCTCGTCCGGGGTGGCGGGGGTTTCGGTTTTGCCGCCCAATATGGTCAAGCCGCTGGTGTCGGTCATGGTGTATGCCCCTTCGCAAATCGGTTCGGCGTCCGGAATATCAGGTCTGACGCTTTGTTTACATCGGTAAGGCCGCGGCTTGGCGGCCCCGATGCGCCTGTCTCACAGCAAAGCGGCGCGTGGACCGCCGGTGTTCCGTGCGGGGGTCCGCTGCGGCGCTCGCCTCCCCCTCACGGGGGAGGCACTTCGCGATCAAAAAAATGCCGCTAAACCGGTTTCTCGCCCGCGACCGTCGTGCGGTGCATGTGGCGAATGTACTGCGCGTCGAACAGGGTCGCGCAATGCAAAACGCTGCGGTTGTCCCACATCACCAGATCGTTCGCCTGCCAGCGGTGACGATAAACGATGTCGTCTTGCGCCCAATGATCGCGCAGGAAGGTGAGAATCTCGTCGGACTCGGCATCGCTGACGCCGAGCACTTTGAGCGCAAAGGTGCCGGCATAGAGCGCCTTGCGGCCGGTCATAGGGTGGGTGCGGATCAGCGGGTGTTCGACCCCTTTGACGCTCGCCAATTGTGCATCGGTGAACTTGGGCGCGGTGGTTTTGTTGAGGCCGTGCAGCGCCTTCAGGCTGGCGAACCGTTCTTTCCATGCCTGGGGCAGCGCGTCATAGGCGGCGAACTGGCTGGCGAATAGGGTGTCGCCGCCCGCGGGCGGAATTTCCACCGCATAGAGGAACGATCCCATACTGGGGACCTCGGTGAAGGACACGTCGGTGTGCCAATAGCGGCCTGCCTCGACGAGCCCCAATGGTTTGCCGTCGGCGTCGGTTTTGTTCGACAGCAGCAGGATCTCGGGGTGGCCCGCGAGTTGATACTGATCGAGGATGTGAATCTCCAGCGGGCCGAAGCGCTGCGAAAACGCGATTTGGCGCTCCGGCGGCAAGTCTTGGCCGCGCACCACCAGCACGGAATTCTGGTAAAACGCTTCCTCGATGGCCGCAAAGGTGGCCTCGTCGAGGGGACGCGATAGATCGACGCCGCCGATCTCGGCGCCGACGTGGTCGTGCAATTTGGTGATGGTCATCGCCATAGGCCATCATCCGGCATTGCGGGCCGCCCCGGCAAGGGGCGGGCGAAGAAGGGGACGCGTTATGGACCTAGGTCTGAAGAACAAAGTCGCGATTGTCACCGGGGCCTCCAAAGGCATCGGCGCGGCTTGCGCTGAAATCCTGGCGGCCGAGGGCGCCAAGGTAGTGCTGGTCGCGCGCACCCCGCGCTATCTCGATGCGTTGGCCAAGCGGTTGGCGAAACGCTACCGCACCGAGGTCGGATTCATTGCCGCGGATATGAGCGCGCGCGGCAGCGCCGATCACATCGCCAAACAGGTGCGGCGCACCTTCGGGCGCATCGATATTTTGATCAACTCGGCGGGCTCCTCGCAAGGCGGGTTGTTCTGGGAGGTGAGCGACGACACCTGGGATGCAGCCGTGCAGCTCAAGTTCCTCGGCGCAGTACGCATGGTACGCGCGGTGCTCCCCACAATGCGGCGGCAAAAGTACGGGCGCATCGTCAATGTGGCGGGCAATACCGGGCGCCAACCGCATCCGCGCTTGTTACCGGGCGCCACGACCAACGCCGCGCTGTTGTCGTTCACCAAGGGCCTGTCCGAAGAAATCATGAAATACGGCATCTACATCAACGCGCTGCAGCCGGGCCCAACCCAGACCGAACACTGGGGCACGCTGATGGCCAACCTGTCGCGCGGCACCGGCTTGACGCCCAAGGCGTTCGAGAAAGAATTCATGAAAGAGATCCCGATGCGCCGCGTCGCCGCCGCGATTGAGATGGCGCGCCCGGTGATTTTCATGGCGAGCGATCTCGCCAGCTACATGACTGGGCGGTCGATTATTGTGGACGGCGGGTGGACCAAGGATTTGGCGTAGCGGGGCGCGAGAAATGTGCGGCTGACCTTGCCATAATGTCAGCGATGACCGTGGAACCCGTGACCCTGCTGCGCAATGGCCGCTTGTCGATGCGCAAGGTTTGGGCGCACGCGCTCGGCTTGCTGGTCCGAAACGCGGGGCCAATCCTGCTGGCGATGATAGGGCCGGTGGTGGTGATGACGCTAGCGCGGGAGGTTATGCTCGGTCAGATCGACAGGTCGCCCGACTCGATCTTTGTGGGGTTTGGTGACCTCGTGTCTTTCGTCGTTTGGTACGTGCTTTGGATCGGATTTGCCTCGGTCCTGCACGCCCGTTTTCTTGATCACCGAAATAGCCCGCCGCTCTGGCGCACGATGATTTGGTGCGCGGGCACAGATGAGCTTTCTGTTTGGCATCGTCAGGGTCACGGGCTTGCTTATCGTGGTGGGTTATGTGTTTTTGATTCCGGTCGGCGTGGCAAGCCAGATTTCGCCCATTATTGGCGAGGTGGCGGAATGGATCATGCTGCTCGTAGCCATGGTTATCTCCGCGGGGGTTGCCCTAGTGTTTCCAGCGGCCGCTGTCGGACGTCCTTTGGCCCTTCGAGACAGTTGGGAATTGACCGGGTATTCTCGAGTGCGAGCCGTGATCCTGGTAGGGCCGCTTTACGTCTTTGCGTGGACTTTGCTGCCAGCGGCGCTGGTGCTGCCGTTTGTGCCTAGCATCGTGCCCTATGCCGTGGCGTGGCAATTGAATCTAATTTCCGCAGTCCTGATGTTCGCCGGTGCGGCCATCGTCGCCGCTATACTGTCGGCAACCTATCGTGGGCTGGTGGAAATGCGCCCGCCGGATGTGCGCGACACCTACATCCCCCAGGACGGATCGCACCTCGCCGACGCGTTTTAGCGAGGCCTTCGTCGCCCGTTTGGCAGTATTGGCTGGTGCGGACGGTCCACTGAACCCTGGGGTAAACGTTTGCAGCATTTCCTTGGGCTGCGTTCTGGCTCTCGGCGCTGCCGTCTAGGCGGGCGGATCAACCCCGAATTCAGCGAGTAACTCGGCCCCCGTCACGCGTGGGGTTTCGTCTGCGAAGGCGTAGCGCATGGGTTGCGCGTCGACATAGAGGTGCCGGCCAAGGGTGAAGGCCTCGGCGTCGTCGAGTGCCTCGACCGACACGCCGGTGAACCGGTCGGGCTGGTTGGCCAGCCGGTAGAACAACGACGCGCCGCATTGCGCGCAGAACCCGCGCTCAGCCCATTTGGACCCGCGGTACCATGTCAGCGCGTCGGCGCCCGCGGTGATTTGGACCGGCCCGTCGCTATGGGCCGACATAAACGGCCCTGCGCTCCAACGCCGGCACATGCCGCAATGGCAGACCGAGAACGTGTCGTGCGGCATCGTCGCCGCGAACTGGACAGCGCCGCACAGGCAGCAGCCGGTGTGCTGGTTGCGGGCATTGGAAGCCTCTTTTCGGGTAGTGCCGCTCTCCGCCCGGGAGAGCGCCGCGCATTCACGCCTTCGGGTACGCCGCGATGTCTTCCTTACTCAGACGAAATGCCAGCGACGGGCGCGACAGAATGCCGTCGTACCATCCGCCCAACACCGGGAACTCTTTCTTCCAATCCCATTCGCCGTCGCCGGGTTCCAGTTTGCAGTCGGTGATCGGGTTGCGCAGGCTTAGGTAGGACAGGCTGCCCGCGGTGGTGACGTGGGCGATGTGGAAGCGCTTGGGGTTCTTGAGCCACTCTTTGGCGTCTTCGTTGAGCAGCTTGAGCGCCAGCATAATCTTGCGCCGCTCGCGCACCATGTAGTCGACGTTCCACACGGCCTTGTCGCGCCAGCTTTCGACCCGGATCAAGGTGGTCGCATCGAACACGCCGTCCGATGTGATCATTTGGCGGCGGACGTCCCATTGGGTGTCGTCTTTGGGAAACAGCGGTGCGGTCTTGTTGAACGAATCAAGGTATTCGCAAATCAACAACCCGCCGAACAACGGCTTGCCGTTGTCCATGACGAAGGACGGGACCTTGCCCAGCGGGTTGTACTTCCAGATTTCCGTGTCCTCGTCGAACGGCACCTGGCGTTCCATGTGCAGCTTGTCCAGAGCCCCGGCCTCCTGCGCGGTGACGAGGACCTTGTGGATGTATTCAGGGTTGGGGGTGAAGACGAGTTTCATGGACGTGGCTCCCTTGCGTTGCGATGCGCGCGGTCTTGGCCGCGCTGCGCCAATAGAAAGTATTTAAAGCTTGCTGAGGTCGGGCGTGCCGGCTTCGGGCACCAAAATGCGCACGTCCTGTTCGACGATGTAGTCACGGGCTTTCTTAACATAGGCCAGGAACGTGGGGTCGGCCGCGCATTCGGCGCGCCGGCGTTGGCGCTCTTCGAGGTTGGCGTAGCCCCACATGTGGATGATTTGGTTCGTGTTGCCGATTTCCGTCCGGAACATGCCGATGAAGTTGCCCAAGATGCGCTTTTGCACATCGCGGCCCTCCTCGGCGAATAATTTGAGGAACAGCGGCACAGTGCCGACCTTCAGCGTATAGGCGCGGTAGTCGATGATCATTGGCGTCCTCCCCGGACCGGCGCGTTGTCGTTGGGGGACAATCTAGGGGCCGAGCGCGCGACGCGCGAGACCTTTGGCAGCCCTGCACGTCTGGCGCTCATGGAGCGGCTGTTCACCGCCAGGGCGATGACGCCACACGCCGAAAGATCGTGCTAATCTTGAGAAGCTTTTGACAAGAAACGAAATTGGGAGGGGCCGACATGGCAAAAGAAATTCTGGTGGCTTACGGCGTCGACGTTGATGCGGTGGCTGGTTGGTTGGGCTCATACGGCGGCGAGGATTCGCCCGACGATATTTCGCGCGGGATGTTCTCCGGTGAGGTCGGCAGCCCGCGCCTGTTGGACCTGTTCGACCGCTGGGGCATCAAGACGACGTGGTTTATTCCCGGCCATTCGATCGAAACCTTCCCCAATGAAATGAAGGACGTGCATCTGCGCGGCCATGAAATCGGCGTGCACGGTTATAGCCACGAGAACCCGATCGCGATGACGCGCGAGCAGGAAACCATCGTTTTGGACAAGTGCATCAGCTTGATCAAAAAGTTGACCGGCAAAAAACCGCGCGGCTATGTCGCGCCGTGGTGGGAGTTTTCCAACGTCACCAACGAATTGTTGCTGGAACGCGGCATTCTCTACGACCACTCGCTGATGCATCACGACTTCATTCCTTATTACGTCCGCGTGGGCGATTCGTGGACCCCGATCGATTACTCGAAACATCCGGAATCGTGGATGAAACCGCTGAAGCGCGGCAAGGAAACCGATCTCGTCGAAATTCCGGCGAGCTGGTACACCGACGATCTGCCGCCGATGATGTTCATCAAAAAGGCGCCCAACAGCCACGGCTTCGTCAATCCCCGCGACATCGAACAAATGTGGCGCGACCAGTTCGACTGGGTCTACCGCGAGCACGACTACGCAGTGTTCACCATGACGATCCACCCCGACGTGTCGGGCCGCCCGCAAGTTCTAATGATGCACGAACGCCTGCACGACCACATCGCCAATCACCCCGGCGTGCGGTTTTGCACGTTCGAGGAAATCGCCAAGGACTTCCAGAAACGCAGCCCACGCAAGGGCGGCGGGAAGAAGGGCAAGAAGCGCTAGGCCTTGGCCTCGAAGGTCGTTCGAGCATGACTCGCTCGCATACGCTCATGCGGCACTCAATTCCTCTCCTCCCCCTCTGCGAGGGGGAGGAGCCCGACTGTCGGCGCTGAGACGATGTGCGGCCTATGCGGCGTTCTCGGTGCCGGCGAGCACTGGACCGACTCCGATGATGCGTTGAAAAAACGCAGCGGCGCGGAGACGCGGCGGCGCGAGCGGGCGCACCAGGTGGCGCTAACCAACCGCATCCTCAGTCACTACGGGCTGAAGATGGCTGACTGGCAGGGCTCGGCGTTTGTCCTCTCGAACCGCACCGGGGCGAGCGAGGTGATCGATCATTTTGCGGCGCTGTGGCCGACCGCCGAAAAGATGATCAAACGGCCGTGCGACCCGCTCGATCCAAAAATCATCGCGGCGTTGGGCTGGTAATGTCGCGCTACGCTGGTTACCTGCCCGTCAACGTCATTACGGGTTTTCTCGGCTCGGGCAAGACGACGCTGCTCAAGCGACTACTTGAATCGCCCGACATGGCGGACACCGCCGTTCTGATCAACGAGTTTGGCGAGATTGGCCTCGACCATCACTTGCTGGAGCAGATCGACGAGAACATCGTGATGCTGCAATCCGGCTGTCTGTGCTGCACCATCCGCGACGACCTCGCGACCTCGATGCGCGATTTGTGGGAACGCCGGGCGGCGGGTGAGTTCGCGTTTCGGCGGCTTGTGGTCGAGACCACCGGGCTCGCTGATCCCGCGCCGATCATCTACACGCTAATGGCCGATCCGGTGATCCGGTTTCATTTTCGCCTGGGCAATATCATCACGACGATCGATGCAGTGAATGGGCTCAAGCAAATGAACCGCCAGTCCGAATCGTTGAAGCAAGCGGCGGTCGCCGACCGCATCGTGCTGACCAAGACGGATTTGTCGGACGCTGACCTGCCGGCCTTACGCGCGCGGTTGCGCGATCTCAACCCGGCGGCACCGGTATTTCTCGCCACCGAAAGACTGACCGCCACCAAGCTGCTGACTAACGATTTGTACGATCCCAAGAGCAAGTCCAAGGAAGTCGGGCATTGGATCGACGCCGAGGCGTTTGCCGCTGCCGACCATGACCATCACCGGCACGACGCCAACCGGCACGACGATCACATCCATGCGTTTTGTCTGACCTTCGATCAGCCGATCGATTGGACCGCCTTTGGCATCTGGTTGACGATGTTGTTGCAAGCCCACGGCGAGGACGTGCTGCGGGTCAAAGGCCTGCTCAACGTCAAGGGCATGCCGGCGCCGGTGGCAATCCACGGTGTCCAGCATGTCGTGCATCCGCCGGTCCATCTCAAACGCTGGCCCGACGCCGACCGGCGCTCGCGTATTGTGTTCATCGTCCGCGACCTCGAGCGCGGGCCGATCGAGGCCTCACTCGCGGCGTTCAATGCGTTGGCTGAAGACCGGGTGACGGTCTGAAAAAATATGAGCCTAAGGAGTTCAAAGGAACGCGACGAATTCGTCGATGCTCAACCCGGTTTGCCGGATGATGGCTCGTAGCGTGCCCGGTTTGAGATCGCGCGCCGCGTGAATGGGTAAGACGACCCTCCGACCCGGATCCAGAGCGTGCTGATAGATTCGGTGACTACCGGATTGTCGTATCGCGCGAAACCCTGCTTTAATCAGGGCTCTTTCGACCGCGCGCGCCGTCAAGGACGGCAGCCGCGGCGTCATTCGGAGGCGACCGACACGATCCGGATGTGCGGGGGTTGATCGGGTGGAATCTCGATACCGCTGTCGCGCCGGTGGGCGAGGGCGAGTTCAATGGCGTCCGCCACCATACGAAGCGCCTCCGCCTCCGAATCCCCTTCCGTGACGATCTCCGGCAATGCGGGCACGAGTGCCGTAAAGCCACCCTCGGGCTGGGGCTCCAACACAACGCTATAGTTATGTGTTTTCATCGTTCTTCCTACGGAGTCTATTCTAAGCTGCTTCGCGCCGCTTGTCGCCACGAGACGAAGAAGGCATAACCGCGACCCATGGATATCAGCTCCCTTACGGCCGCCCAGCTGGGCCGCGCGATGCGCGACAAAAAACTCGACCCGGTTGAGGTGACCGAACATTTCCTGAGCCGGATTGCCGCGCATGCGGATCAGTCAGTTTTCATCACAGTCACTACCGACCGCGCTCGGCAAGAGGCCAAGGCTAGTGCGGCGCGCTACGCGAAGGGCCATCCGTTGGGGCCGCTCGATGGCGTGCCGGTGGCGTGGAAGGATCTGGTCGATGTGCGCGGGGTGACGACGACCTGCGCGTCCGAGATTTTTCGCACCCGTGCCCCGGCCGAGGACGACGCGCCCATCGTCAAAAATTGCGCCGCCGCCGGTATGGTGGTGCTGGGCAAAGTCAACCTGACTGAGTTCGCGTTTTCCGGCCTTGGCTTGAACCCGCATTACGGCACACCGATCAATCCGCATAGCACCGACTCGCCGCGCGCGCCGGGCGGCTCGTCAGCGGGTTCGGCCGTCGCCGTCGCGGCCGGTCTTGCACCGATTGCCATCGGCACCGACACCGGTGGTTCGGTTCGCATCCCAGCCGCGTTCAACGGGCTGTTCGGTTACAAATCGTCGCAAGGGCATATCAACAAGGAACGCGTCCAGGCGTTGTCATTGACGTTGGACACCATTGGCCCGCTCGGAAAGTCGGTCGAGGATTGCGTGCTAATGGAACGCGCGTTGTGCCGACAACTCGTTGTCGTGCCGCGCCCGGCGGGTCTTGGCGATCTCAAATTGGTGGTGCCGGATAATCTGGTTTTCGAAGAGGCGCAAGACGCGGTCGTCGCCAATTTCGAAACGATGCTGTCACGGCTGTCGGCCGCCGGCGTCGCGATCGAGCGTCGTCGTTTCGATGTATTCGACGCGATGCTCGAGTCCTCGGCCGCGCACGGCACGCTGGCCACAGCCGAGGCGTTCTACAACTTGGGCAGTTACGTGGATGGGCCCGAGGGCGGCAAGATCGACCGCCGCGTTGTGTCGCGCATCGAACGCGGCCGCGGCCAAAGCGCCGCGGACTACATCGCGATCATGGAAGCGCGGCAGACACTCAATCGCAAGCTGGGCACCGAGATGGAAGGGCCAACATTTCTCGCAATGCCGACGGTGGCCATTACGGCGCCAGAAATTGCCCCGCTTGAGGCGGACGACGAGGTATTTCACGCGACCAACCTGACGGCGTTGCGCAACACGATGCTGGGCAACTACTTCGATCTGCCGGGGTTCACGGTGCCGTCCGGCGTCGACGGCCAAGGGTTGCCGACCGGCATCCTGTTCAACGCCTTTACCGGCCAAGACGAACTGCTGATGTGTTACATGCAGAGCATGCAGCGGGCGATGCAGCGAAACTAACGGCGCAGCGGCGTCATCACCAAGCGCTCTGGGGGGACAGATGAACTTAGGCGAGGCGACGGCGGCGGAGATCGGGCGCGCGCTGCAGGCGGGCGAATTGGACGCCGTCGAGGTGACCGGGTTCTTTCTTGATCGAATCGCCGCCAGCGATAACACCGCCGTATTCACCACCGTGACCGCCGAACGCGCGCACAGCGAAGCCAGGGCGGCCGCTCTTCGTCTCAAGAAGGGCAACAGCCGCGGGCCGCTTGACGGGGTGCCGATCAGTTGGAAAGACCTGTTCGACCTGACCGACACGGTGACGACCTGCGGCTCGGCGCTGTACCGCGATAATCCACCGGCGACCGAAGATGCCGCCGCCGTCGCGCATGGTGCAGCGGCGGGCATGGTGGCGCTGGGCAAGGTTGGCCTGCCCGAGTTCGCATTCTCAGGGCTGGGTCTCAATCCGCACTACGGCACACCGATCAACCCGCATGATTCCAAAACACCCCGCGCGCCGGGCGGCTCGTCCGGCGGGTCGGGCGTGTCTGTCGCGGCCGGTTTGGCGCCGGTCAGCATCGGCACCGATACCGGCGGGTCGGTGCGCATTCCGGCGTGCTTCAACGGGCTTGTCGGATACAAATCTTCTGAGGGCCATATTGGCAAAGGCGGGTTGGCCGCATTATCGCCGACGCTCGATACCATCGGGCCGCTTGCCCGTTCCGTTGAAGACTGCATCTTGCTCGAGCGCGTGTTGCGCGGCCGCCGACCGACCCTCATGCCGGCGGCGCCGCTCGACAACGTGACCCTGATCGTGCCGACCAACGTCGTGTTTGACGGCGCAGAGGCGGCGATTGTGGCGAATTTCGACACGGCCATTGAAAAGCTTGCGCGGGCCGGTGTGCGGATCCGGCGCGAAGCGGTCCCGGTCCTCGACGACGTGCTGACGTTGTCCCAGCGACATGGCTCACTCGCTTGGGCCGAAGCCTGGCACATGCTGCGCCACCTGCTCGAAGGTCCTGACTATACGAAGATGGACTTTCGCGTGTGGCACGACCTTTCCTTGGGCAAGTCGATGACGGCGGACGATGTGCTTCATGTGCTCGACGGGCACACCCGGATGCGCGCGGTGGTGGCCGACCTTTTAGGCTCGGATGGGCTTATGGTGATGCCGACCACCAAGAATACCGCGCCCGCCATCGCCGATCTTGAGGCCAGTTGGCAGACCTTCAACAGCAACAATTGGCTGGCGCTGGCCAACACCAACTTGGGCAACATTCTGGGTGTGTGCGCGCTGACCTTGCCGAGCGGGACCAACGCAAACAACATGCCGACTGGTTTCATGGTCTATGCGCCCGGCGGCCAGGATGAACGGTTGTTGGCGCAAGGGTTGTCCATCGAGGCCGTGCTGCGCGGTTGAAGGGAGGCGTCGATGTCTGAACCGTCCGCAACACCGCGAATCGTCGGGGGCCTGTTCGAAGCATTTCACGCCGTGCCCGACCCAGTGGCGGCCATTCGGTACTGGCAATCCTTTGGTTACCGCGTCGGCGCGGACGCGCGGTTGGACGCGGCCGACGCCAAGAAACTCTACGGGGTGAACCTGGGGCTGCGATCAATCCGGTTACAGCACCAAGACGCCGACCACGGCCTGGTTCGATTAATGGTTTGGGACGGAGCGGTCGGTCCCGGGCTGGGCGCGCGGCCGATCCGTGGCCTGGGCACGCGGTGGACCGGCCAGAAGACGCTCAACATGACGCGCTTGCACGATCACGCCGACGCCGCGCAAGGACTGGGTGAGGACACCTGGATCGTGCTGCCGTTTTTCGTTGGCTTCACGCCGCGCGACAAGCTGGCGCCGTTCGCGCAGGCCATCCCAGGGGTGCGGGAAATGGTCGCGCTGCGCGCGCTCACCCGCCAAGTCTTCATCGAATTTGTCGGGTGGGAGCTGCCGCAATATGGGCGGGTCGATCCCAACTGCCTGTTTCAGACCAGTCAGTTCACCCACCAATGTCTAATGATCCAGGATGATAGCAAGAAGAGCTTGGCCTTTTACGACGACGTCCTGGGCATGGTCCGGCTTAACGATTCGACCAGCGCCTACAGGCCGGGTGTTGGCCCGAATCGGATTTTCGATCTCGTCGAGGGCGAGGCGTTTCATGCAACGGACTTTGACGATCCGCGCGCGACCAGCGCACCAGTGGAGCGGCGGTCGGGGCGGCTGAAAATCATCCGTTTGGAAGAAGGCCGCGCCGCGCGTGATTGGCGCGACCTGTCGCGCCCGGGACATCTGGGCTACACCGGCAACTCGATCCGGGTGAGCGATCTAGACGGGATGCGCGAACTGGTACGGGGCGCCGGCGCGACAGCCGTCACCGCAGCGACAGCCGACGAATTCGGTCAGCGGGCATTTTCGTTCGACTCGCCCGACGGCTATTTCTGGACCGCCATCGAGGCGTGACGCGCGCCGAACAGGCGGCCGCCGTGCTCAGCGCGGTCCTCGCAAATCCAGTCAACGCGGTGCTACTCGCCGGACTCAGCGAAGACGTCCTACCGGATTGGATCCTGACCGCAGGGTGCATTTGTCAAAGCGTGTGGAACGCGCAGACAAACCGCGATCCGCTATACGGCATCCACGATTACGACGTGTTCTATTTTGACGGTACGGACCTTTCGTATGAAGCCGAGGATCGGGCCGTGCGCGCAGCCCTCAAGGCGGTGGGACCGATTGACGATGTCGACATACAGATTCGCAATCAAGCGCGGGTTCACTTCTGGTACGAGGCGCACTTTGGCACCTCCTATCCGGTCTTGCGATCCGCCCGCGACGGCATCGATCAGTTCCTGACGCGCTCAATGGCGGTTGGGGTGCGCCGCACGCGCACTGGTGCGACGGAGATTTATGCACCCGACGGATTGGACGACGTGTTGACGATGACGATCAGGCCGCATGTCGTTGTGGGGCGCCGCGCGCTCTACGAAGCGAAGGCGGAATCGTGGCTGCAGCGGTGGCCCGAACTCACGATATTGCCGTGGCCCGCGGATTAGGCAGGCCCAACCCGGGGGCCGCGTCCGCATCATCGCGCCGGCGGCAGTAGATCGGTTCAGAACAGCGGTCGAACCCGTCGTGTCGGTGCCGCCGGCGCGGCATGATCCTAGCGTTGCGAAGCGCAGGGTCTGTTAGACTGCACAGATGCCCGACCTATCTTTCGACACCTCAATCTTGCTGAACAGCGGCGACCTCGTGCCAGCCCCATTGCCGTTGCCGGGCCTGCCGCCGGGCGCGGTCGCCCGCGCATTGCGCTACCTCGACGACGGCAGTGTGCGCAGCACGGTGGTCGATTTGCCCAAAGGTTGGGCGTCCGGTCGAGTGGCGGGCGCTGCAGCACAACAAGGGTATGTCACCCATGGGACGTTGCACGACGGCGACACAGTATTGGACGCTGGGACTTTCTTTTTTCATCCCCCAGGCCATCCGTTTAGCTGGCACGCCGAACAAGATGTTGGCCTTATTCTCATACTGAACGCGCCGCAGGCCTATGCACCGGCGGCGACGTCGGGCGCGCCGTCCGGTGCCATCATTGGGCTGCGGCCGGCGGCCGTGCCGGTCACGCCGTCGCTGATCGACGGCAAGGCGTCGGGGGTGATCAGGCGGGTGTTATGGCAAGACCCGGTCAGCGGCGCAGACACGCGGCACCTGACGATCCCGCAGGGTGTCTCGGGCCTTGGGGCCGAGTGGCACCCGTGCAACGAAGAGATTTTTTGTCTGACGCGCGACACTGTCGCCGACGATGCGCACCCGTTTCGTGCCGGCAGCTTTCTGTTCAATCCGGCCTTTGCCGTGCACGGTGGCAACCGCACGGTCAACGCAGCGCAAACCACGATGCTCGAATGGCACGACGGGCTGTGGGCGATCAATCGCTACACTGCATAGCGAACTGCCGGCATTTTGCCCGCAGCCGATGACGTTCGGTTGGTCTAAAGTGGCCTCGGCAAAGCGGGAGGGCTGAATGGCCTACGATGAAAAATTGGCCGAGCGATTGCGCAACGCATTGGGCCACCGCGACGATGTCGTGGAAAAGAAAATGTTCGGCGGCCTCGCCTTCATGCTTCATGGCAATATGGCGTGCGGCATTGCCAAGGGCGAGTTGATGCTGCGCCTCGGCCCGGAAGCCGCCGCCAAGGCGCTCAAACAAAAACACGCGCGGCCGATGGATTTCACAGGTCGTCCCATGACCGGCATGCTGTATGTCAGTGCCGACGGCATCAAAACCGCCAAGCAACTGCGCGCCTGGACCGACAAGGTTGAGGAATTCGCCGATACCTTGCCCCCGAAGTAGGGGCCGCCCGCAATACGCGCTACCATGGGGTTGCGCGGACATTATTGGGTTCGGCGGCGCGGGAGGACTGGATGCCACGGGACGAGATCAATGTGCCGATCGCCGACATCTACGTGCCGGTAGACCGCCGCAAAACATTGAACGAAGCGACTGTGGCCGAGCTAGCGGACAGTATCTTGGAGGACGGTCAACGCCAGGCGATCTATGTCCGCCACGACGGCAAGCGGTACATCCTCGTCGAAGGTCTGCACCGGATGGAGGCCTGCAAGTCACTCGGCGAAACCGAGATCAGGGTGATGCTCGTTCAGGCCCGCCGTAAGTAGCGGCCGGCTTTCTAAACCCGCCGTTTCTCGCTGCCATGGAGCCCCGGTCCGGGATCGAGGCCCAACGCTAGGCGGCCCCACGGCGGCATGTTGACGTCGAATGCGACACCGATCTGGGTCGCCATCGCTTGAACATCGCGAAAGTGCCGCTGTACCGGGTTGTCGTCCGCTAGCCCGAGCGCGCCCATCATCTGGACCAAGCGCTGCGTGGCGCGCACGCAAAGTTTTGCGATCATCGCGCGATTACGCACGATCGCGGTGCGCTCGGCGTCGCTTAACCGGCGTCCGGTTTTGCCGGCCTCGTGCAGCACTTGGAAATCGCGCACCGCGACGGCGTCTGCGGCGTTAATCTCGGCAGCCGATTCGGCAAGGCGCATTTGCACCGCGCTGCTTTCAGCAATCTTGTTGCCAAAGATGGCGCCCTTCTTGGTGCGGGTCATGTCGATGTAGGTGGCGAGCGCGCCTTCGGCGGTGCCGATCAACGGGCCGACCGGGCTTGATCCCTGCACCGGTGCAAATTCCATCGCGTAGATGTAGCCAGGGTTTACGCCGGCGCCGGGCGGTTGGCTTTCGTTGAAGACGACCGACGGCATCACCCGGTGATCGGGCACCAATGCGCCGGGCACATGAATGTCCTTGGTCCCAGTGCCGCGCATGCCGGCGACAAACCAGGTGTCTTCGACCTCGTAGTCGGCGCGGGGCAGAAGAATTTGATGGCCCGCGCCGTCGATCGGCACGCTCGCCATCGCCCAGCCCGAGTGGTCGACGCCGCTGGCGAAACCAATCGACCCCGAGACGCGGACCCCGCCTGCAACCCGTTCGGTCTTAACGTTGGCCCGTGGGAGCGACCCGGTGGCGATCAACAGGTCGGCTTGGTCGGGCCAGACCTCGTCCTGGGCTTGCTTGGCGAAGCGCGCGACGTGGCATGAATGTTGGCCGACCACCGCGGCGACCCAGGCCGTCGACGGACACCCGTGGGCCAGCACCTTGGCGAAGCGATACTGCGATCCCCAGTCCATCTCGTATCCGCCGTAGGCCTTGGGGCGGAAGAAGCGAAAAAACCCGGCTTCGTGGAGCTTTGCCACGGTTTCGGACGACAGGGTGCGGCGCTGTTCGGTCGCCGCTGCGTGCTCTTTTAGATAGGGCACAAGTGCGGCGGCGCGGTCTGCTAGATCTTCGGCTGTTGGAATGGTCATGGGTTCATTGGTCCTCGCGACCATCGTCACGACTGGGCCTATTCTGCGCAACCCGCGCGGCGCAGTTTGACCGCTACGCGAAGAGCGACTGCCGTTGGCGGGGGTAATCCGCCACCGCCGGAGCCCGGCGGCGTTGATGCCAGTTCAAGCGCCGTTGAACGGCGTTTTTCCCCGGCTAAAGGAATAGACGCGTCCGAACTGTGTTGGCTTGGGTAGGGCCAAATACAAGAGGCTGGGTGGGAGGACCCAATGACCGGCAGAATGGACGCGCACGCGGCGCATCTCACGGACTACCTAATCGACATGTGCGGCGGCTTCGCCGCCCATCACGCAGGCGATCTGGCGGTGGCCGCGCACCGGCGCGGCGATTATGAGGGTGAGGCCTTCTGGTGGGTGGTGTCAATGCGCATCACCGAGCGTGGGACGCGCGTCGCGCTGGCGGCGTAAGCTACTCCAGGATCGACTTATGCTGGGCGGGTGACAATTTCTGCGAACCTTCATTGAGGATGCAGCGCTCGGCGGTGTGCTTCCGATCGGCGCGCACCACATCGAGAATTTTCGTGGCGGACGGCATCTGCGAAACTCTTAGATTGTTCCAGCAGTCGCGAGGTGGGTCATCGGCAGCGCGGTGCGATGAACAATCTGTTTCAACGAAAAGGACGACTTGATACTGGCGATGCCCGGCACACGGGTCAGCCGTTGCATCAGGAACTTTTCGTAGGCCGGCAGGTCGGCAACGACAACGCGCAAGAGATAGTCGGCGTCGCCGGTCATCAGGTAGCATTCCATGACTTCGGGCCATTCGTTGATGCGGCGCTCGAATTCTTCCAGCGCCGTTTCGACTTGCCGTTCGAGGGTGACGTTCAGCATCACCGATACGCCGAGGCCGAGGGCCGCCGGCGCGACCAGCGCGACATAGCCCGCGATCACGCCACGGTCTTCGAGCTCACGTACCCGGCGCAGGCAGGCCGATGGCGACAGCCCGACGGCGTCCGCCAATTCGACGTTGGTTTGGCGGGCGCGCTCCTGGAGCTCTTGCAGGATTCGCTGATCGATCGCATCCAGGGTCATTTCTGGCATAAAATTGTGTGTTGTCTGGGTTTATACATACATAATTGCGAATATTAGCCATTTCTGCGCATCTTTCACAACCTTTGTCCGGTGGCGCTCGGCTACTGTTGCGCGCTTGAGGAGGACACCCATGACCACTGCCGCAGCGCCACGCCCGAACACGATCGCCGGCCTTTCCCCGGACGATTTCGCGTCCCTCAAGGCGTTGGAGAAAAAGTCGTTCTGGCTGTCCTCCTGGACGATCCACCATGCCAACCACATTCGGCCCAACCGTGACGGCCTGAAAGTTGGCGGCCATCAGGCGTCCTCGGCGTCGCTGGTGACGTTGCTGACCGCGCTCTATTTCAAAGAGCTGCGCCCGACAGACCGGGTTGCGGTCAAACCGCATGCCAGCCCGGTCTATCACGCGATCCAGTACCTGATGGGCCGCCAGACAGTCGACAATTTGAAGAATTTCCGGTCGCTCGGCGGCGCCCAGTCCTATCCATCGCGCACCAAGGATGTCGATCAGGTCGATTTCTCGACTGGCTCGGTCGGTCTGGGCGTTGCGGTGACGTTATTCGCCTCGATGATCCAGGACTATCTGGTGACCCGCAAGATGTGGCCCGAGGACGAAACCCCGGGACGCATGGTGGCGCTGATGGGCGATGCCGAACTCGACGAGGGCAACGTGTGGGAAGCGATGCTCGAGGGCTGGAAGCATGATGTCCGGAACCTGTGGTGGATCATCGACTACAACCGTCAAAGCCTCGATTCGACCGTGTCGGACCGGCTGTTCGGGCGCTTCGACGATATTTTCCGCACCACCAACTGGAACGTCATCACGCTCAAATACGGCAAGAAACTTGAAGCCGCCTACACCAAGCCGGGCGGCGACGCGCTCGAAAAATGGATCGACGATTGTCCCAACTCGCTCTATTCGGCGCTGACCTACAAGGGCGGCAAGGGGTTTCGCGAGCACCTGTTGAAAGACATCGGCAAGGTCGCCGGCATCAAGGGTTTGCTCGACGACCACGACGACGAGTCGTTGGGTGAACTGATGACCGACTTGGCCGGGCACGACATGGAGTCGGTGTTGGAGGCGTTCACCAAGGCCGACCCTGAGCGGCCGAATTGCTTTATCGCCTATACGGTCAAGGGCAAGGGAATGCCGTTCGCCGGCCATAAAGACAACCACTCTGGTTTGATGACCCCCGACCAGATGGCCCAGTTTCGCGAGCGTCTCGGGGTGTCGACCGGCGACGAGTGGGAGCCCTTTGCCGGTCTCGATATCGAGCCGGACAGGCTCCAATCGTTTATCGGGCGCGCGCCGTTTCTTGGTCTGGCCGATCGCAATCACAAGGCACCGCGGGTCGCCGTGCCGGCCGACTTTCCGACCCAGCAAGGCGGCAAGGCGTCGACCCAGGAAGCCTTCGGCAAGATTCTCAACGAGTTGGGCCGCGGTGATTCCGATTTGGCCCAGCACATCATCACGGCGTCGCCCGACGTGTCGGTGTCGACCAATCTTGGGGCGTGGATCAACCAGCGCGGCATCTTTGATCGTTTGGGCCGGGCTGACGTGTTCAAAGACGAAAATGTCCTGTCGCCGCTGAAATGGTCGATGGGGCAGAACGGCCAACACATCGAACTCGGTATCGCCGAGAACAATTTGTTTTTGTTTTTGGCCGCGGCTGGATTGTCAGGGCCAATCTTTGGCCGCCGTCTGCTACCCGTCGGCACGCTGTACGATCCGTTTATCATGCGTGGTCTCGATGCGTTGAATTACGCGTGCTACCAAGACGCGCGCTTTATGTTGGTGGCGACACCGTCGGGCATCACCTTGGCGCCTGAGGGTGGCGCGCATCAGTCGATTGCGACACCGTTGATCGGCATGGCGCAGGACAAGCTGGCCTCGTTCGACCCGGCATTTATCGATGAACTCGCGGTGATTATGCGTTGGGGCTTCGAGCATATGCAGGCCGATGACGGCGGCTCGGTGTATTTGCGGCTGTCGACCCGATCGCTCGACCAGCCCAGCCGCGACGTCGCCGACATCGCCGATGACATCGTTCGCGGCGCCTATTGGCAGGTGCCGCCGTCTGAGGGTGCGCCGTTGGCTATCGTCTATTCCGGCGCGGTTGCGCCGGAAGCGATGGCGGCCCATGCGGAGATTATTGAAGACATCCCCGGCGCGGGCCTGCTGGCGGTGACCTCGCCCGATCTGTTGCACAAAGACTGGAGCACGGCGCGCAGCGGCCAGACCCACGTCAAACAAATCTTGGACCGGTTGGCGCCCGATGCGGCGTTGGTCACGGTGCTTGACGGCGCACCGGCGACGCTGTCGTGGCTTGGGTCGGTCCGAGGTCAGCGGGTCTATCCGCTCGGCGTGAGCAGCTTTGGCCAGTCGGGCGATATCCCGGATCTTTACCGGACCTACGGGTTGGATGCCGAGGCGATTGTCGATGCCTGCGCCAAAGCGTGCTTGAGCCAGATCGGGGCTTAGCCGGTTTCGATCAGCTCGATCAATTCGCCGGTCGCGCCGTAGAAGGTGACTTGCCGGCGCCCCATATAGGGCGCGATCTCGTAGTGGCTCGGCTCACCCAGCCAATAAAGCGGTAGATCGTCCAGTCCGCCGATCTCGAACGTCACCATCGCAATACCGGGCGCCAAATAGCCGCGCACGCCAACCCGCTTGGCCCCCATTTCAGGGTATTGATCAATTTCGACATAGCTCTGGCCGGGCAGCGCGATCGTGGTCATCAAGTGGCGGTCTTCGCGCGGCAGGTCGAACGCGTCGTTGACGCTGTAGATCGGTGTTTCGATATCCGGGCCTGATGGGGCGAGGAACTTGTCGCGGTAGAACAAGCGAACCTTATGAAGGTCGTCGGCGGCCGCCACCGCGATGAACGCGCGGTCAACCGGATCGATCGCGGCGGGTAAATCGTAGCCCGGCACGGCGCGCCGGATTTGGGTGAAGATCAAGATTTCGCGCGCCGGACCACGCACTGACATCGCACGCAACGCGCCGCCCCCGAAAGCCAAGTCGGCCGGCGGCCCGATGGTTTCAAATTGCGTGCCCGCCAATCTTGCGGCGAGGGCATCGACGTCCATCACCGCAATTTCCACCGCGGCCCAGCCGAAGGTGCGTAGTGGCCGGTAGTTCTCGGGTGTTAATCCTTCGACAAAGCGGATGCAGACCGAGGGGTCGCTGGGGGGCGCCATCAGGCCATAACGCGCCTCGGCATTTTGTGGTGCCGCCCAAGATTGGGCGAGTGCCGCCGGGATGTAGCCGCTTTCGAGTAGGCGATAGCCCAAGTGGGTGCGGTAGGCGTCGACCACGCTCGGCAGGTCGGTGACCGAGATGGTCACGCTCAGCAGGCGGCCTAACGGCGGGTGCGCGCCGGTATTCGCGCCAGTCGTTGTTTCGTTCAATTATTCCTCGACGAGTTCGATGAGCTCTCCCGCCAATCCCGTCGTCACGCCGACGCGCTTGCCGTCATACGGCGCACCGGCGAGCGCGCGGGGCGCGGCGACGAATGGCAGGCCGACCTTGTCGAGCGAGTCGGTGACGAACGAGACGGTCGCGATGCCGGGCGGCAGGCTGCCGGAATTGCGCGACCGCGCTTTGGCCGACGCGGGATAGTCATCGATCTCGATCAACGTTTGGCCACCCAACTTGACGGTGCAGATCCCCATTTTGGTGCCCTCCGGTAGGCCCATCGCGTCGGTCACAAGACCCAACTCGATGTCAGGCGCCACGATGCCGCCCTCGACCTTGGCAAAGGTCTCCATATACCAGTCGCGCGACTTCATCATGTCGGGCGTGCCCAGTGGCATGATGAAGATGCGGTCGATGAACGACTTCGCGATGGGCAAATGCGGCAGGCTACCGTCATCGGGAATTTGGGTGAGATAGAGCACTTCTTCGGCGCGCCCCAAAACTTGCATTGCCCTGATCGAGGATGTCGAGCCGAGATTTTTCGGCCCGGCAAGATGTTTGAAGGGGGATCCCTTAAGCTTGGCCGGAATGGAATCGACATCGGCGACGACGATCTCCATTGAATGCCACCCGAAGGTCGTCATCGCCTTATACCCCGGCACGGGTGGCGCCTCGACAAAGCGGATCCATTGGCGCTCGCCGCTTTCGGGGCCCAGGACCTTATAGGCTGCGCCCGCATGGGCTTCGGCGTTCCACACGGCTGCCTGATCAGCCGAGACGGTGCCTGAATTCAACACGCGGTAGCCCAGATAATCGATGTACGGCGCTGTGGCCGCTTCTAGGTCCGGCGCCAGAACTGTCGCGCCCGCGATCGGGCCAAGTACTGCCTTGTCGTTCGCCATGGAAAATCCCCTTCTAAAACCCGTAGCGCACTTTAGGTGAGGGGTGACCGGGCTGGCAAACGGCGCTAGGTCGCGCCCCTTGAGTTCGCCGTCGGCTGCGGCCTATCGTGGCTGAGGGGAGAACGCCATGACAGATGCCGATTTCGACGTTCACGATGTTGACCTCAGAGGCAAGGTCAGCGATGCCGAATGGCAGGTTCGCTGCGATCTCGCGGCCTGCTACCGCCTGTGTGATGAATTCGGCATCGTCGATCGCATCAATACCCACATCTCGGCGCGGGTGCCCGATAGCGGTGGCGATTTCCTATTGAACCCGGTCGGGCTGCTTTTCGACGAAGTGACGGCGTCGAGCCTCGTGCGCATTGATCGCGACGGCAACAAGACAGACCCCGATCATCCCTACGATGTGAACCCGGCTGGCTACGTGATTCATTCGGCGGTGCTCAACGTGCGCTCGGATATTATGTGCGTGATCCACCACCATTCGCTCGCGGGTATTGCCGTGGCTGGTCTCAAGGAAGGTCTGTTGCCGGTTAGCCAGCACGCGCTGCAGTTCTATGACCGCATCGCCTATCACGACTACGAAGGGTTCCCGACCCAAGACAATGAGGAATGTGCGCGCATGGCGCGCAACTTGGGCAACCATCGCACCATGTTCCTGCGCAATCATGGCGTGGTCGTTGGGGGCAGGTCGGTCGGCGAGGCGTTTTGCGTGATGGATGATTTGGAGAAGGCGTGCGAGGCCCAACTGATGATGCAGGCGACCGGACGCGAGCTGCACCTGCCGTCACCTGAGATGTGCGAACGGACCGCGCAGCAATTCGAAAACATCGGCCGCCCGCGCGGTGAGACCGAATGGCCAGCGATGAAGCGCTTGCTTGATCGTCAGGGCATGATTTACGCCGTCTGATTAAGGAGCCGCTGATGAAGCACCGCGAACTGCGCTATGACATTGACTATCTCACCGCCGATGGCGCGAAGCGCGGCCAGGAACCTTGCACAGTGACGGTGCACAAGGACGGTCAAAGGACGATTCGCGCGCGCTCGGAAATTTTTGACACCGAAATCGTGCGCGACGTTGTCTATACCGTCGATGCTGCGTTTCGGCCGGTCGATTGTTTCATTCGGGTGCGCCAATACGACAAAGTCGTCGGATCGACCTGGTTCCGGTTTGATGGCGACCGCGCGGAATGCGAAGGGTTCACGACCAACGAAGGGCGGATTTCGCAGTCGTTCGATCTGTCGGGTCCGGCGCAGTCGTTTATCACCCATGCTGTGGCCACCGATGTTTGGCACTGCGCGAATATCAAGAAAGACCCAAGTCTGGGGCGCCAGTTGATCGACCCGATCCCGTGCTGTTCGCCGCTCGCCAACGGCGCTTCAGGCCCGATGCTGGGCCTGTGGCCGATGACCGCCGAGTACATCGGCGTCGAAACCATCGAGGTGCCGGCCGGCACGTTCGAGGCCGAGCACGTGCGCTATGTTGAGATGGACGGATCGTTGTGGCTTGAAATGTGGTGCACCAACGATGCCGACCGGGTGATGCTGAAGATGCACTATCCGGTCTACAACACCGGTTACGTCCTCGCCGGGCTCCAGCGCGATCCGGTGACGGGTTAATCGTCGCCGGCGAACCGCTCCAACTATTGCTGAGACCAACCAATCGCATGCAGTCGTCATCGAACGAATCTCCTAACATCCGGGTCATTCCACCAGTTGTCTATCTCGCCGCTATTTTTGCCGGCGCGGCATTGGACTCGGTCCTTCCGGTCGACCTGATTCCGAGTCGCATGCGGATCACCCTCGGGCCAATCCTCATTGTAGCGAGCATTGCGGTGATGCCGTGGGTGTTGCGCGGCTTCAAACGGGCGAAAACCCCGTTCGATACCCGGCGCGCAGCCACGACGTTGATCATCCACGGGGTGTTCCGCTTTTCGCGCAATCCGGGCTATCTCGCCTTGATCGGGCTTTGCCTCGGTGTCGCGGTGATCATGGACAGCGTTTGGATGTTGGCGACGATTGCCTTGGCAACCCTCTACCTCGATCGCGTCGTCATCGCGGCCGAGGAGCGTCACTTGGCAGCACGTTTTGGCGACTCATACCGCCAGTACAAGGCGCGCGTCAGACGGTGGATCTAGTCGTGCACACCCTGGCCCGTTGCGATCATCAAGTGATGCGCCTGGTGGTGCGCGCCGAAGGTCATTAATCCAAAAAAGCCGAGACCCGCGAGTTTGATCCGATCTTCGGGACGCGCCGCGGTGACGATCATGACGGCGCCGCCTGGATGATCTTCGGCGACCATCGTCATACCGTTTGCGCCGCTGGCCGTCGCGGCATGCCCCTTGACCATACGGGCGATCGAGTCGCGAACCGCGCCGGCGCCCGTTACGACGTAGCGGAATCCGCTATCTACTCGAGTGGTTTCGACCTCGGCCCTGAGCGTCACGTTATCCATGTCGACGAGATGGCGGTGCAGGGCGTCGATGTTCACGGTGGACCAATCGGTGTCGGGGTCGGCCTCTAGCAGCGAAACAATTTCCTGGATTGCAGCGAACGTTGCCTGACCGGGTTCCGTCAGTGCGAGTGAACCGGTCGCCTCGATCGGCGCAGGATGGTTCATGCCCGGTCGGTGTTCATGGGCGGCTCCCTGAGCCAGAGCGATGGATGGCATCGCCAAGAACGTGGCAAGCACGAGTCGGTACATTCGAATCCTCCGGGTTAGTTCGGAGCACGAGTTTGCTTGATTGGTGTTTCAGGCTACATGATACAAATCATGTCGACATCATTGATCGAAACACTGTGTGGGATGGCGGCGCGGTCCCGCGCCGTTCCGGCCGGTCAGTACCTATTTCGCCGTGGCGATAAGGTTGGCAACTTATTCGTCCCCTTGCAGGGGCGGGTTGATTTGATCAGACATTCTGCGGACGGCGTGCCCATCGTTTTGCAGCGTGCCGGCGTCGGCGAAGTCGTGGCCGAAGCGTCGCTATTCTCCGACGCGTACCATTGCGATGCGCGGAGCGATACCGGTGCATCGCTCGCCGTCATTTCCCGCGACAGCTTTCGAGAGCGGTTGCGGAACGACCCGGATTTCGGCGAAATGTGGGCGCGTTACCTGGCTCGGGAAATACAGGGTCTACGATTCCACTGCGAAGTCCTGTCGCTCAGAACCGTCGCCGCACGCCTTAGTGCTTGGTCCGAGTGGCACGGGGAAATGCCGCCTAAGGGCGAGTGGAAACAACTCGCAAATCAACTTGGGGTCAGTCCCGAAGCGCTCTACCGGGAGTTGGCGAAGCGGGCAGGTGTAAGTCGCCCTACTCAATCGTAACCGCACTCAATGTCCCGGCACGAACTAGCTCCCGATCAAACAGGCCCAATGTTCGATTCCGCGATCCAGGAGCGCCAAGGCATCGAACGATTGCTTCGGCGACATCGGCTCGCGAAATCCCACCATGTACATCCGTCGATTCCGTAAAAACGCCCCGCCCGGTTGGGGAATCGGCGTTTAGTCCACCCGGGCGCAAGATCGTGTATTCCAGACCGCTGGCGCGTAGGAGCGCCTCGGCCTTGTCCTTTTCCGCCAGCGCCGCACCGATTTTCTCTAGAAGCGGCGGCGGCACCGCGTTTCGCGTCTCGCCGCAACCGAACGACGTCACAAGGATAAACCGTTTGATGCCTGTTTGCTTTGCGCCATCGACCAGTTTTTGCACACCGATGAAGTCAATCCGGCGCGTCTCTCCCGGTTTGCTGCCTAGTGTACAAACGATGGCGCCCGCACCGGATCCCTTGAGCGCCGCACTGGTCGCAGCGCTGTCCGACACGTCGCAATAGAGTACCTCGGCGCCGAGCGCCTGAAGCTCCGCCTCGTACGCCTTGTTGCGAATGAGTGCGCATACGGGAACCGCAGACGCGCAAAGAATCTTCACAACTTCCAGACCGACGCCGCTCCCGGCGCCGGCGACCAGCACCGGCAAAGCCGCAACCATACTCGATCCCTCTACTTCGCGAATGTCAGCTCGTGGAACGGGATCACCCGGTTGACGAGACTATAGTTCTGCACTTTAGCCGAGAGGCCATCGATATCGACGCGGACATGGCTGAACACAGCTGTGGCTTGGTCGTGATAGAACGCCGCGATCTGACGGGCAAACCTGTTGCGTTCAACCATGTCGAAGGTGGTGTTCATCGACTTGATCGCCGGCATGATCTCATTGAAGCACGTATGGGCGGGCGCCTTGCGGCGCGGGTTCATGACAAGGCATGAGTGTGTGTTCATCACGCGCGCCATGTCGGATGACGGATACCCTTCGTACATCATGCTGAAGGCGTCGCCTTGCCACGGCACAATGCCAATGACTCGCTTCACAAAGTCCGGAATCGTAACGACACGCAACTCCAGATTGACGCCAACCTTCTTAAAGTCGTTCGCCATAGCCTCCATCGTATCTTTGAACTCCCCGACCGAGACGACGATTTCGGCCGCCATGTTGAAGCCATTGGGATAACCCGCTTCGGCGAGAAGCTGCTTGGCCTTGTCTGGGTCGTAGGGATAGGGCGCTATGTTCGCAAAATGACCGGTCATTCCCGGCGACGATGGCTGGCTCGCGGCGACGGTCCGTCCCAGCAGCACGTTCTTGATGAACGATTCTTTGTTGAACGCGTAATTGAGGGCGCGGCGCACGCGCACATCGGTAACCGGACTGCCCTCCTTGGCGTGCAGCAACATAAGGTTCAACGTGTTGTTGCTGGGCGAACTGATGATCTTGTTGCCCGCGCCCTCTATCGGCGCGATTGAATCGGGCCGCAGCGACCAGGCGATGTCCACCTGGCCGGAGTTCAATGCCTGCACCCGGGCCGCTGTTTCCGGTAGCGCAAGGATTTCTAGCCTGGGAATCTTGGTCTGCCGCCACCCTTCGCTGAAGGCGACACCGGTCACCGATTCCTTGGTCCACTCTTCAATCTTGTAGGCGCCAGTGCCGATTGGGTGGGTGCCATAACCTTCGGGTCCCATGTCGCGCCACGCGGCCGGTTCGTGCGGACGCATGATCGCGATGCGCAGCGGCAGAATGGGATCGGGAAAGGCCGTCTTGATTTCCACGGTGAGGCGATCAACGACCCGCGCGCCGACGATGCCCGCGAGCTGCCGTGTTACCTGCTGAGTTCTGATCACATCGTCTTTGGTAAGCGCCTCGATGTTGGCGGCGACAACCGCGGCGTCGAAGCTCTTGCCGTTGTGGAAGGTCACGCCGTCGCGAAGTTTGAGTACCCAGGTATCGATCCCACGCGCTTCCCACGAAAGCGCCAGACCGGGACGCGGTGCCCCCTGATTGTCGACGTACACCATGGCGTCGTATACCGCGTGAAGCGGCAATGCGCCGTTCGATCCGAACGTGCCGTATGGCATGCCGAGCTGGGCGGGCAGATCGTAGTGCGCGATTCTGAGCGTATCGCCATCGGCGAGTGCTGCAGGGGCGCTGAAGACTAGAGAACTAAATGCGAAAACGCTGACCAACGCTCGACTAACAATCATCGCGGCCTCCCCATATGGTTTGTTATTCGCTTTTCCGAAATCTATTGTTGACCTTCCCCCGACAGGAAGGTCAACGGTTAGACCGACGAAATTGCTCTTAGAGGCTATTGCCATGCATATGCTCGCCAACCCGACAGCGGTGAAACTGGAGGCGGGGCAGCTTGCACGCCTGGCGCGCATGACCGTGCGGGGTGCCGCTGGGGCCCTTTTGATCCAGGCCGACCCGAAGAAAGCCCTGCTCGCGACTAGGGTGCGCGCCGCATCTTGCCATGACGGCGCGCCGCTATTGCAGACCGCCATGGATGGCGATGGTCGGCAGGTGACGGTCTTAGCCACGAACACCGTGGCCGCGGTGTCCGTCGGCGTCCAGGGCGTGCTTACACGCGCAAACAAATACGAAGTTGAGCGGTTCTTCCGACGTCATACCGAGGCCGAGGCAACCGACGCCAGCGTTGCGGTCTACCGACTTGATCCCTCTGCCGTTTACGTCGAGTCCGACAATGGCACGGTGCGTTGGATCGACAACGGGGCCTATCTGCTGGCTCGATCGAATGATGGCGATCTTGAGGAAGCCGAAGCCGGCATTGTCGAACACGTCAATGGTGGCCATCCCGACACGATCCACGCGATTCTGTCACATCGGGGGGTAGGGGCGGACGACTGGGTAATGACCGGCGCTGATCCGGAAGGTATCGATGTCGCGCGCGAGGCCTACACGCAGCGCATCGCCTTCGACAAGCCGGTACATTCGAGGGACGAGTTCAAAAAGACAATGATCGCACTGCGGGTCGCTGGGGGCGGCGTAGCCGTACCACCGCGGGCCGCCGCCGCCGAGTGATGGGTGCTTGCGAACGCCGTGCCTGTTTAGATATCTAGAGTACATAACCAACGTTAGCGTCGCGGTCGGTCAGTTCATGCCTGGCCGCGAAAATCGAATCCCGCATCTTCAATCAAGCTGGATACCCGGCTGTCCTCAATATCCCCGACGACTTCGACGGTTCCCGCCTCAAGTTCGACCTGCACTTGTGCGTCCGGATAATGAGCCTTGATTGCGTTGGTGACGGATTTGACGCATCCGCTGCAACTCATTCCGTCAACAAGATAGGTTTTGATCACGAATCCCTCCATCGGTAGTCAACATTTGAAGTCTGCGACCTACCCCCACTGGAACGTCAAGAACTTTCCAAGTTCATTGCCAGGCATCAACGCTCAGCGCGACCGTCAACTAACTAATTAACGTGCCGACGCTCCAGCGCGATCCGGGTGGGGCGCGGTAGTGGTAACGGTAGAGTTCGCGCTCAAAGCCAAGCCCTTGGTACAACGCCAGGGCGGGAAGATTGTCGCTCAATACCTGTAGACAGGCCGATTGCGCACCCTGGTCGCGCCCCCAAGCGAGCAGCGTCCCAACGACCCGGTGCGCCAGACCGCGGCGGCGATGACCCGGCGCGGTCGCGACTGCCTCGATAACCAATAAACCATCATGAATCACACCGTACGATTGTGACGCGATGCGGCCCTCGGATCGAGGAGCGGCATGGGCCACTGGATCGGCAATCGCGCCAAGTGTCTCGCGAAAAGCGGGAAGATCGTCGGCCGATGTCCCGGCCAAGACACGGTAGGCCGCCACCCAGTCGTCGGTCGCTGTCCCCGCCAGCTCGACGTCACCGTCAATGTGCCGGGCGTTTGCCGCGCCGAGCGGTGCGGTCAGCGTTGTGGTCCTTGCAATGGCAACATAGCCGCGCGCTGCCAGCGAGGCATCGAGGTCGTTCGCCATTGAGGGGACGCAGAACAGGGTGTCGGCGCCGCGTTGTCGATAGAAGGCTTCTGCCGTGGCGATGGTCGCGTCGGGTTCGGCGCGTGCCGTGTTCAAAGGGTTGACCGAGTTCACACGCCGGCGTTCGCCGTCGCCGTGGCGGAATAGCCAGCCTTGCCAAACCGTTTCGTGCGGGGTCGGCCAGCCCCGGCGGCACGCCGCCTCGACCCGCCATAGCAACGTGTCGGCGTCACTCATCAAAGATCGCGCGTCACGCTGGTCCGGCGATCAGCACTGCTGAGACCGCCCCTGCTGGCAGAGTCTCGACCGATCCACCCGGCTGGACGCGCAGGTGGTTGAACCGGGGTTCGCCGCGCACTGGGCGGACGAGGCGCCAGCGCTCCTCGGCCGGCGCGTCTACGACCGGATCGTTTGCGGTGGTCACCACGACATTGGTGGCCCGCGCCATCCCCACGCCGGCTTCGTTCTCGAACAGATAGACATGGGCGTTGACCGACAGGTCGGGGGCTTCCGGGCCTTGGCCCCATAGCCGACGCCATTTGGCGGTGAAGTCTTTGACGTCCTGGCGCCGCCACACATCGGTCGCGGCGGCGACGCTGTCCAACCCCATGAAATCGAAATGGGTGAACGGCATCGGCGATCCGGTTTTTATGATTTTCCAATTGGTGTAGCGCGCGATGCCGGGCACGCCGTTGAAGAACGGGTTGTCGTCCGACCGGAGCCAAGCCTCATATTCGGCCGTGTCGGTGCCGGCACGCAGCGAGTACGATAATAAGATCATGGCGGTGAAGTCTGGTGTGGCTGGCATACCGTCGGTTCCAATTTTGAAGGGGAGGATGGGTCGTGGACGCCATTAAATGGTCAGGCTTCGGTTTATACAATGTTGCGGACTCGGATCTCGATACGGCACCCGACAAAACCTTCCCTTTCATCGAGGGATCGCGTTACCGGGCGGTCAACACCGGGATTAGCGAACCCGCCACCCAGATAAATTTTGAGGACTTTTATCCCGGTCCGGACATCGTGTGGACCTTGAGCCACGATGAAGTGCATTACGTCACGAAGGGGCGCGCCGAGATCACCTATCATTTGCCCCCCTTAATGAAGGAGACCGGGACGGTGATCGCGGAGACCGGGTCGGTGTATTTGTTGCCTCGCGGCTGCCGGGTCGTCTGGCGGGTGTTGGGCGACGAGCCGTTCCGCCACCTGTGCATATGCTCGCCCAATCCCGGCTATCCCAGCGGACCGGCGCCGAGCGTCACGGGGCGCCGATAACGCAAAAAAAGGGGCGTCCCGCAGGACGCCCCATCCAAGTCGTAACCGGAAGCGGTCTTACGCCGCTTCGATCTTGGCCCAAGTGCCGGCGCCGAAGACTTCATCGGCCAGCTCTTTGTTCAGCGGCGCCATCTTCTTCTGCGCTGCCGTCGAGTCGAGGGTTAGGACGGTGCCTGGGCCGTTCAGTTCTTCCCACTTTGCGTAGCTCGGTCCGAGCTCCGCATCGACGCGCTTGGCGTAGAGTTCGGGCTCTAACTCGTCAAAAGTCCCCTGGACGATGTCCTGGTTCTTTTTGCTGAGTTTGTCCCAGACCCGTGAGCTGATGAAGAACTTGTCGAGGCCCAAGCCGAAATCGTTGCGGGCGATGTACTTGGTCACTTCATAGAACTTCTGCGGGATGGCAAGAGCGGCCAACGTCGCTGCGCCGTCGACGATCCCTTGCTGCAAGGCACCGTAGAGTTCGTTGAAGGCGATGACCGTGGGCTCGGCGCCAAGATGTTTGAGGCCTTTGACCTGGCCTTCGATCGGCGAAGCACGGATCTTTTTGCCTTTAAGGTCGTCGAAGCCTTCGACCTTATCGCGCAGGTAGAGGTTCCAGGGGCCGGCCCGGCCAACGCCCAGGAAGTGCACGCTATAGCGGTCGAGCAGGACTTTGGTGGTCTTCTCGCGGAGGAAACCGTTGGCGACATTGAAAGCATGCTCGCTGTCGCGGAAGAAATAAGGCGAATAGAAAATGTCGAATTCGCGGGTGCCGGTATAGGCGGTGCCGGAGCCGTCGACGGTGCCGATTGAGGCGCCTTCGATCAATTCTTTCTCGCCAACGCCGAGGTTGCCGGCGAAGACTTCGAAGTCGACATCGCCGTTGGTCCGTTCGGCGACGGCCTTAAACAGGTCCGTCGCAGCGCGCGCAGAGATCGACGACGGCGCGGCGGCTGTGCCGTATTTGAATTTAGCGGCATGCACGATGCTGGGAACGCCAGCGATTGTGCCTGCAGCGACAACGCCGGCGGCGCCCTTTATGGCGGTGCGGCGGCTGATCATAAAATCGGTCATTAAGTTTCTTCCTCCCAAGGTTTCGCCGGTTATCCGGCCTGAGCTAGCTATTTTACAGGAATTACGAGGTCCGCAAGGTACAGAGTGAGTTCGGGAACGTAAGTAATCAACATCAGCACCCCAAGAAGCGTAATAAAATAGGGCACCGCGTAGCGAAATATTTCAATCACCCCGACTTTCGAGATGGCCGAAAGGACGAAAAGGTTGAGCCCGATGGGCGGCGTAATCATGCCGATCATGAGGTTTAGCACCATGACCACCCCGAGATGCACGTCGCTGACCCCGAGTTTCATGAATAGCGGGAACAGGATCGGCGCCAGGATCAACATGATGGGCAGTATTTCCATGAACATCCCGAGGAAGAGCATCAGGATGTTCGCCATCAGCAGCAGGACATACACGTTGTCCGATACGCCCAACATCGCGCTGGTCAGGATTTCGCCCAGTTTTTCGCGCACCGCCAAGAAAGCAAAAATCTGCGACGTTGCGACTGTCAGCATGATGACCGACGAGGAAATCGCCGCGAGCCCGGCAGCCTCTAGGATGCGCGGCAGCGACAGGTTGCGGTACACGATCACGCCCAGGAAGAGCGTATAGAACACGGCGATGGCGGCGGCCTCCGTCGGCGTCGCCACGCCGCCGACGATACTGCCGACGACAAAAATGGGCGCTAGGAGCGGGAGGAACCCTCGGGCAAACGCGTTGCCCTGCTGGCGGATCGTCGCCTTCTCTTCAACGGGGTAGTTGTTCTTTTTGCTGATCCAATAGGTCAGCGTGAACATCGCGACGAACATGATGAAGCCGGGCACCACGCCGCCCATGAACAGGCGGCCCACCGAGACTTCGACGATCGCACCCAACAAGACGAACGAGATCGAGGGTGGGATGATTGGTCCGACCGTCGCGGCGGACGCGATCACCGCGCTGGAGAAAGCCGGGGGAAAGCCGCGTTTCTCCATCGCCGGCACCAAGACGGTGCCGGTAGCAGCGGCGTCAGCCAGCGCTGAACCTGAAATCCCCGACATGATGAAGTTCGCGACCACGCCGACATTAGCCAGGCCGCCGCGAATATGTCCGACCAAAGCGCCCGCGAAGTCGATGATGCGGTGGGTGACACCGGACTTGTTCATCAACTCGCCCATGAAGATGAACAGCGGGATCGCGACCAGGATGAAGCTGTCGAGGCCCGCAACCATCATCTGCGAGAACAAGATCATCGGGGTGCCGAACGGCTCGAACTGGGCCAGCACCAGATAGCCAAAACCGGCAAAGCCGATGGCCCAGCCAATCTCCATCCCAATCAGCGAGAAGATGAAGAGCAGCGCCAACATGCTGACAAGAAGCATCAGTCGCCACCCGCTTCGTTCAGGCCCGAGGATTCACCGTGGAAGCGGCCCGCGCGATAGTCACGGTAGCTTTGGATCGCCTGGCGCGACTGGTAAATCAACATCAGTGCGACCCCAACCGGGAGCGGGAACCAGCTCACTGCATTGGACCACCCGGTGGACAACATCGTGCCGGCCAGGTTGAGACGGATCAGTGGCCACACGTTCCACAAGATCGTGACCATCATCGCCAGGACGCAAAAATGCATAAACATGTCGAGATAGAAGCGCGGTTTCGGCGCCATCTTTTCAACGAAGAACGTGACCCGGATGTTCTGGCCGCGCCGCGTGGCGACAGCAATCCCGAGATAGGTCATCCACAGAAAAAACACCCGTGGCGCGTCTTCGGCCCAGAGCGGCGCCGAGTTGAAGACATAGCGCGCGACCACTGTATACATGACCGTTGCGGCGATCATGATCAGCAACAGTGCTGACGTGTAATACAGCGCGCGGTCCAACACGATGTCCGCCCGCGCCAAAAGGCTGTCCGATGCCGGGCTTTCGTCCATTCTTCTCCCCGTCGTCGTCGCCGTCTAATGCGGCGTTTTGTTGCGCAACCTATACACAGACGCCGCCGGGCAGGCAACGGAACCGGGAGGCTTACGCTTGGCGGACGGCCTGGCCTATAATCAACTAGGCCAATCACTAGGGATTGGGCGAGGAGAGAGCCAATGATGGAGCGCCAGGGCAAACACGCAATGTTGCCCGACAACACCCACGACGACTCGGCCCGTCAGACCTTCGTCTCTGGCCTCAAGTTGCACTTGGCCAACGCGGTTTCGCCCAATTTGCGCAAGGTCTATGACGCCCGCGTGAGGCCGGCGATCCGCCGCGACCTGGGCCACGAACCGGTCAATCGGCATGAGGTTCGCCGCGCGATGACGCACGACACGGTCTATCAGGCCTGGAGTTCGCTTCAGCGCACCAGCCAAGAAATGAAGCAAGACACGCAAAGCGAAATTGCGGTTCGCCAAATCGACACCCTGGCTGCGCGCGCGAAACGAGTTCACGCGGCAGCGCGAAAGGGCACGTTGCGCACCAACCCCGACATCAAAATCCCGCGCTACATGTCGGCGCTGAATATTCACTGCATTCCGGGCGGCTATCACAACGAACTGATTGAAGACGATGTGCTGCCGGGTGCGGTCTATGACCCCGGTGTGTTTCTTTATTCGATGGGGCGCATGGGCGCCTTCAACGAAGATATGGGGGCCACGGTGCTGTCGTATTTGCGACAGAATCACCCAGGATTATCGCCCAAGCGTATTTTGGATATGGGCTGCTCGGTCGGCCATAGCACGATCCCCTATGTCGAAGCGTTTCCCAAGGCCGAGGTGCACGCGCTCGACCTTTCCGGTCCCTTCGTGCGTTACGGGCATGCGCGCGCCGAGTCGATGGGCAAAGTTGTCCATTTTTCGCAACAGAATGCCGAAGCGACGGATTATCCCGACGGGCATTTCGACCTCGTGGTCTCGCATATCTTGATGCACGAGACGTCGCACAAAGCGCTCGCCAACATTTTCCGCGAATGCCAACGGGTCCTGCGACCGGGCGGCCTAATGGTGCACGTCGAGACCCCAATTTTCGCGGGCATGGACCCTTATGATCAGTTCATTCTTGATTGGGACACCTACAATAATAACGAACCGTTTTGGGGGCCGCTGAAAGACCTTGATCTGGCGCAGCTAGCGGCCAAGTGCGGCTTCGACCAAAAAAAGTGTTTCGCCAAAGTTCAGCCCAGCGCCGTTGGCGAAGCCTACGCCAAAGGCCGCACCAGTCTGTTTCAAGCGGGAGACTTCGGCGGCGCGGGCGCCTGGTTCCTGTTCGGCGCCGAGAAATAAGGCGCGCCCGCGCCCGCTCAAAAGGGGCCACGATGGTCGGCGGGTTGCTTTCTAGATACCCAATTGCGGTTCTAGGTCGAGGCTAAGCGCAAGACTTCAGGCTTTCCTTGACGCGATGACCGACGACGGCGAGAGTCCTCAAAACGATAATGAACGGACAATATTGGGGAGACTCGGTCATGAAATCGGCACTGTTGCGTTCAATTGCTGCGTTTGGTCTCGCGTTTGGTCTCGCTGCGCCTGCTTATTCTGCGGACCTGCTTGTTCTGACTGATGACGTGCCGGCCGGTCTCGATTTTGACGGCCCGACGTCGTCGACCATTCAGTCCTACTCCGGCATCGTCAATCTGCTTGAACCGCTCGTCTATTTTCAGAACGGCACGGTCAATAGCGAGGGCGTGCAGCTTCTAGACTTCCAGAAATTCGAGGGCCGTCTCGCCGAATCATGGTCGTTCGACAAGAGCACCCTGACCTGGACGATGAAGTTGCGCCGGGACGTCAAAGGGTGCGACGGGCAGACCTTCGACGCCGACGACGTGATCTACACCTATGCGCGGGCCAAGACAGTGTCCGGCGCGGCGCCGATCGGGTGGTTCCTAGCGAGCGTTTCGTCGATCGATGGGTTTACCCCGGCGGTGTTCGGCGGCGGCGATGCGCAAAACCTCGGCGACGAGGTGAAAAAGATTGACGACTACACCGTCGCCATTCGTCAGTCCGCACCCAATCAGCTGTTCCTACCGGTCTTGACGATTTTCGCGGCCAACCTCCTCGACAAAGAGACCATGGAGGATCACGCGACCGCTGACGACAAGTGGAGCCACACCTATAACAACAACGAGGATGCACCAGGGTTCGGACCATGGTGTTTGACGGAATGGCGTAAGGGCGAGGAAATGCGCCTTCGTGCCAACCCAGATTACTATCGCGGTAAAGCGGCGTTTGACCGCGTCATCTTGCGTAAAGTACCGCAGAGCTCAAATCGCGCGGTGATTTTGCGTTCTGGTCAAGCGCACATTGTCGAGCGTCTGACGCCCAAGGAGTACGACAACTTGTCACGCGCCAGCGGCGTGAAGGTGATGGGAACGTTCGGCAACGAGAATCTGTTCTTGCACCTCAACTACAACGTCAAACCCTTTGATGACGTTCGGGTTCGGCGGGCGATTGCTCATGCCATTCCGTACGACCGGATTATCCAGACTGGATATTTCGGCCTGGCGCGAAAATGGGATGGCGCAATTCCGTCAAGTTACCCGGGCTTTCACAAATCATCGACGCAGTACGAATACAGCCCCGACAAAGCCAAAGCGCTTCTAGCCGAGGCAGGCTTCCCGGGCGGACGCGGGCTTGAGCAGTTTTCCGATTCCTTCAAAATCACGTACCAGTCCGAGCGTGAATCGGTGCTGGGTCCGGTCGCAACGGTGCTGCGCTCGGCGTTGGCCGAGGTTGGCATCCCGGTCCTGCTCGATCCCATCCCAGCCAGCCAATACGGCGACCGCGAATTGGTGAAAAAAGACTTGCCGCTCGGCCTGACTGACCACGTCAAGCCAATCGGCGTCGATGCCGGGTACGGCGTCCAGCTTTCATATGTGTCGACCGCAAAAGGCGGCATTCTGAATTCGATGAACTACGTCAACGACACTGTTGACGCCAAGTTCTTCGAAATGCTTGTCGAGGGCGACGTCGCCAAGCGAAACGGGTTGTTGGTCGAAATCCAAGACCAGCTGATGATCGATGTCGCGGTGGCCCCGATCGTCGAATTCAAGACCATTTGGGCGATCAGCGACAAGATCAAGGGCGTCACGTGGCACCCGGATAATTCTTTGCATTGGTATGACTATTCGCCGGCAAACTAGCCGAATCGAAAAACGACTCGCGGCCAGTTCGGGTCGCGGGCCACAATAAACTCCAGGGAGAATCTTCAATGAATCGAGTTACTGCAGTTCTGAGTTCGGCGGCGCTGGCGTTCAGCCTGTCCGCAGGATCGGCGCTTGCCGCTGACCTATTAGTATTGGCCGAGGACGTGCCGGCCGGCCTGGATTACGACGGTGCGTCGATCGCAATTCCGGCGACGCAGACTGGCGTCGACAACCTGCTTGAGCCGTTGATCTATTACAAAGAAAAGGGCCTGAACGATGAAGGCGTGATGACTCACGATTTCACGCAGTTCGAAGGCCGGCTCGCCGAGTCATGGACATTTGATGAGCCCACGCTGACCTGGACGTTCAAGCTGCGTCAGGATGTGAAGGGCTGCAACGGGGCGACCTTCGACGCCGACGACGTGATGTACACGTTCGCCCGCGCCAAAACTGTCTCCGGCGCGGCGCCGATCGGCTGGTTCCTCTCCAGTGTCGGATCGGTCGATAACTTCACGCCAGCAGTGTTCGGCGATTCGCCGGAAGCAAAGGCCGCTCAAAAACTGGGCGACGAAGTCCAGAAGGTCGATAACTACACGGTCAAAATTCGTCAGTCGGCGCCGAACGCGTTGTTCCAGCACGTGTTGACGATTTTCGGTCTGTACATTTTCGACAAGGAGACGATGGAGGCGAACTCCACCACCGCCGATCCATGGAGCCACCAGTACACCGACAACGTCAACGCCCCGGGCTTTGGCGCCTATTGCCTGAGCAACTGGGAAAAAGACAAAGAGTTCGCCGTTGTCGCGAACCCGGACTACTACCGGGGCAAGCCCCATTTCGACCGGGTGATCTTGCGCAAAGTGCCGCAAAGCTCGAACCGTGTGGTGATCTTGCGCTCGGGCCAAGCAGGCCTGATCGAGCGCGTCACGCCGAAGGAGTTCAACAGCCTGCGCGGCGTGAGTGGGGTGAAGGTTGCGGGTGTGCTCGGTAACGAGAACCTGTTCGTCCACATGAACTTCAAGACACCGCCTTTCGACAACCCGAAGGTGCGTCAAGCGATCGCGCATGCGATTCCCTATGACGCAATCATTCGGGACGCCTATTTCGGCGGCGCTAAAAAGTGGGTCGGCTCGATCCCGACCTCTTACACCGACTATCACGAGCCTTCGACCACCTATGACGAAGATTTGGACAAGGCCCGGGCGTTACTGGCCGAAGCGGGTTATCCGGAGGGCAAAGGGCTGGAGAAATTTCCCGGTGCATTCAACATGGCCTACGTCACCGAGAAAGAGTCCGCGTTGGGTCCCGTGGCCAACCTGATCAGAACCAACTTGGCCAAGATCGGGATCGACGTGAAGCTCGATCCACTACCGCAAACGACCTATGGCGACCGGCAGTTGGTCAAGAAAGACCTGCCGTTTGCCCTGAACGACCAGGAAAAGCCGATTGCGCCTGATGCGGCGTATGGCCTGTTTCTGTTCTTCGTTTCGGCGGAGAAGGGTGGCCTCAATACGATGGTCAACTACTCAAACGTAGTGGTAGATGCGTTGTATGCCGCCGCGTTGAACGAAGGCGATCCTGCCAGGAGGACCGCGCAGCTCGCCGAGGCTCAGGAGATCCTGGCCAAGGACGTTGCATGGCTGCCGGTTTTGGAGTGGAAGACCCAATGGGCCTTTAGCGACAAGATCAAAGGCATCAAGTGGCACGCGGACAACTCGATCCGCTGGTACGACTTGAGCGAATAGGGTTTGTTGGCGCCGGCGGCTTCGGTCGCCGGTGCTCGCTCTTCTATTTGTGCCCCGCCTCGGCGGGGCCTATTTTTGTCGGCACAACGAAATCGAAAAACGAATAGCGGGAGGCACGCATGGCCGGGAGACTAAAGGGCAAAAAGGCGCTGATCACCGGCGCGTCGAGCGGCATCGGGGCAGGCGTCGCAGTAGCGTTCGCGAAAGAAGGCGCCGACGTGGTGATCAATTTTCCCAACAAACAACAAGAGGCCAATGCCAAGAAGGTCGCCGCGGCTGTACGAAAAGCCGGTGGCAAGGCATACCTCGTGCAAGCCGACGTTTCCAAGGAAGGGCCGGTGCGCCGCCTTGTGAAAGAGTCGCTCAAGCGTTTGGGTCGAATCGATATCTTGATCAACAACGCGGGCATCGCCTCGGGCGCCCCGGTGGAAAAGATGCCCATCGCCATGTGGGACGAGATGATCGGGGTGAATTTGCGCAGCGTCTTTCTTGTCACCCACTTCGTCCTGCCGCACATGTACAAGCAAGGATCGGGCAAGATCGTCAATAACGCCTCACAACTTGCCTATCTAGGTTCGGCAGGGTTGAGCCACTATTGCGCGGCCAAAGCGGGAATCATCGGGTTCACGCGCTCGCTGTCGCGCGAGATCGGCGATCGCAACATCAATGCCAATTGCGTGGCGCCGGGGGCGACCTACACGCCGATCCTTGAGGCTGTTGAAGAAGATCACCTCAAGGCGATCAAAGCGATGATCCCTAAGGGCGAACTCGCCCGTGTCGATCAGATCGTGCCCGCTTTCGTCTATCTCGCGTCCGAGGAGGCGAGCCACATGGTCGGGCAGACGATCAGCCCCAACGGCGGCGACATGATGCTCTAAAGGAGCGCAACTATGGCTAAACGTCTCAAGGGAAAAGTGGCGCTGATCACCGGCTCGTCAAGCGGGATCGGGGCCGGCGTGGCGAAAGCCTATGCCCGCGAGGGCGCCGATATTGTGCTCAACTATCCCGACAAGGCGGGTGAACGAGACATCTGGGAGATCCAGAAGGCCATCGAAAAGATGGGCCGCAAGGCGTTGGTCGCGAAGGCCGACGTGTCCGACGAAGGCCAGGTCAAGCGCATGGTCTCCCAGGCGCTGAAAACCTTTGGCAAGGTCGACATTCTGGTGAACAACGCGGGCCACGCCGACCGCGGCGCGCCGTTGCAGGATATGAGCGTCGAGATGTTCGACCGGATGATCGCGGTGCATCTCCGGGGGACGTTCCTGTGCACCAAATATGTTCTGCCGCACATGTACAAAAACGACTACGGCAAGATCATCAACGTCTCGACCCAGTTCGCTTTCGGCGGGACACCGCTTTTCACGCACTACAATGCCGCCAAGGCCGGTGTGATCGCGATGACGCACACGTTGGCGATCGAGGTCGGCGAGCGGAATATCAATGTCAATTGTGTGGCCATGGGTGCGACACGGACACCGATGGTCGACCAGGTCCCGCCAGAAAAGCCCAAGAGCGTGCTCGCCCGGCAGACCAAGCATCGCTTCGGCGATGTCGACAAGGATATCGTGCCGGCGTTCGTTTTCTTGGCGTCCGAGGACTCGCGCTTCTTCGTGGGCCAGACGCTGGGACCCAATGGCGGCGACGTCTTTAGTTAACCCGACTTGAGGAGGAATTCATGGCCAAACCCATCGCCCTGGTAACCGGGGCCGGCATCGGCATCGGCGCAGCGACCGCGATCGCGCTCGGCAAAGAGGGCTACCGCGTCATCGTTACCGACGTGTTGGAAAAAGAAGGCCGAGCCATCGCCCGCAAGATCGACCGCGCCGGCGATGCCGAGTTTCACTATATGGACGTGGCTGACACCAAGTGCGTGAACGATGTGGTTGCCGCTGTCGAAAAGAAGTACCGCGGTGCGTTAGACGTGGTCGTCAACAACGCCGGTATTGCCAAGCACATGCCGTTGAAGACGCTCAAGGACGAAGACTGGGACATCACGCACGAAATCGACCTCAAGGGCATGATGCGGGTGGTACGCGCGGCCGCCCCGAAAATGCGCAAAGCCAAAAAGGGCAACGTCGTCTGCCTGTCCTCGATCGCCGGCCATGTCGTCGGTTGGGGCGATCACATTCCCTATTCCGCGGCCAAAGCCGGCATCGCCGGACTGGTGCGTGCCATGGCGGTCGAGTTGGCGCCGCATCAGATTCGGGTCAACGGGATTGCCCCGGGTCTAATCTGGACGGCACAAGCGCTAGACCCGGTCCATTCGATGGGCGCCAAGGGCCTAAAAGCCGCGGCGAAGGGCATCCCGCTCAAACGCATCGGCACGGCCGAAGAGATTGCCGATGTCGTGGCGTTCCTGGTCTCGGACAAAGCGCGCTACATCACCGGGCAGGTCATTACGGTCGACGGCGGCTTCACCATCGCGATTTAGCCCGTCGCGGAAATCGCGACGACCGATTCCAGAGCAATGTCCGATTCCGCTGTGCCGCCGCGGGCTGGCGATAGCGACGTCTTCCGCGCGGAGGCCGACGAACCGTGCCCGCCTCGCCGCCGTCCATGGGTGCTGGCCGCGGCGGTGCTGGGCTCAACGATGGCGGCGGTTGACGGCACCGTCGTCAACATCGCGCTGCCGGCCCTCCAGCAAGATCTTGGCGCGACCCTGGTTAAGTTGCAGTGGGTGGTCGAGGCCTATGCATTGCTGCTCGGGGCGCTGATTCTAACCGGCGGCGCGGCTGGCGACCGGTTCGGGCGCCGCCGTATTTTCGGCGCAGGCACGCTGGTCTTCGCGTTGGCGTCGCTGTGGTGCGGTCTCGCACCCGATATGACTCAACTCATCATTGCCCGCGGTTTGCAAGGGGTCGGCGCGGCGCTACTCGTGCCGGGGAGCCTCTCAATCATTAGCGCCGCTTTTCCGAAGGCCGAGCGTGGCCGCGCGATCGGCACCTGGTCGGCCTTTACAGCGCTTGCCATGGCGCTGGGGCCGTTGCTTGGCGGCTGGTTGATCGACAATGCGTCGTGGCGCTGGATATTCTTTATCAATCTGCCGTTGGCTGGCGTCGTGCTTTGGGTCTTGCGTGTTTACGTTCCCGAAAGCCGGGATCGCGGCGTTGGGCGGACCGACTGGTGGGGCTCGGCGCTTGCCGTTATTGGATTGGGCGGCATCGTATTGGGTCTGATCGAGGGAAGCCGTCTCGGTTTTGCTGCACCGTCGAGTTGGCCGGCGCTGGCGGTCGGTGTTGTGGCACTGGTCGGATTCGTCGCGGTTGAGGCGCGGCTGCGCACGCCGATGCTCCCGCTGGGGCTGTTTCGGTCGGGCGATTTCGCCGGCGCGAACATTCTCACCATTTTGCTCTACGCGTCGCTCGGCGGTTTGATTTTTTTCTTCCCCTTTGTGCTGATCCAGGCACATGGGTATAGCGCCACCGGGGCCGGCGCGGCGTTCCTCCCGCTCATCGTCCTGATCCTTGTGATGTCGCGCTGGTCGGGCGGGTTGGTCGTCCGTGTCGGTGGTCGATTGCCCCTTGTCATCGGGCCGCTAATTGCGGCCGTTGGTTTTGGCTTGTTCGCGCTACCCAATGATGGCGTCTACTGGCAGTCATTCTTTCCGGCGACTGTGGTGCTCGGAATCGGCATGGCCATCGTGGTCGCGCCCTTGACGACAGTCGTCATGACATCGCTCAACGAAGATCAGGCCGGGCTCGCATCCGGCGTCAACAACGCCGCAGCGCGTATCGCCGCGCTCCTCGCTATTGCTGGGTTTGGCGTTCTCTTCACTGCGACGTTTGACGCAGGCTTAACCCAAGGCGTTGAGGCGTTGTCGCTGCAGCCCGACGCGCAGATCGCCATTCTCAATCAGCTGGGCCGCCTCGCCGCGGTCGATCTTACCGGGGTTGGCGATGCCGACACCCAGGGTGCGGTGCGTTCGGCGATCAGTGCCGCGCTGGTTGATGGATTTCGCGCCGTCGCCGTGGTCGCGGCACTGCTTGCGGCCCTTAGTGCTGCTGCAGCCGCCGTGATGATCGGGGGGCGCCCGGCGCCCCTAAAGCGTTAGCCCGCCGCGATCTTTTTGGCTTGCTCCACCGAAAAACGCCGCAACGTGTCTATGTCGAGCGCGAGTTTGGTGCCCAGCCATATCGGATTGGCGTCGTGGTCTTTGATCGTGTCCTCGGTGTTGGGATGGATGAGGATGTCGAGCCCGCGCCGATTCAGCATCAGCCAAGGCACGATCTTGGCAAACTCGTCGACCTCAAAGGCAACCTGATACATCGCTTTGGGGTGGGGCCCGACCGGTTGGTCGTGCCAGCGGCCCAAGACGCAACGGAATCGCCCTTCGATGCCAAGACGCACGGCGCGGGCGGCCTCGCGGCTTTCTGCATCGTAATAGATATGGGCGTGGTAGCCGGTGATCTTGCCGGCTTCGTGATGTGACAGCGGCATGGTGCCTCCTAGTCGAGGACGTTGCCGGCCGAAACGTTGCTGACGGTTCCCGTCATCGACGTGGCATAGTCCGAACACAGGTGAACGATCATGCCCGCGCATTCCTCCGCGGTCGAGTAACGACCGAGTAATGTCGCAGCCTTGGTGCGTTCATGTTGCTCGGGCGTTAACCGATCCAGCATGGGGGTATCGACGGGGCCGGGCATAACACAGTTCACCCGGATGCCGTCAGGCGCCCATTCCTTGGCGAGATAGCGGGTTAGGTTGATAACACCAGCCTTGGCCACGGCGTATGGCAGACCAGAGACGGCCGTCCCGCCGTGGATGCCGTTGGTCGAAGACAACAAGACGACGCACCCTTTGCTGGCCTTCAGCGCGTCGTAGGTCTCCCGGCAAAGAAGAAACGCGGAGGTCAGATTGACATCCAGTTGGCGGTGCCATTCTTCTAGGCTGGTCTCTTCGATACGCCCTTTGCTTACCGCGCCGGCGCAATGGATTACATGGTCGATCCGGCCATAGCGCCCCATCGCAGTCGCGACCGCACGCCGGGCGCTTTGTTCGCTGGAAAAGTCGCCTTCGATCGCCAGGACCTGGGCGTCGTTGCGGAACAGTTCTTCAACTTTGTGCTGATCGCGCCCGGTTGCGATGACGGTCGTGCCGGCCGCACGGAACAGCTTGACCGCGGCGCCGCCGATACCGCCGGTCGCGCCGGTAACTAGCGCGACCTTGTCTTTGCCGTTATAGCCGGGCAACGCTACTCCGCGGCCTGGCTTTGGCGGGCACCGACCGTGGCATCGTAGATCGCCGTCAACATCTGATAGCGCATGCGCGTTGCGTTGCTGACGGTGGCGATCGCCCGGTCCTGCATTTCGCGCGTGTGGGCGTAACGCGCGCAAATCTCCAGCCCGCCCTCTTCGTGGCCCTCGTCGGCCTCGATGTGGACGTGGAAGAATTTCATCTGCGCGTCGGTAAAGCCCATCTTGCGGCCGGCTTCGATGTAAAGCGGGTAGACCGTTGGGGTCTGGCCCTCCAGCGCGATCATGATGCCGGCGGCCGCGTCGGACAGCTCGCGCACCATCGCCAGTTCGAAAATCCACGAGCGCATCGCCATCGACGACGGCAGCACCTCGCCTTTGAGATAGGCGTTCTTCACCCGTTCGCGGCTGTAGCCGCAGGCTTCGGCGAAGTCGAGCAACAAGTCTGGATGGCGGTCCGGGATTTCCTCGCCGTTGAGGTTTTCCAACATGAGAAGGCGGGCCTGAAGATCGGGCAGCCGGGTGAACAGCGCCGAGAACATCCGCGTCACATCCTCGATGTAATAGTACATCTGCATTGCCCAGAACCCGAGGTCGTCCTTGGTCAGTTCGCCGGCCTTCCAGGCGGCGCTGAACGGGTGGCCGCTGGAGTGCGCCGCAGTGCGCGCGCCCTGCAATGCTTTGAAGAATTCTTGCTTGGGCATTAGTTGGTCGGTCATGGCTGTCTCCGGCGGTGGGCGCGTCATGGGCGCCCGGATGAAATTCCAGGTTCAAATTTGACACGATCCAGCCCCGCCTTCCAGGGCCGCGCGCAAATCCGGCGGCTGGCCTCGCATACGGCGACGAGATTGGCCCGCGGATCGCGCACATACGGCGTTGGGCCGTCGCGCGCCGCGCTATTGCTTCTCACTCGCTGCGGCGGCCACCAGCGGGTGCCCAGATCGCGGTCGTCGCACTGCCGGATACGCCGGTGCGAGTATCGGCGTCGCTACAGCCCGACGATTTGCTGCAGGAACAGGGCGCGAAAGACAAAGCCGGTAACGAGTGCAGGTGTCGCTGCCCCAGCGATGACCATCAACGCGCCCAGCATCTCACGGACGGCACGCGCTTCCCGTGCGGTGCGGGCCGCGGCCATCCGTCGCCACCCGGCGGCCATCACCAATCCGCCGACGAGCGGCACGAGCAGCCACAGGGATTCAGGCGTCAGTTTGTCGACGATGACCGAATCGACCAATCCGTTCACCAGGAGGAGCGCGCTTGCCATGAACGCGGCACCGGGTAGCCACAACCACAGGAGGTGCCGGGCAGCGGGCAATCGCAGGGATTGTGCGGCCGCGAATCGGTCGAAGCCAAAACCGATCGCGACACCGGCGGCGATGCCGATCACGTCGAGCCAGGCGCGCGCGCCGTCCTCCAGCCCCAAGAACACGAGCCCGGCGAGGCTGAGTAACCCGGCGCCGAGTCCAGCGGCCAGCGCCCGGTGTTTGCCGTCCGGCAACGCCAGCGCGTTGAAACAGGCCCATGCCGTGAGCACGATTTGGCCGATAACCCAGTAGGGGAACAGCGCCGCCCAAACGCCGTCCGTCGATGCACCGGCATTGAGGCGGTCGGCATGGGGCGCGGCGGCGAGCCAGAAGGCGAGAAATCCGGCCGTGTAATAAAGCATGCCGACAAACGCGGCCCGAACAGCAGCTGCCATGCCGCAAACGCCTCTCTTTGCTGCCGCGTCGGCTAGGTCTTCTCAGTCGCGCGCGCCGCTTGCAGCATCGCGTGGACCATCTCCGGCTTGGGCACTAGTGGCGCGGGGAAGGCGGCTTTGCTGTGGGTCAGGTTCAGACCGATCATGGTCTCGACCAGCTTGTAGGTCAGCGGGCCGGGGTTGATCACCGGGATGGGGAGTTCCTTGGCGAGATATTCGGCCGCCTGATGCATGGTGGTGGAGCCCAGGCAAATGACCTCGGCGCCCTTGTCCATCATTCGTTCGCACGCGGCTTTCATCTTGGGGAAGACCTTGTCTTCTTTGCCGCCCAACAGGTTGGCAAAGTCGGGCGGTTCGTCGAAATGATCGACCGCGGCGCATTGTGCCGCCAGCCCGTATTCGGCGGTGGCCTTGCGGTAGCGCACCAGCGCCTTGTCCCATTGCGCCAAAATACCAAAACGGTTGCCCAGCATCAGCGCAAACAGCATTGAGGTACGGCCCGGCGAGACCACCGGGATGTCCAACATGGCGCGCAACGGCGCCATGCCTGAATCGCTCATCGTGTCGATCACTACCGCGTCATAGCCGTCGGCCTGCGCGTTCATGCCGGCTTCCCAGATCGCCATTTCCATCAACGCCCAGTCGGGCGCGCTCATGAAACTGGTGGGCCCGGCGGTGACGGGCTTGAAGTCGAACTCGATATCGGGCCCGAGCTTAACCGCCTTGGTTTGCTGTTTGCGGTTGGCGACCCCCGCGGCGTCGAGCGCGAAGGGGACAATGACGAGCGCTTTGTGCATGAACGTTCTCCCTAATCCAGTTTCTCGACGGTCTTGCCTTCTTGCTCGGCCGCCGCCGCATCGAGCATCGCGTGGATCATGCTTCGTTTGTCGACCTTGGGCGCCGGATACGTCTTGCGGCTTTGGCCGAGGTCCAGCGCCATCATGGCTTCGGCGGTCTTGTAAGACAGCGGTCCGGGGTTGATCACCGGCACCGGCAGGTTGTCGGCCAAGAACTTGGCCGACTGATGCATCGTGGTGGAGCCCAGGCAGATCACATCGGCACCGTCTTCGTCGATGCATTTCTTGGCGGCCGCCAACAGCAACGGGAAAATTTTCTCTTCCTTGCCGCCCAACAGGTTGCGGTTGTCGGGCGTTACGTCGATCGCGCGCATCGAAGCCACTTTGTGCATCAGGCCCATTTCGGTCAGGACCTTTTTGTACAGCCCGAACCAGTCCTGCCACATCGACAGCATCGAAAAGCGGTCGCCCAGCATCAGCGCCGTGGTGTACATCGTCCGCCCCGGCCCGATGACCGGAATGTCGAGCACCGAACGCAGCGCCGACACGCCTGAATCGCTCACCGTGTCGATGCACACCGCGCCGTAGCCGTCTTCTTGCGCCGAACGCCCAGCTTCCAGCAACGACATATCGGCCAGCACGTAATCTTGTTGGCTCGTATAGGTACGTGGCGCCGCTTTCACGGGTCGATAATGCAACTCGATATCGGGCGCGAGCTGAACCGCCTTGGATTGCGCCTGCCGGTTGGCGAGTTCTTCCGGGGTCATCGGAAAGGGCACAAGGACGAGTATTTTTCGCATGCGGTTCTCCTAGTCGGTCGGCGCGAAGGAGGGACGCTGGCGCACATCGGCGAGCCAGCGCATGAGGTTGGAGCGGCCATCGGAGAAATCCGGCATGACGCTGCCGAACTCGTTGGTGGCGAGGTCGCGGCCGCGGCGGTAGTCAAAAAAGTTGAAACATCCGGCCACTGCGATATGCCCGATGTGAAAATCATGCCACGACGGCGCCAGCGCCTCGAGGTGGTCGATCACCCGGTGAATAGCCGCGAGATAGCGTTCGCGCTGTTCGGGCGATTGCTCCGCTGGCGGGCGTTTGCGCTCGTTGTTCCACTGCACTGTCATATCCCACAGGCCTTCGCCCAGACTAAGGACCTGCATGGCCGGCCAGCGTGCCGCCGGGTCGCTCGGATAGAGCTTCGGGCCAGCCAGCGACTCCAGGTATTCGTAGATCACCATGCCCGGGAACAACGCGAGCCCGTCGTCGGTGATCAGCGTTGGCACTTTGCTCAACGGGTTCTGGTCGGTCAGGTGGGCTGGCCGCTCATAAGGCTGCGCCCGCTCCCACGTGATGGCGTCATAAAGCCCCAACTCGCGGGCTACGATTTGAACCCGGTGCACCAGCCCCGGCATCGGCGTGTAGAGGATTTTCATGGCGGCGTTCTCAAATGGTCCCTACGCCAGCACGATCTTCCTCGCCTGGCTTGGCAAAAACTCGGTGTGGCAGTGGTTGCAGTGCAGCTTCACAGTGCCACGGCTGACGATGTCTTCGGTGGCGTGGAACCAGCCGTCGCAAGAACCGCATTGCACCCACGACGTGTTGCCACGCTTTTCGCCAGAAGGCGAATGGCTGCGCAGACGGATGATGTGGTCCTCGGTCATGATCACAGCACCGGCCAGTTTTTAGTGTCGATCCCGGTTAGGCGTGCGATGGCGGCGTCGAGCGCCGCAGTGCCGACGCTGTTGCGCGGCGGCACCGGCCGGGGCGCACCCGGAATTTCCGACGGCGCCAGGGTTGCGTCGATCCCCGCCTTTTGCACCGTCTTGGCGCCGCGCGCCAATGACGGGTCCATCAACGACCCCTGCAAACCGGTGGCGGTAATCACATCGCGTTCCCACTGCACCCGCGTGGCCAGCGCGAACATGATGTCGCTGTCGGAAAACAGATCGATGTCGTCGTCGACCGCAATGATTGCTTTGGTGCGGCGATAGGCCAGCGCCGCCATCAGCGCGTCGCGCACCTCGCCGATGCCGGGATTCTCGAACGACACATAGGCGTGGAAGCGGCGGCCCGAGACCGGCACATGGACGCGGCGCACCGACGGCGCGATCGGTTTCATCATGCCGTAAATCTTGCCCTCCATGACCATGTTGTCGGGCACCAACATGTCGGCGTGGCCCGACCCGTAGTCGTGATAGATCGCGTTCTCGCGCCGCGTGATGCAGGTCACCTCGCACACCGGCGCGGCGACTTGCGCGCCCATATAGCCGGTGTATTCGCCAAACGGGCCGTCGGCCTCCCACACATTGGCAGGCGCCCAACCTTCGATGACGATCTCGGCGTCTGCCGGCACCATGATCTTGTCGCCGTGGGTGATGCTGGGCACCAACCGCAACGGCTCACCTAAGAGGCCGCCGCAAGCGGACCAGTGGCTCTCCGGATAAGACAGTTTGGCCTGGGTGCCGAGCAACACCTTGGGATGATGGCCGATCCAAAAGGCCACCGGGCAGGGCTCGTCTTTGGCCCAAAACTTCCGCAAGTTCCGCGTGTTGTGTGACGCGGGGTAGGGGTAATACGACATCCGCCGCGGCGCCTTGACCCAGCAGCGCTGGATCGCGGTGTTGTCGACGCCGGTATCGGGATCGTAGGTCGTCGCGTGCGCTGCCGTGAGATACGGCCCGGGGTCTAGGGCATGCTGGGTCAGCACCGGCAGATCGAGGAGATTGGCTTCCTCACCACGCATAACGATCTGCTGGACTGGTGCTGCGTCGCGGCCGACAACGATGGGCGGGATCGGGTTGGCGGTGCGCTGGGCATAGGTCGCCGCGAAATCGCGGTGGTCCTGGACGCCGAGCGCGCGGGCTGTCAGGGCGCGGCTGGCGGTGAGGTTGCAGACCACCGAAATGGGATTGATCGTTCCGTCGGGGCCCTTGGGTTGCCGAATTTCGATGACCGGGTAGTGCTGCCGCGCGTCCAACGCCTGTTGCAGCGCGGTAATCTCCTGCACCAGCGCTACCGGCCCCTCGGGCCGCCACACATGGGCGGATTCTTCGTTCAGAAAGGTTCGTAAATCACTCATCCAGCGGGCCATCGGTCAGGGAGGCCGCATTCTGTCATAAGGGGCCACAAGGGCAAGCGCCCGAGCGCGTTGCCTGATCCCCGGTGAGTCAGTAGATTAGTCCGTACAATAACAAGGCGTCCGGATCGAGAATTGGGCGTCATCATTAAGGGAAGGGGAGCCCATGTCTGGTCACATCGATATTGTCTGCAATCTGTACACGCCGTTAGAGGTGCGTAACGACCAGACCGGAATCGACAACAACTTCAAGAAGCAGATTCGGATGAGCCCCAAGATGCGCAAGGGCATCGGCATTCCCGAATACCTGCGCATGATGGACGAAGCCGGGATTGAGCACGCGCTGCTGATCGCGACCCGCGCCGGCGACATGAACGTCAAAGGCTCGTTCCACATTTCATACGAGCGCGTGCACCAAGTGTGTCAGCAACACCCGGACCGGTTCTCTGGTCTCGCGGGCGTCGATCCGACGCTGGGCATGAAGCAGCTCGCCGAGCTGGAATACGCGGTCAACGAACTCGGGTTTGTCGGTGCGCATTATTACCCGCACTGGTTCGATCTCCCACCCGACCACGCCTATGTCTTCCCGATTTACGCCAAATGCATCGAGCTCGACATCCCCATCATGATGCAGGTCGGCCATAACTTGGTGTATCAACGCGACCGCCGTCTGCCGTCGGTCGGCCGCCCCATTACGCTCGACCGGGTCTCGATCCTCTATCCGGAACTGAAACTACTGGGCATTCATTTGGGCGTGCCATGGACCGACGAGATGATCTCGATGGCCTGGAAGCATGAAAACATCTTTATCGGCGGCGACGCCTATGCGCCCAAGCATTGGCCCAAGCAGATGGTGCATTACGCCAACTCTTACGGCTCGCACAAGTTTCTGTTCGGCACCGATTGGCCGGTGATCGATCCGATCCGCGCGGTTCGTGAAGTCGGTGAATTGAACTTCCGGCCCGACTCGTACCAAAAAATCATGCGCGACAATGCGATTCGCATTTTCAAACTCGACGAGCGTTCGAAGATGAAATCGCTGCGCCGTCTCAGCGCGACCGTGGCTCGTCGTGGCGCGAAAGCGAAGCCTGCGGCGAAAAAACCAGCGAAAAAGGCGGCAAAGAAACGCTAATCGACACTCTCTAGGGAGGACCCGATGACGATCAAACTTGGTAAAGAGAACTGCGCGCTCATCGTCGTGGACATGCAGAACGGTTTTCTCGACGGCAAGGGCTCAATGGCCCAACTCGGCTTTGCCTGGGAGAAACTCGCCGCTGCGTCGCCCGGGGTGCAGCGCTTGGTCGCGGGCGCCCGCAAGGCCAAAGTGCCGATATTCTGGACGCGCTATGTCTACGAGCCGGACTTTCGCGACGGTGGCGTCCAGATCGAAGAGATCATGCCGATGATGAAAGACGTCAAATTGTGTGTCGCTGGCACATGGGACGCCGAAATTCATCCCGACATGAAGACTGAAGACAGCGACACGATCATCGACAAAAACCGGCCCAGCTCGTTTTACGCGACCCGCCTCGAATCTTATCTGCGGGCGCAGGGGATTGAGAATGTGGTCGTGTGCGGCGTGACTACCAACATTTGCGTCGAGACGACCGTGCGTGATGCGTCGCAGCGCGATTTTCGCACCTTTGTCGTCCGCGACGCGGTTGGCGAAGTCGATGACTTCCGCGGTCAGACGGCCTTGAAGGCGATGGAGTACCTGTTCGCGCGGGTGTTGAACGTCAACGAGGTGCTCGATGAGTGGGGCGTCGAGTTGAGCAACGCGGCTTAGGGGGGCATGCAATGACGATGGAGTTTGGCCGCGACAAGACCGCTCTGGTGGTTGTCGATATGCAAAACAGCTATTGCCGCGCTGGCGGACGCATAGAGAAACTCGGCTTTCCCTTTGAGCGTTTGGCGGCGGCCGAACCGGGGTGCATCCGACTGGTTGCGGCTGCGCGCAAGGCTGGCGTGCCGGTCATCTATACTCAGTATGTCTATCAGCCCGACTTCAAAGATGGTGGCTTTATCGTCAACGAGATCATGCCGGCGTTGAAGGACGTCGGTCTGTGCGCGTTGGGCAGCTGGGACGCTGAGATCCTCGAAACGCTGGCGCCAGGGCCGAACGACGCGGTCATCCAGAAAAACCGGCCGAGCGCATTCTATTCGACCCAGCTCGAATCGGTGTTGGCGGCGATGAAGATCAAGAACCTCGTGTTTTGCGGTGTCACGACCAACATGTGTGTTGAAACGACGGTACGCGATGCGTGTCAGCGCGACTTCCGGTGTTTCGTGGTGAGTGATGCGGTGGGCGAGATCGATGACGATCGCGCTGAGGTTGCGTTGATGACGATGGGATTCTTCTTTGCCCGCGTGCTGACGGCGGACGAGGTTTTCGAGTCCTGGAAGGTCCCCCTTAGTAATGTCGCCTAACGAGAGTATCGCCGGGCGCCCTGCCAACTACCGCCCCATATTGATTTCGTCCGGTGTCCGCTCGTCGGCGCACCGTACCCCCAACAAGGTTGCCCTGGCGCAGGGCGAGCGTGAGTTCACCTATACAACCCTGATCGAGCGTTTCAATCGGGTGGCGACCGCCGCCATCCACGACCTGGGCTTGAAGAAAGGCGACCACGCCGCGCTATTCGCGCCCAATTGCATCGAGTTCTTAGAGATAGTTGCCGGCCTGTCGGACGCGGGCGTCGCGCCCGCGATGGTGCCGCCCTCGGTGACGCCGCCGGAAGTGGCGCACATCTGCAACGACTCGGGCGCCAAGGTGCTGTTCGTGCACGAGAGCGTCGAAGCGGTCGCGCGCGCGGCCAACCTCGAGACCGTCGAGCGCATCATCGTCATCGGCAAGGACTACGACGACTGGATTGCCGCCGCCAAACCGCAGACCCCGACCGTGCCGATCGAGGAATGGGACGTCTTTTGCATTCCCTATACCTCGGGAACGACCGGCAAACCCAAGGGCTGCCTGCTGTCGCACCGGTCGCGCACGATGGCGTTCTACACCATGGGGGTCGAGTTCGGCTGCTACGGCCCCGACGACCGCGCCCTCGCTTTGGCACCGTTGTTTCATGGTGCCGGGTTTGCTTTTGCCATGGCGCCAATATTTTTTGGCGGCTTTTGCGAGATTTTGCCGAAATACGATCCCGAGATCGTGCTGCGCAAGATCTCCGAGATGAATCTGTCCAACACGTTTTTCGTCCCGACGCACTTCCACCGAATGTTCGCGCTCGAGAAAAAGACGCTCGACAAACACCGGCCCAATTCGCTCAAGGCGATCATTTCCAACGCGGCGCCGCTGCTGCAAGCGACCAAAGAAAAAATCGTCGACTATTTCGGCGAGGGTTTGCTGCACGAGACGTATGGCTCGACAGAAGGCGGTTTCGTCACGAGCCTGCGGCCGCCGGACCAGCTGCGCAAACAACAGTGCGTCGGCATGCCCTACGCGACGGTCGAGGTCTCGCTGCGCGACGATGATGGCGCCGAGGTCAAACAAGGTGATGTCGGCGAGTTGTTCTGCCGCTCGCCGTTACTCTTCAACGGTTATTGGGAAAACCCCAAGGCCACTAGCGAGTCGTTGACCAACGATGGTTGGTGCACGGTGGGCGACATGGGTCGCCACGATGACGAAGGCTACCTCTACTTGGTAGACCGCAAGACCGACATGATTATCAGCGGTGGGGTCAACGTCTTCCCGCGCGAAATCGAGGAAGTGTTGATGATGCACCCGGCGATCGCCGAAGCCAGTGTCATTGGTGTTCCTGACGAAGAGTGGGGCGAGGCGGTCAAAGCCATCGTCGTCAAAAGCGCCGAAGTGAGTGACGCCGATCTCGAGACCCACTGTCGCCAAAGCCTAGCAAAGTACAAGATTCCCAAGACGTTTGTGTCTCTGGATGTATTGCCGCGCAATGCTGGCGGCAAGATTCTCAAGACCGAGCTTCGGGTGCGCGCCCGTGAGGGCACCCTCTAACGAGGCGTCCAGCCGGCTGTTGGCGCCGGCGCGAAGACCGTAGAGCGATCATGGCGCATGTACCCATCCGTCGCCGTTTCGTTCACGTGGGCGACCGCGTCGTCCACTATCGCCGCGCCGGGAACGGGCCGCCGGTGATCCTCATCCACCAGTCCCCGCGGTCTTCGGCCGGCCTCATCCCCCTGATCGAGGCGTTATCGCGACGCTGCACAGTGTTTGCGTTCGACACGCCGGGCTGCGGCGATTCCGATCCGCTTCCGCAATCAAAGGCTGGAATGCGCCATTTCGCCGATGCGCTGGCGGCGACGATGGACGCCTTGAAAATTTCAAAGGCGGCCGTTTTCGGGACCAAGACCGGCTCTTGCATCGCGCTGGAACTGGCGCGCCGCCATCCGCACCGAGTACGCGGCGTGGTGCTCGACAGCTTGCCGATTTTCACG
>ERZ890510.141-NODE-141-length-59917-cov-8.943988_pt1 | contig 59917 bp, 55 predicted proteins | sample MGYA00521265_ERZ890510 | MGnify/ENA primary metagenome ERZ890510 (study PRJEB32303, sample SAMEA104408624) | aquatic metagenome | biome: Brackish water; feature: Chemocline; material: water | place: Baltic Sea | collected 2014-10-26T21:54:00 | depth 110 m ... | reverse complement strand
CGGCTACCACGTTCGTCTCGGCTACCACGTTCGTCTCGGCTACCACGTTCGTCTCGGCTACCACGTTCGTCTCTGCTGCCACGTTCGTCTCGGCTACCACGTTCGTCTCTACTGCCACGTTCGTCTCGGTTACCGCGTTCGTCTCTACTGCCACGTTCGTCTCGGCTACCGCGCTCGTCTCTACTGCCACGTTCGTCGCGGTCATCTTGGCCGCTGCTATCTTCTTGCCCTGATTTTTCTTCGTCTCGAGGTCCGCGATCATCGCGTCCACGTCCTCCTTGATCACGGTCTCCACGGCCTCGGCCCCGCCGGTCACCCCGGCCTTCAGATCGTGTATCGTTGCCTGAAGCTTCGTTTTCAGCTTCATCCGAAACCTGATCTGTAGAAGCTTTTGGGCTTTTTACAACTTTTGCTCGGGTTGCTTTTTTCGGGTCGTCTTTTTTGGCACTGGTTGCGCGGCTTTTGACGGGTTTGCGAGCAGGTTTCTCCTCATCAGAGGCCTTCGCTTCGCTTCTAGCAGCCGGTTTGTGAGGGCTGCTTCGCTTATTTCCGCTTTCGGGTTTCGACTCGGCTCGTCGGCTGTTGCCAGCGAGGGCCTCAGCTTGGCCTTCGAGAATCAGATAAATAATGTCTTGTTTGCGCATAGAAGAAAAACCAGAAAGGTTCATTTCTTTAGCGATGTCTTTTAAATCAGGAAGCTTTTTGTCCTGAAGTTCAGCAATCTTCATGTAATAAATGAAAGTGAGCTCTGTGCTTCGATTTTGAAGCCTCGTACCCGATAGATTGGATCGATTTCCGCGTTATGGGTATCAGTCGATGGTTGGTACCAATTGACCAGACTCGGTAATTAGTTGAAATACTGTATGGAAATACGGTATTGAAGTACTTAGGGGAAGAATTAGATGCGGGGAAAAACCGCCGGACCTAGCTCGTCGACACCGGAAATGAGTAGGGTCGACACGTAACTTGCGGCATGCAATTGACACACGACAAGCACAATTACACTCAAGATAGGCTATAAACCGCAGAAATCAAGTTTGGTTCATATTGTCCGGTCAAAAAGTGGTTCTTCTATGTTGCTGCCATGGCCTGGGCCACAACTAAGTGCGACCCACATACCAAACAATCGAAGTCGCTCTTTTGCACCCTCTGAAGAGCGCTTTCTGTAGAATCGCATACCAAAATATCCTTCACGCCCACTTTTTCAAATTTGTCTGAGAGTTGTTCTGCGGAAAGGCCTCTCGCTCCCTGTGTTGGAACGGTCCACACCCTAATCTTCGCCGTGGCCAAGACACGCCCAATTTCGGCTGCATCTTTATCGTCAAGTAACCCAATAATGACGACAGGCGACGGCCTGCTACTTCGAAGGGAGTCGAACGCAGCTAGTGCCGTGATAATGGCATCTGGATTGTGCGCTACATCAACCATGATTATCGGATCTTGTTGAATGACCTCGGCTCGACCTCTTAGTCCAGTCAGCGATTGAACATGGCTAAATCCTTTTTGAATCGATGACTCTTCCATATTCGGCACCCAAGATCGCAGTGCGCACAAGGCCGTAATAGCATTTCCAAGCTGATGCGAACCGTGCAAGGAAATCAAAACGTTGTCGACAACATAGCCGTCTATAACCAATCGAAAACGGCTGTTATCTAAGGGATGAACCACTACATGACGATTCGCGATAATTACGGGCGAATCGGACACCTTTGCGATCTCGAAAATAGCCTGGACGGCTTCGGAAGTCATTTTTCCCAGTACGACTGGTGTTTCCCGTTTGATTATGCCAGCTTTTTCTCTCGCTATTTTTTCTATGGAATCTCCTAATATCTCTGTGTGATCCAGTGCCACACCCGTTATGACACTAACTTTTGCACTCAACACATTTGTTGCGTCCAAGCGGCCGCCCAGCCCAACCTCGATGACTGCGTGGGTCACTTTTTGATCTGCAAACCAAAGCAAGGATAAAGCCAATGAGGCCTCGAAAAAACTAGCGCCGACAGATTCGAAATAGCTGAAGTATGTTTTACATGCTCGTTCTAGCCAGTCAGGGGACGGTGTTCGTCCATCTACTTTCATCCGTTCAGAGACATGCAACAGATGTGGAGACGTATGAAGGCCTGTTTTAATGCCGGCTGAAGTCAAACACGCGGCCATAAGGGAGGCTGTCGAACCTTTTCCGTTGGTGCCCGCGACCAATGCTACTTCAAATCGTTGGTTTGGATTACCCATTGCAGCCAAAAGAGCCTCAATGCGGTCAAAACCAGGATTAATGGCCACTTTTCCGTCACTCGCATATCGCGGAAGTGACATCACCTTGTCGGTAAAAGGGGTCATGGAGTACGCAGGCAAACATATTCCAACAAGCGCTTGCCCTCTGATTGGTGGGTAATCGAAATAATGTGGGTTCCGGCAGGCAACAGGTGTTCCGCCTTCTGCGGCCATTCGATTAAAGAGATACCGCCCGAAGTTAAATATTCTTCAATGCCAGCCTGAAGCAAATCTGTCTCGTCTTTCAATCGGTACAAATCCATGTGGTACAACGCAGCAGAGCCGCGGTATTCATGGACAATCGTAAAAGTTGGACTCGAAACATCCTCGGGTGGAAATTTAAAAGCCTCAGCAACACCTTTTACGAATTGTGTCTTACCGGCGCCGAGGTCTCCAACTAAGGCCACAACATCTCCGGCCTGAAGAAATATTCCAAATCGATGGCCCAGGGACCTGGTTTCCAATTCCGATGAACTTGTAAATGGAAACAAGTCTTCTTTTTTAGATGAGGACATTCCCCTACCTCTTAGGCTTCATCGTAATAACCGGAAGAATCATTTCTTCCATTGAAACCCCACCATGCTGCATAGTATCCCGATATTTGTTGAGATACTGATGATAGTTAGTAGGGTACACGAAATAGTAGTCCTCTTTGGCGATAATAAAATTAGTGCTTCGATGGTCGCTTGGTAGGCCATACTCCTCCGGATTGCGTACAAAAATGGCATGACGATCGTCACATTTTATATTTCTGCCATACTTGTACCGGAGTGCAGTCGAGGTTTCCCTGTCCCCAATTACTTTTGTGCCTCGTAGGCTTCGGATGGCCCCGTGATCCGTCGTAATTACAATTGTGCAATCGGTTTTAGCGAGTTGCTGAAACGCCTGATACAACCAAGAATGCTCGAACCATGTGCGGGTTAAGGCCCGGTAGGCTCGCTCATCGGGGGCAATTTCTTTTAGAACTGCCGAATCGGATCGGCTGTGCGCCAAAATATCAACAAAATTGACAACAACAGCGCTCAAATCCGCCTGGAGGAGGTCGTGAACGTTGTTTTGGAATTCCCGACCGTCTTTGGATCCGATCAACTTATCGTATCGAATTCTGGCGTTCAGATGTTTTCTTTTTAGAAGATCACCCAGGAATTCTTCCTCATTTCTGTTCCTGCTGTGCTCATCATCCTCTCCGTCTGCCCAAATTCGAGGATAGGTAGAGGCCAAATCTTTGGGTAAAAGACCAGAAAAAATTGAATTCCGCGAGTATGGAGTGGCCGTTGGGAGAATTGAATAGTGATAACCTCGCTCCATCGAAAAAAGAGGAGCAAGTAATTTCTCAAATTCAAGCCATTGATCGAGCCTCATGCAGTCGATCACAAAAAATATGACAGGCTTCTTTTTTTCAAGCTGAGGGAGTACCCAACGAGGGATAACCTCATGACTTAATACCGGTCGTTCACGGTTAGGTGGTTTTCCAACATTCGCTATCCAGCTTGGATACACGTTTTCAACATACTTAGAAAATGCCCGATTGGCTTCTTGGTACTGATCGTCTAGGACTTGCCTGACCCCTTCGTCATCGCCCAAATCGAGGTCATGGCGAAGTAGTTTTTCATAAATACTGACCCAATCGCCATGATCTAGTGGATTCATTAACGAACTGGTTAACTGCCCGAAAGACTGAAGGTAGTTTTGCGAGGCTGCTTCGTTTTCGATTCGGCGTCCATCCAGAATGCGCTTGCAGGTTAACAATACCTGGCTCGGATTTACTGGCTTGGTTAGGTAGTCGGAAATCTTACCCCCAAGCGCTTCTTCCATGATGCGCTCTTCCTCGCTCTTCGTGATCATCACGACAGGAATATCGGAATACAGGTCCTTAATCCCGGAAAGAGCTTCAAGGCCTCCCATCCCAGGCATTTGTTCGTCTAAAAGGACCAGATCAAAATTACCCGTTCGGACTTGCTCAATGGCGTCATAACCATTTGTGACGCTTTGAACGAGGTATCCTTTTGATTCCAAAAAAAGAATGTGAGGGCGCAATAGATCGATTTGATCGTCTGCCCAAAGGATGCGTTGAGGTGTTGGCATTGCTAAGTTGGATTCGTCCGCAAATATAAAATAGTAACGATGAGCCGGCGGCGATTCCTTTAGAAGATTAGGGAGCAATGAGCAGGTAGTACCGACTAGCAGGTTGTTTTGTTCGTTCCCCGTGAATCTCCAAGAAATGGCTTATTTTATCTGAACGGGAATTGGCCCAGACCGTACAAGGACTATTAATTTAAAGGAATTTCCAAAGGAAGACGAACCATGAATCAGCGAATGTTAGACGCAGTAAATAAACAAATTCAAGCCGAATTTCAGTCTGCATACATCTACTTGTCGATGTCCGCTCAATTTGAAGGAATGAAAATGAGCGGCGCCGCTAACTGGATGCGTATTCAGTGGCAGGAAGAGACATTTCACGCTACGAAGTTGTTCGATCATGTTATTCGCCGCGGCAAAACTCCGGTTCTATTTCAACTAGATCAGCCGACTGCTACCTTTGATTCAGCACTTGAAGCTTTTGAGCAGGTTCTCGAGCACGAACGTCACGTCACCAAATTGATTCACGATTTGTACGAAGTTGCAGTCGAAGAAAAAGACTATGCTATGCAAACACTATTGCACTGGTATATCGACGAACAAGTTGAAGAAGAAGAAAATGCTGAAGCCATTATTGATAGCATCCGTTTAGCCGGCAATTCTGGTCAAGGATTATTTTTGGTTGATCGGGAATTGGGACTTCGAGCTGCTGCGCCAGCGGGTGAATAAAAGCCTTTCATCAGTCCACTTTCATTATCATATTGTTCGAATCTTGCCGCAGACCGTTAAATGCCGGCAGATATTGAGCCATTCTGGTTCGTTCGACCGCTGTCTAAGTCCCAAGTCGTATGTCCATTCTACTTAAAGCGTCAGATCTAAAGACTCCTATGTCCGCAAGCGATCTGTTTTCACGAACGGGACCGCTTGTGTTTGAGGTAGGATTTGGAGATGGCCGATACCTCGAGCATCTAGCATCGGCAAATCCCGAGTGGAATTTGGTGGGTGCAGAAGTATCTCTAGGTTCTGTATGGCGAGCCTACCGCAGAATGAATAGGTCTGGCATTCGAGAAGTACGATTGTTCAAGGGAAACGCCCGCTTTTTAGTGAGAGATGTGTTTGAGGAAGGGTCGCTTGACAGAGTTTTTGTAAACTTCCCGGATCCATGGCCACGTAAAAAGCACCTAAAAAATCGCCTTCTTCAGGTTCCATTTTTCCAAATATTGTCTTCCAGATTAAAGCCCGGGGGATCACTTTTTCTGACCACGGACCATCCTGAATATTTTGAGTTTTCTGTTCAACAGGGTCAAGAATCACTTTGTTTTGATGTGATTCAGGGTCCGCCGCCGCCTGCCACACTCGAGACCAAATATGCTCGGAAATGGCGCGACCAGCAAAAACCCATTTTTCACGCCGAGTTTCGGTGTCATACGGTAATTCCTTCGGCTCCTCGCCCAATCTCATCGATCGAAATGCAGCACGCTACACTTAAAGGATCATTAGAAAACGTCGGACCCTTCACCAAACAAGTTCGACGTTTTGAAGGTGGGCACGCTTTTGTTATGGAAGCTTACCGCGAATTGGACTCACAGGGTTTGCTGTTCAAAGTTATTTCGGAAGAGCAGGATTTTCGACAAGAATTGCTGATTCAAGCGTGGCCCAAAAAGGATGGGGTTTACGTTAGTCTACAACCGTTTGGCGATCCAATGACAACAAAAGGCGTCCGGGAGGCTGTTTTGGCAGTTACCGACTGGTTGGTTTCCCAAGGGTTGGAACTAGATCAAACTTGGGTCTAATCTCGCCTGTTTTTTTGCCAACGACTCACTTCGGTCACTTCAACTGGTTTCGCAGAACCATTTTTTGCACTGTGGTAGGCATCAACGTATAACGCAGCTGCCATAGCCAAGTCTCTTTCCAAATCGGGGTCAGTATTTCGAAGGGCATCACCAGAAAAGTGATCAGCCACAAAATGGGTCGAAAAATGTCCAGACGTAAAGGATTCGTGGTTCATCACGAAATGGCAAAAGGGAATTGTAGTGGGTACGCCAGTAATCTGATATTCTTCAAGGGCCCGTGACATACGCGCAATGGCTTCTTGCCTATTCGATCCCCAAGTAGACAGTTTTGAAATCATAGGATCGTAATACATCGGAATTTCGCTCCCTTCTTCGACCCCTGCATCCAAACGTACACCAAATCCGGCTGGTGGCGAGTGCTGTTCCAAAAATCCGGGGGCAGGCAGGAAATTATTCGAAGGGTCTTCGGCATAAACCCGCGACTCTACCGCGTGCCCATTCATACGGATATCATCCTGTTTCCAGGGTAAAGGATGGCCCTCAGCCACGCGAATTTGAGCTGCCACCAAATCAATCCCTGTTATCAATTCTGTTACAGGGTGCTCAACTTGCAGCCTTGTGTTCATTTCCATGAAATAGAAGTTCATGTCCTTGTCGACAAGAAATTCAATTGTCCCCGCCCCGAGATAATCGCAAGAGCGAGCGGCTGCAATGGCAGCATCCCCCATCTTTTGCCTGAGTTCGGGTGTCAGGACACTTGAGGGAGCTTCTTCTACAACTTTCTGGTGGCGGCGCTGAATAGAACACTCTCGTTCAAAAAGATGAACAACGTTTCCTTGTTTGTCTGCCAAGATCTGGAATTCTATATGCCGGGGATGGCTAATGTACTTTTCGATAAATACGCGGCCATCGCCAAAAGCCGACGTCGCCTCGCGGGAGGCCGCCTCCAAGGAGGAAATGAAATCCTGCGGGTCTAGAACAACTCGCATTCCCTTGCCGCCGCCTCCGGCGGCGGCCTTAATAAGAACAGGATAACCAATTTGGTCAGCGATTTGGGCCGCCTCTTTGTGGTCTGAAATGGCATCGACCGTGCCAGGAGCCATGGGTACGCCAGCCTTTTCCATTAAGGCTCTGGCAGCAGTTTTATCCCCCATCGCCTCAATCGAAGAAGCGGAAGGACCAATAAAGATGACACCAGCCGCTTCGCAATCCCGAGCAAAAGTGCTGTTTTCAGACAAAAATCCGTACCCCGGATGGATCGCATCTGCTCCGCAATCCAAAGCGGTCTTTAAGACCCGATCTGCCACCAAATATGACTCTGAGGACGGAGATTCGCCGATGAAATAGGCTTCATCGGCCATCCTGACGTGGATTGCAGTTCGATCTGCCTCGCTAAATACGGCAACAGTTTGAAGGCCTAGTTCGCGGCAGGATCGAATAATCCGTACGGCAATCTCGCCTCTATTGGCAATCAGAACCTTTTTAATGGGAGTTATTGCTGACAATTCGTCGTGTTGGCGCCTAATGGCACGGATTTGGTGTTGGTAAGAATAGCCTGTAACATAAAAAACGTTCGGCAAAAATGGCGGATCTAAGCATCCTCCTCGTGGGTAGACGAGAAACTACGCAACCGTCGGCGAAATTGAAGGATTCAGAATAATAAAGCCGCCAGGAATGTGAGAAAGAACGCCCGAGCATTATGAGTCAAGACTACTATAAAATACTAGGCGTACCTGAAAAGGCGGATGCTCAAACGATTAAAAAAGCATACCGCAAGCTTGCGCGTGAGCTTCATCCAGACAAAAACCCGGACGACCCTAAATCAGAAGGGCGTTTTAAGGAAGTCCAAAACGCATATGATATTCTATCGGTCGACGAGAAACGACGTCAATACGACAGGATGAGGAGATTTGGTGGGCCAGGAAATGCCACGCGAACGCGAGCAGGCGGCAATTTTCGTCAGTCCCCAGATGGCACGTATGTCAGAATGGACCAAAGAGGCCCCGGTGGCGGTGGATTCGACCCAGGAGATGGTTTTTCGGACATTTTTGATCGATTTTTTAGCGGCGCCGCGGGAGGTCCTAGCGGTATGGGTGGTCCAGGCGGTCAGCGCCCGGGGCCCGGTTCTCAGGCCCTTAATTCAGAGGCTTACGACCGAAAAAGAACAGTTCGAATTTCCTTCGAACGGATGCTTAACGGTGGTCAAATCAGCTTCAAACTGGACGATGACCACATAAAAGTACCCTACCCCAAAGGTGTGAATGACGGACACAAGCTCCGAGTGCGTAATAAAGGCCGAAGTATGCCCAATGGTACTCGAGGCGATTTATATGTCACAATTCGGGTAGATGAGGACCCCGTTTTCTGGCGAGAAGAATTGGCCATTCACACTCGGTTGAAAGTTACTGCCTTTGACGCCATGCTCGGAACTTCGGTGAGCTTAAAAACGCCGTTTCAGACCAAATTAAAACTGGCTGTTCCGGCTGGATCACAGCCAGAGAGCAAGCTACGGGTTCGAGGTCATGGCGTCGAAACGGAGGCCGGAAAAGGAGATCTTATCGTCCATTTGAATATCCACATTCCCGAATCCTTGACGGAAGAACAACGCGGGCTGATTGAGCAGGCGAAAGCAGCTGAAAAAAGCGACTAGGGGCTTTAAAAACTGCGCTGACGGTCGATAACGAGGAGGTATGACTTTACCTCGTCGAACATATTTCCTAAGCTGTTTACTGGCAGTACTTTTCGCCATTCCCGTCCACGCTCAGTCCAATTATTGGCAACAAGCTCCGGGACCGTTCGGCGGTACCTCTGTCACGGATATAGAGAGGGGTGCAGATGGTTGGTTGTTTGTAGCAACATCGAGCGGAATTTTTATCTCTGATGACGAAGGAATAACGTGGTCATCACAATCCCAAGGCCTTAGTAATTTTGATGTTCGAGACCTGCATATGCTCGCCGATGGTCGGTTGTTAGCTGCGACCTATGGATCTGGGCTTTTTGCGTTCGACGAGTCACTGCAGAGCTGGGTGCCTGCCGGATTGGAGCGAATTTACACATCTTCGATCATCGAACCTGTTGCAGGACATATACTTGTAGCGAGTAATGGATTCGTTTACGATTCTCTTGATAACGGTAAAACGTGGAAATCCCGCACAATGGATGGGTTTCAGGTAAGTGTAAAGAGCCTCGCTTTTAATGCTACACATCTATTTGCTGCGTCATCTTTAGGCTTATTTCGATCAGCGGATTCAGGACTCACGTGGCAGTTTGCCTCATATGGACTGGATGAATACAACGTGTTATCGGTTGCTACGGATGCGGCTGGCGTTGTTTATGCTGGGGCTTCGCCGGCGAATGGTGGATGTGCACTTTATCGGTCTCGAGGAAACGGAAACATTTGGACTTGTATCCAACCGGCAACCAATCCGCTATTAGTCCCTGTGTTGAAAGTAGATCCGGAAGGGGCTATTTGGGCTGGGGGCTATCAGAGATTGTACAAGTCAACGAGTCAGGGTGATACTTGGCTTTCCAATTCTGCCTCGACGTCCAGTGTTCAGGCTATAGGCTTTTTTGGCAATTCTTTAGTAATTGGAACGGCTGGACTCGGCGTTTTGCGATCGCAAAACGCCGGCCAAACGTGGACTGAGTCCAATACGGGGCTTCGAAGCAAAATTCAATCGATAACCCTAGTCGGTCCCGGAAGGATTTTAGTAGGAACGGAAGGAGGCGTGTTCGAATCAAATAATTACGGTTCTAATTGGTCCAGAGTAAATCCAAATGCACCATTGGTTCAACGAATCACAGATGCTGACCTAGACGGCCAAGGACGAATTGTGGCCGCGACCACGGCTGGGGTATGGCGCTATACCTCAAGTTCGGGTTGGGACGCTTTAGGACCGCCTGGAATGCCTTCGATTAGAGACTTTTCGGTTCGGCCTGACGGTTCTATTGTGGCTGGTTATCACGCAGGATTGTACACGTTATCCGGTACAACCTGGACGCCGACCCCCATTTATGGAGCTGATCAATCCATCCGTGACGTTTCTACGTTAATCGTAACGGAGAGCGGGACCATTCTGGCCGGAGCATCATGGGATTCTTGGAAAAAAACGTCGGGAAATTCACCTTGGGAGCTCATGTCAGCAGGAAGTGTCCCTTGGTTTGATGTACGGACTTTTGGAATGGTCGGTACCCGAGTTATGGCAGGAACGCGGTATTTAGGGATTCTTGAATCTATTGACGATGGGTCAACTTGGAAATCGCTCGGGATTGGCCTGAACGGGACGGAGGATATTTTAGCCATCGCTGCGGATGGATTTGACCGGGTTCATATTGCCACATACGGCTCCGGGGTGTTTCAAATGAATCCGTGGACCAAAGTTTGGATGCCAATGAATGGCGGACTTGGGTCCCATTTGATTGTGACGGCACTGGCATTCGACCAGGTAGGCAACGCCTACGCAGGAACGCTAGATGGCGGTTTGTTTCGGCATGTTATTTCGACCGCGAACGAAGACGATCCGGGGCAAGAAATACCGACCTCACTGAGGCTGGGTAGCCCATATCCCAATCCAGCAAGCAGGGCTATAACGTTACCCATCTCTTTGGAAACGGCAGGAATGGTTCATGTGCGTATCTACGATTTGTTGGGTAGGGAACGAATATCACACTCCACCTTTCGTCCAGCGTCGAAATGGGAATTTAACCTTGATGTACAAGAACTTGACGCCGGGATATACATGTACTCCGTTCAGTCTGGAAATGAGTTCAAAAACGGCTCATTCACGGTTATTTACTGATCATGCGCCTTTCGGGTCCGTTTACCGTTTCTTCTCGTGGTTGGATGGCATTGGTTGTTTAGGTTTTGGTTTCCCATCCAATTTGCATTCGACGTGTGCCAATGAGACCCCACCGCCATTACGCAGCATTTTTAGTCGTTCTAATAATCTGGTCGCTGGGTAGCCTTGTTCAGCAGGCAACCGGCCAGAATACGGCAAGCCAGCCCCCTGAAGCGGCACAGCAACTTCAAGCGGCCGTTCAATTGGTTAATTCTGGGCAGGTTGAAGAAGGAATTGCGGCCTTGGAACGGGTAACGCAAGACTTCCCTGAATTTGTTCGAGGTTGGGGCACGATGGGAAACATCAAACAACGGACACAAGACTATGATGGAGCCCTTCAAGCCTTTCTAAAAGCTAGTGAGATTTCCAACGCACCACAATTTTTGTATAGTGTAGGCCTATCGTATGCATTTCTAGATCAGGACGACCAAGCTTTCGAATGGCTTTTAAAAGCGAAAGAGACTGGCGCAGTATTGTTGAATAACATTGATAGGACTCCAGCAGCCGCAAATATTCGAACGGACACGCGATATTCGATGCTTTTCCCGACGGAAGCCGAGTACAGTGACCCTTTTGTAGAAGGAAATCGCATTATTCAGGACTGGTATGGCGAGAATATTGGTGACACATTTGGATGGATTGCCCGAAATATTGGAGACGTTGACGGAGATGGCATAAATGACGTTACGACATCCTCTCCAGGCTTTAACAATGGCGCAGGTAAGGTATTTGTCTTTTCCAGTTCGACAGGCAAACAATTATGGTCAGTTGAAGGAAGCGCGCCCGGGGGGCGCCTTGGGCATGGAATTGAAGCAGCTGGCGACGTGAATGCGGACGGGATACCTGACGTAGTCGCAGCAGCGCCCTATATCAATCAAGTGAATGTTTATTCCGGTCGAGATGGTACCGAACTCTTCTCCTTGGCTGGACGAGACACGACTGGAGCCTTTGGGCTGTCGGTGAAGGGAATTGGGGACATCAACGGAGATGGCCACTCCGATATTTTGGTCGGTGAGCCCTTTCAAGTGTGGGGAGGCCCGTTTAATGGAGGCACGATGGAGCATCCGGGCAAGATCCATATCTATTCCGGAAAAGATCAATCAGAACTATTCACCGCAGGCGGAGAGGCCCCCGGCGACGGTTTTGGTTCAGCCGTATCCGGAATCTCACATAAAAACGGGTTTACGTTCGTAATTGGGGCTCCAGCAGCGGGATCCAGTCGAATTGGCAAGGCTTACGTTTTTACTACCACTGATGGCCCACCAACTTTTGAAATGGAAGCTGATTCTGGCGGGGCGTCGTTTGGATCCATGTTTTTATCCGTGGTTGGCGATTTGAATGGTGACGGGTTTCAAGACACGTACATTTCTGATTGGGCAGACAATACCGTCGCACCAGGGTCAGGGAAAGTGTATTTGTATTCTGGGAAAGATGGGTCACGGATGTTCACGTTAGAGGGCACGGCTGCCGGCGAAGGTTTTGGAATTGGAATTTCAGATGCCGGAGACGTGGATAAAGATGGATACGACGACCTGGTAGTTGGGGGGTGGCAAAATGCTCTGGAGGCTCCCTCTGCAGGCAAGCTTTACATACATTCCGGAAAAGATGGAGCATTGTTATACGTGATTACCGGAAAAGTGGCCGGTGAAACGTTGGGATATGACACTACAGGGCTGGGAGATGTAGACGGAGACGGGTTCGTCGACTTCCTAATTACATCTGCATCGAGCGCTAAGAATGGTGCCGGATCGGGTAGGACGCTCATTATTTCAGGTAAACCGCCGTCCGCCAAGTAGACCTTTTGGTTACAAAACCGAGGTTCCTTGTGTCGACGTTTCAATCCCATAAAGAGCTGAAAGTCGCTGGGTTAAAGCGCCGGGCAATCCATCTCCAATAGTGCGCCCATCTAGTTTGGTTACCGCGGCCAGCTCCCCCATGGTTCCGGTACAGAACATTTCATCAGCGCGGTACGCGTCGGTCGTCGAGATTCGAGTCACTTTACACGGAATGTTTTCTCGTGTACATAGTTCAATGACGGTATCTCGAGTAATTCCTTCTGGGCAGGCATCCGTCGATGAAGTGATCACGACACCGTTTTGAACTAAAAACACGTGGGTGCCGTCGGCTTCAGCTATAAACCCATCTCGATCTAAGAGCATGGCTGCGTCCGCGCCCGATGCATTGGCCTCAATCTTGGCCATGATCGATTGAATCAAATTATTATGATGAATCTTCGGATCTAAACAATCTGGAGGAAAACGCCTGATAGAGGACGTTATAAAAGTAAGTCCGTCTCGGCCATAGACAGGCTTTTTCCATTCCGGCAAGATGATTAAGGTTGGACCCGATTGGTTGAGCCGGGGATCCATTCCAGACGTTATTTTCACCCCCCGTGAAAGCGTGATTCGAATATGCACGCCATCTACCATGCCGTTGGCTTCCAAGGTCTTACGGATTTCATCAATGAGGGACTCAATTGACGGAATCGACTCAAATGCAAGAGCTTTTGCCGAGTTACGAAGCCGAACCAGATGCTCGACCAGTTTGAAAATCTTCCCGTTGTACAAACGTAGACCTTCCCAAACCCCATCACCTCCTTGAACCAAGCTGTCAAACGGGCTAATTCCCGCATTATCGCGGTGTACAATCGTACCGTTGATGTTGACCATCAAGTCTTGATTTCTTTCGTCAAACTGCTGGAGCATAGAGGTAGAATGTCACTTTTGTTTTTTGCGGCGCAGCCAAAAATAAGACACTGGGAGTCCGGTTAAAACGAAAGAAATGTCGATCAACGATTCTTTGAATTCAAAAATAATCCTAGCTACTAAAAGTCCCACGACCCCCACTAAATAGAGAGCTGGCAGGTAGGGAAAGAAGGGTATTTTGAAAACTTTTCCTTCATCTTCACCCGTTTTTTCTTTTCTAAACTTGAAGAAAGCGAGCGTCGTCATGGTGTAGAAAATGAGGATGGCAAAGACCATCCCAGCGGCAATATTTTCAAAGGTGCCTCTAGCCAACAAAATGACGCTTGCCCACAGGCAATGCGCAATAATGGCCCGGGTTGGCGTCCTGAAACGTTCGTGCACATGTTCAAATGACTTGAAGAAAATGCCGTCTTTTGCCATGGCGTAGTACACGCGAGAAGAAGCCAAAATCGTCCCGTTGGTGCTCGAAACAGCCGATATGATGGCTAAAAGCGCCACCGCAGCGGCTCCGTAGGTGCCGATCATCATAAAGGCTACGTCGGCTGCCGGGGTTACCGTTGCGCGCATCCCCTCCATACCCAAGACGTAGTGGTAAATCGTAACAGAAGAAACGTACGTTACTATGATGAGGGATAGCCCAACAAACATGCTGCGGGGAATGATCTTGCGAGGGTCTTTCATTTCACCAGCCACATAGCCCACCCGATCAAAGCCGGTATGCGTAAAGATGATCAGAATCAGGGCCGGAATTAGATTGGCAAAAAATCCCGCACCATTCGTTGTGGTGACAACCGATCCAAGGTTGCTTGGCGTGCCCCCCAACAAGAATAGAAACAGGACGACAAACAAGATCAGTCCCGAAATCTTAATAACGGTAGTTACCCGTTGGAATAAAGCCGACCACTTGATCCCGACATAATTGAACGTCCCCAACAGGGCAATGACGGAAAGGGCTACCGCAGTGTGCCAGAAGCCTGGAAGCGGAATGAAATAGGCAATGTAATCGGCCGCAATAATCGCCAAGCCCGCTCCTGGACTGGTTCGGATGATGATGAGCTGGGCCCAGCCAAACATAAACCCGGCAAAAGGCCCAAAAGCTTTCCGGATGTAGCTGTACTCTCCTCCCGTTGTTGGGATACGCGTACCTAGTTCGGCGTAAATCATCCCTCCAACCATTACAAAAGCACTGACAATAAGCCACGTGGTAATAATTTGAGAGTACGATCCGAAGTAGCCGGCAATCAGCGCGGGCGTGGAAAAAATTCCCGATCCAATCGTTATTCCGATCAGCAACGCGATGCCATCAAATGTGGTAAGTTCTTTTTTGAGATCGGCCATGCCGTCTGATTTTAATCGAATTTTATTGTGCTCAGCAAAGTAACCGAATTGCTTGCTCGAATCCAACCGGTCCATCCAAGAAGGCATTGTCGTGCCCTATTCCGAGCGGGATAGTGACTAAATTTCCTCCAATTCTATTCAGGTAATGCAAGCGGGATGCCTGTCCTTCGTCTTCAGTCCCCCCTCACACGTACCCCGCCTACATTCCCGAATGTCCTAGAAGGACCCCAAACCAAAGACTGTACAACCAATAAAATGGTTAAATAGCGACAAAAGGACCGATTTTTATAAAAGAGTTGCTTCGAATGCTGTTGTAGCCGTATTATTGCAACACTTCCATCAAGAACGACCGAGGGACAGGCCCTGAGACGTCGTAGCAACCGGATATCCGACATAGGATATCGTAAGGTGCTAAATCCTGCTCGATACAAGATTGAGATAGATGGGAAGGACGCCGAAGCTTCCCATACGGAATTTTCGTACCGACCCTCCCGATTTTATCCGGAGGGTTTTGTTGTATCAGGGCGAGATGGGAAAGATGCTACGCCGGCGATTGCTGGCCCTATGAAGTCTTTATGGCGTCATAAAGGGGTATCTCTTCCAATGCATCCATGCTGCGTTCTCAGGTCAGGACATCGAAAGTTTGGTTGGAAGGAACACTAATTAGTAACTGATACCCGATTCCTACCATGGCTTCTCCAAATCCTTCATTGCACACTCAGACCAGACTTACGCTTGCCGGCCAACAAACCGACGGCGCGTACAAGAGTGTTTCGTTGCCTATTTATCAAACGGCAATTTTTCGTTTTGATGACACAGATGGCAAACCTCAGTATGACTATTCACGATCAGGAAACCCAACTCGCGCCGCACTTGAAACTACCATCGCGGATTTGGAAGGCGGTGCTGGTGCGGTTTGTGTAGCAAGTGGCATGGCTGCTGTAGCTACTGTTTTAGCCCTTTATGAAGTAGGATCGCACATCGTCTGCTCACATGATTGTTATGGCGGTACGGAACGGCTCCTGACCTGGTATAAAAATCAAGGAAAATTAGACGTCACCTACGCAGATCTTACAGATCCACTCAATTTGGCCTTATCGCTTCGTCCGGAAACCAAAGCAGTTTGGGTTGAGACACCTTCGAATCCTTTATTGCGGATCATCGACCTTCAAAAGGTTGGAGAGATAGCTCGGGACGCTAAAATTGACTTCATAGTCGATAACACGTTTTTGTCGCCGTTATTACAACGCCCGATAGATTTTGGAGCCAATTTTGTAGTTCATTCAACAACAAAATACCTCAACGGGCACTCGGACGTCGTCGGCGGGGTGGTGGTTGCCAAAACTGAGGAAGAGCACCAGCGGGCGCATTTTGCCGCGAACGCAACCGGTGCCACAAGTGCACCTTTTGATAGTTGGTTAGTGCTGAGAGGATTAAAAACGTTGCCGATTCGGCTTCGTCAGCATCAAGAAAACGCACTTACCGTGGCTCGTTATTTGGAGAGTCATTCGGGAGTGAAAAAGGTGTTTTATCCTGGTTTGGAATCCCATGAAGGGCACGAATTGGCAAAAAGCCAGCAGACTGGATTCGGTGGAATGGTTTCGTTTGAGGTAAATGGTGACACGGCGGCCATTCGAGCCCTATTAACCTCTACAAAAGTGTTTACTCTGGCCGAATCTTTGGGAGGCGTGGAGTCTCTCATCGAACAACCCGCTACAATGAGTCATGCATCTATGAGAGCCGAAGCGCGGGAGGAGGCCGGAATTACTCCGAATGTGATTCGTTTGTCGGTTGGGATTGAACACGTCGACGATTTGATTGCAGATTTAGAACAGGCCCTAGACGTTGCGCTGGAAGTAACAAGGTGTAGCACACTAAAACACAAATCTCTCGCAACCACAAATCATGTCTAATCGCCTTATCCAATCTTTTGATGCTGTCGAATTGGAATCTGGGCAGTCACTTTCAGGTGTAGAGGTGGCATATCAAACCTGGGGAGCACTCAACAACGAGCGCAATAATGCCGTTGTTGTATTTCACTCGATGAGCGGGGACAGTGATGCCGCTTCTTGGTGGAATGCTATTGTGGGCCCGGGGCGGGCCATCTGTACCAACACCTACTTTGTGATCTGCGCCAATTTACTTGGTTCATGTTACGGGACCACCGGGCCCACGAGCATTAACCCGGCCACAGGTAAAGCGTACCGCGGCGATTTTCCAGTTTGCACGGTTCGCGACCAGGTTCAGCTGCAGCGCCGATTGCTCGAGGAGTTAGGTGTTCGCGAGGTGGAATGTGTCATTGGTGGGTCCCTAGGAGGATTTTTGGCGCTAGAGTGGGCCGTGTTGGATCCTACGCTAAAAAAAGTAGTGGCCGTAACGAGCAGTGGACGTCATTCAGCATGGTGTATCGGGTGGACAGAGGCCCAAAGGCAGGCCATATTCACTGACCCAAACTGGAATGAAGGAAATTATGAACCTGACCAGCCACCCGCCGCCGGCCTCGCGAATGCGCGCATGATTGCAATGCTTTCGTATCGAAATCCGGCCTCTTTTTCAGCACGATTTGGCCGTGAAAGAGTCCCTTCCGAAAACAATAAGGAGCTCGCGTTCTCGGTCGAGACCTATCTCAGATATCAGGGAGGTAAACTGGTCGATCGATTTGACGCCAACAGTTACGTTCGATTGACCCAAACTTCCAACTCTCACGACCTGTCAAGAGGTCGTGGATCGTATCTTGATGTGTTGCGCTCCATTAGACAACAGGTTTTGATCGTTGGGGTGGATTCCGACATCCTCTTTCCATTGGAAGAACAGCAGGAGTTGGCGGATGGAATTCCAAACGCTGAGTTCGCCATTATCGAATCCCCGCACGGTCACGACGCGTTCCTTTTGGAAGGAGAAACACTCAATGCCATCGTCAAAAAATGGCTTGGCGCTACACAAAAGTCAATTTATCAACCTCATTTTCAACACGTATCATGCGCATAGATTTAACATCCAAAGTAGTTCTTGTTACCGGAGCCAGCAGAGGTATTGGGAACGAGATTGCCCGTCAAATGGCTGCAGCAGGAGCTACCGTAGCAGTGCACTATAGCAGCTCTCCGGAACCCGCTGAGGCGTTGTGTCAAGAGATTGGAAAAGGCGCAATGGCCTTCCGGGCGGACCTATCGGACGCTCACGCTGCGATTCGGCTATTCAAAGACGTGGTGGCAGAGTACGGACATATTGATGTCCTAGTAAATAATGCAGGGATCGCTGAATTGGCACCCATCGATGGTACGGATGACGATTGGATTACCAGTTGGGATCATACGTTGGATGTGAATACCCGATCTTCCGCCCTATTGACCAGGTCTGCCATTCAACATTTTAAAACGCGGGGCGGTGGTCGGATCATTTATATCGCGTCTAGGGCAGCTTTCCGTGGCGATTCAGAAGAGTACCTAGCCTACGCGGCTTCCAAAGGAGCAATGGTGTCGTTGGCTCGCTCAGTTGCGCGTGGTTTTGGAAAAGACGGTATCACAGCTTTTGTAATTGCTCCTGGATTTGTGCGGACTGCGATGGCCCAAAACGCGATTGATGCCTACGGAGAGGACTATGTTTTGGGAGGAGTTGCGCTGAAACGACTAACCGAACCATCGGACGTGGCCCCTATGATCGTTTTGTTGGCAAGTGGCTTGTCCGATCACGCAACGGGTTGTTCCATCGATATAAATGCAGCGAGTTACGTTCGGTAGTATGCCCAGTTCGTTTGTAAAAGTATTAAAATTTGGCGGATCGTCCGTCGGCTCAGCTGAAAGTTTGGCCCGTGTTGCTTCCATAATCCGTGGAGAAGCGGCGGCATGCCGACCCGTTGTTGTGGTCTCAGCACTGGCAGGAGTGACTGATCTGCTCGTTTCTTTGATTGATTCCAAGGATCCCGAAACCATTATCGCCCGACTCGCGAAGCGCCATATCGAATTAGCCGAAGCTGTTTTGGATGGTCGTCGTCGATACAGCTATTTGCGCACTATTGGTGGGATACTCGACGGGCTACGTGAACGATGTCAACTTCCAGACAACGGTTTTCGATCTGCCAGTATTTTGGCCACCGGAGAATTGCTTTCTGCGCCTCTCGTTGCTGGGCTGTTAACTCAGGAAGGCGTTGTGGCGCAAGCCATTGATGCCAGACGGCTGGTGGTCACGGGGCCAAAAGGAGTAGACCGGATTCAGACCAGGCAACGCATTCGTGCATGGTTTGAGGACCTGTCTCGATTTGTGTTGCCCATCGTAACTGGATTTGTGGCCTCTGACGAAGAAGGAAATACATCTGTGTTGGGTCGCGGTGGTAGCGATTACACTGCTTCGTTATTTGCCGAAGCCGTGGAAGCTGCCAAATTTGATCGATGGACTGATGTAGATGGTTTGTACACTGCTGATCCAAATAAGGTAAAAGGAGCTGGAAAATTCTTATTTCTGCTCCTGGAGGACGCTTCGTCCTGGAATGAATCGAGTGCACTAGGAATGCATACAGAAGCTTTCGTGCCTGTGTTGGAAGCATGTATTCCAGTTCATGTGCGCTCCACTCGGTTTCCACAGGGCGATGGGACCCTCATATTGCCTCGGCTCTTGCCGGGGCGGATTGAACGCGATTCGCGCCGTCAACTTGCTCACGCCAATCACACACCACAAATTGCGCCGACAACGGAGGCGCGGATTAACGGATTTCAATAATGAAGCTTAGAGTGGGAATTCTGGGAGCTACTGGAGCTGTCGGACAGAAATTTGTCGCCTTATTGACGAATCATCCATGGTTTGAGATCAGTGCGTTGGCGGCTTCAGAAAGGTCAGCCGGCAAACGGTACGGCGACGTTGTGCATTGGCTTGAGGACACGCCACTGCCTTCCAAAGTTGCAAAAATTGAAGTGCAAAATGCTCACGAGTCGTTACTCGAGTGTGATTTTGTCTTTTCTGGTCTTGATTCCTCAGTTGCTGGTCAAATAGAGGAGACCTATGCACGGGCTGGATACCCAGTGATTTCGAATGCGCGCAATTTCCGGATGAATTCTGACGTTCCGTTGTTGATTCCAGAGGTAAACTCTGACCATATTAAACTCATAGATCATCAGAAGTGGGGAAGTGACGGTTTTATCGTTACCAATCCAAATTGCGCGAGCGTGGGCTTGACGATGGCCTTGAAACCGCTAAGTGACATATTTGGGATTGAACTAGTCCACGTTACGACGATGCAAGCACTTTCCGGAGCAGGATATCCAGGTGTTTCCTCCTTGGATGCAGTGGCGAACGTGGTCCCGTTTATTTCTGGGGAGGAAGAAAAAGTGGAGTCAGAGCCCTTGAAAATGCTTGGAACGCTTATTGGTGATGCGGTCCAAAATGCGGCGTTCCGAGTCAGTGCTCAATGCACCCGCGTACCGGTCATAGACGGGCACATGGCCTGCGTTTCCGTCAAATTAAATACGCCTGATGTGTCTGTGCAATCGGCGATCCGTGCAATCACGGGGTTTGTAATTCCAGAGGAAGTTTCCAAATTACCGGGATCCCCAGAACGGGCTCTGGTGTACCTGACCGACCCAACCTACCCACAACCTCGCAGGCATGTTGGCTTGGGAGGAGGAATGACCGTAAGTGTTGGTCGTTTAAGACATTGTTCGATCCTTGATCTTAAGTTCGTATGCTTGGTTCACAATACGGTGCGGGGCGCAGCCGGAGGCGCCATTCTCAATGCGGAGTTACTGGCCTCGAAGGGTAAACTCAAGCACCGGGTAGTTGTAGAAGCAGTAAATTGAGACGTCTTTTAGAAAACCTGCGATTTTTTAATCCTTAACGAGTCATCATGAATTCGACCTTTTTAGAAATACAAATTTTGGATATGAGCCTCTTAGCTTGGCTCGAATTGATCGGAATTACCTTGGTAATTGCCGCGGTCTTGATTTTAATCAAAAAGATTGTTTTCACCCGTATTTCGGCCCTTTCAGCAAAAACGGAAAACCGAGTCGATGATATAGTTGCGGAAGTTTTGCATGGACTTAGGTCGTTTTTTCTGATCCTTGTTTCTTTTTATGTGGCTGTCAAGTTTTTCCCCATTGAATCGCCGGAACTGCCGTTTCTCGATCATCTTGTGACCTTGGGATTTGCCCTTCAATTTGGGTTATCAGGAAACGGTCTGATAAAGATGCTCGTAGGCTGGTATCTAAAGTCGAACGAGACTGATAACACCAAGATTACTGCTGCACGTGCGATGGGATTGGTGTTCACGTTCTTGATTTGGGTGATTGTCCTGCTACTCATGCTCGATAATTTCGGAATCGATATTACCGCGCTGGTTGCTGGTCTCGGAATTGGTGGTATTGCCATTGCGTTGGCTTTGCAAAATGTGTTGTCTGATCTTCTGGCCTACGTATCTATAATTGCCGATCAACCGTTTTCGTATGGAGAATTTTTGGTTGTAGGGGAGTTTTCTGGAACGGTAGAGCACATTGGTATCAAGACCACCCGGCTTCGCAGTTTATCCGGTGAGTTGATCATCTTTTCTAACAATGACCTGCTAGGAAGTCGAGTACGTAACTACAGACGTATGAATGAACGCCGAGCGTTATTTGCAATCGGGGTTACTTATGACACGCCGCACGAAAAACTGAAAGAAATTCCAGATTTACTAAAAGCGGTGGTGGAAGCACAAGAAAATGTTCGTTTTGATCGCAGCCATCTGAAAACTTTTGCGGATTTTTCGATCAACTTCGAAGTCGTGTACTACGTTTTAGTGCCCGAATACGTTGTGATGATGGATATCCAACAGGAAATAAATCTCTCAATCCATCGCGAATTTACAGACAGAGAAATCGAATTCGCCTTCCCAACTCAGACCGTTTATTTGGAAAAGGGAGCGGGATTTGACGGTGGTGGCAACAAAGAACCAAGTCTACGACCTGAGGGCAAGTCGAATTAGGGCTTCGGCACTGTTAATCTCTGGATTTTTCCTTAGCACGGTGATCACCGATTTTTCAGCCGCCGATCGAGACAAACCAAGAGCTTCTAGCGCAGCCATCGCATCCGTACGGAATGAAGAATCAGCTCCAGAATGTACTGATCCAGGTTGAACATCTCCCCATGCCGTTTTTTCGAATCGGTCTCGTAGCTCGATAATTATTCGTTCAGCCGTTTTTCGTCCAACACCCGGAATCCGGGTGAGCATTGCGCTGTCTCCCTCGATAATCCGGTCTCGTATTTCGGAAGGACGCATGGCGGAAAGAGCAGCCAATGCCAGTTTGGGGCCCACTCCGGAGACCGCAAGCATCATGTTGAATACAGTACGCTCGTCCTCAGAAACAAAACCGAACAACGTGATAGCGTCTTCGCGAACGTAATGATGAGTGACTAAGGTCACCAAACCTCCCTTGGCGGGTAGATTTTCAAAGGTTGAAGTCGGAATCAGCACTTTGTAGCCAATTCCCCCAACGTCAATGACTGCTTCGGTTGGTTTTTTTGAGGCTAGTTTGCCTGAAACGTAGTCAATCATGCATGAGCCTCTATCTTCAATTCTTGTTTTAACGTTTCAAGCCCTAAACGGTCAAGCTTCATCACAATTGGAATTCTTCTACCCGTTCCAAAAGCCTTTTTGCTAACTCTGAGCGCTGGAGCGGCTTGTTTGCGTTTGTATTCGTTGCGATCTACCGACGAAAGAATGCCCAAAACAAAAGATTTGGGATGACCCAGCGTTTTGCAAATAGCATGGACGTCGAGTCTTTCCTCAATGTACAGACGTAGAATTTCGTCTAGAACAGGGTAGGGCGGCAAGGAGTCTTGATCGAGTTGATCCGGCCGCAGTTCGGCAGAAGGAGGTTTCGAAATGGTTGAAGCCGGAATCAACACTCTTCCTGCTCTTTGGTTGATATACGTGGCCAGGAGATACACATCAACTTTGAAAACGTCTGCAAGAACAGCAAGCCCACCCGCCATGTCGCCGTAAAGTGTGGCATATCCCATAGCCATTTCACTTTTGTTGCCAGTAGCAAGCACGAGGTGGTTAAACTTATTGGAAACGGCCATCAAGGTTAGTCCCCGAGTCCGTGCTTGAATATTCTCTTCTGCCAATCCTTCTGTCGTCCCTTGAAATATGGGCTCCAAAATATTCTTGAACGACTCAATAGTATCTTCGATGGGAATAGTATGACAGGGTATACCCAAATTGTCAGCGAGCGACATTGAATCGGTGACGCTGCCTTCGGAAGAATATTTTGAAGGCATCGTTATTCCCATAACTCTATGGGCACCAACTGCTTCTACCGCTAAAGCAGCAGTTACCGCCGAGTCTATTCCGCCTGATAATCCGACAAGTAGTTTGTTGAAAATGCCTGTTTTTTTGTCGTATTCCCGAATGCCACAGACTAATGCGATAAAAAGGTCTTCGATTCGGTCGTGAGTTGGTATTTCAAGCGGTGTGAGGTCGGTATTGTCCCAGTAAAGAACGGTTTCTTCGAAGGAGGGAGCACATCTTAGAAGGTCTCCGTTGGCGGCATGCACACGGCTATCGCCATCAAAAACCATCTCCGTATTTGCTCCAACCTGGTTCGACATCAAAAACGGAACGCGATATTGCCTACATATATCTTGAATCAAATTGGTTCGAAGGTCATGTCTTCCATGAGAAAAAGGAGAGGCGGAAAGGTTGATTAAAATTTCAGCCCCTTTATCGATCAACTCTTCCAATGGATTGCGTTCATAAATGAGGTAGTTCGCATACTTTTCCAGATTCCACATGTCCTCGCAAATGTGAATGCCGAGTTTTGTGCCGCGGAAGGAAATGGGTGATTGTGCCTTTGCAGGTTCAAAGTACCGGTATTCGTCGTATAGGTCATACGTGGGCAGCAACATCTTGTCAACGAATTGTGCGGGTTTGTCCAATTCTAAAAAAGCGGCTGAATTGAATAATTTCTTTCCAGTTTTCGAGGGGTTTCGCCGAACCGTTCCAACCACCAAAGCCATATGTGGGGGCACATGTTGGTGAATCCACGCTAAGGCGTGCTCGATACTTGAGACAACGTAGTCGTTATCAAGGAGGTCGTGATGGGAGTAGCCAATCAGACAAAGTTCTGGATAAACGGCGATGTCTGCACCTTTCTCAGCCGCTTCCAGAGCAAGATCAATAATACGCCGCGCATTTCCAGCGACGTCGCCGACGACTGGGTTGAACTGCACGATCGCAATTTTCAGGGCAGATTTCATGGCTCTTTTCATGAAGAAGTTCAACGCGCCTTTTGAACAGAAGATGCTACTGGTTTGTCAAGAAGATAGGCTCGCGATGCATGAGTGCGAGAAGTTGTTGAAGTACAAATAAAGCCCATCATTCGTCCGGTAACCCCATTTTGGCCCCGATGGGAGAAAAATAGATCAGAATTGGCAGTAGTGCATTGCGAAGAACATTCAATGTGATGCGATTGAACGCCGCATCGAACTAGGTTGGCAAATATGGATGCCGTGAGATTGATGTGTGGTTTTGGCCAGTGAGGCCTACGTTCAACGAAGGATGATGAGAATTGGGCCGCGACTTCTTCTCCTACTTCAAAGTGCTTCGCTGAAATGCAAGGGCTCACATACGCACGTATTCGGGCGGGATCAGCCCCCAAATTTATCATTTGGTCAATGGAGTTATCGATGACACCGTCCACATGACCGCGCCATCCTGCATGGCACGCTCCGATCGTATTTGTCTGTGCATCCGCTAGCAATATCGCTGCACAATCGGCGGCGGAAATGCTCAACAACAAATCGGATTGATTGGTGACGAGGCCGTCAAATCCTTGATACAATCCTGGCTTTTCAACCACTAAAACATCGCTTCCATGGACTTGACCCGCAATGGCCATGTTATCTGGTGTCAATCCAAAATAACCTGATGCTAACGATCTATTTTTTAAGACGTTCTCGTTCGAATCGGTGGTAGATAGGCCCAGGTTAAGGCTTTCGTAGGGCGATGGGCTGACCCCGCCTTTTCTTGTCGAAAAGCCGGCCAAAACGGGTTGTGAAAAAATGGATGGTGCGATCACTTCGTTAGTAAGGCCTCCCGCGCCACGCGATAAGACCGCTTAAGGCTCTGTTGAAAATGATGAACGCCTCCTTCTAGGTCATACGAAAAACGACCTTGGTCATACGCATTGGATGAAAGCCCACGTTGAACATACTCACAAATCTCGACGTCCTCCGCCTGCACCAGGTCGCTGAACGCGAGGTCTTCTTTTATTTTACCATCCAAGTTAGTTTGGGAAATATCTGAATAGTAATAGTCAAACACAGTTGCACACCCGTCTGGACGTGTTGCGTCGACCCGATTAACTTGCAAGCGGCCTGGCAGGATGTTCAACATCATATTTGGAAAGATAAAGTAGTAATAGGCTTGATCAGACGAAGATCCATACGCATGATCACCTTCTTTAATCGGACTGTTTTGTAGCGAATAGTGGGCATGGGTTTCCGTTTGATAGGACCGAAAATCGAGTACGGTCATTAGGCCTGGATGAACCAATGGGATGTGGTATCCTTCGAGATAGTTGTCCACATACACTTTCCAATTGGATTCCACTTTGTAGACATCTCTTTTGTGAAACTGAAGGTCCGCTAGGCTCAATGGGGAAATTCGCTCGGCAATTCCGGCAACTACCTCTTCAAAAGGGGGGGCGAAGGATGGTTCAAGACACAAAAAAACCATTCCTTGCCACTCTCTAACAGCAATGGGAGTGAGGCCAAAATCCTTTTTGTCAAAAAGTTCTGTTCGGTCGAAGCGGGGGACTCCCCTTAGCGAACCATCCAGCAAATAGGTCCATCCGTGATACTTGCATTGAAGCACCTTCGCGTGTCCGCATTCGTCCATCGCCAACGGTCCTCCCCGGTGTTTGCACACGTTGTAATAGGCTTTCAATACACCATCTTTGTCCCGAACCAGAATAATGGGATTGCCGGCAATGATATCCGTCACATAGTCGCCGGCGCCCGGCAAGCGGGCCGAGGAGCACACGTATTGCCACGAACGGGAGAAAACGAATTTTCGATCCAAATCGTGGTATGAAGGGTGGACGTACCAAGCCGATGGAATGGTTTTAGACCGCTCAAGGACATCTTCTTCAAGATGATGAAGGGTTAAATCAGGATGATTTGAGGGCGCAGAATCCATGGGAATCGAGATGAATGAGGATGAAAAGGTACCCGGGCGGTTTGAAGCAAAACCCTCCTACGTGGAGATGGCCTCACGACAGTAAAATACCATTTTATGTCAAATCTAAGTGCGTCTTCAATGCCATTTCTACCGCATCAACCGGCATTTCAAGACCGGTCCAAATTTTGAATGAAGCAGCGGCCTGTGCAATTAGCATCGACAAGCCGCCAAGGGTTCGGGCTCCCTGGACACGGGCAGCCTGAAGCAGCCTGGTTTCCTCGGGGTTATAAACCAAATCGTAGATCGTCTGGGATGGCAGGAAAGTGATCGAATCAGGAATGGGCGATGTGTCAATTTTTGGCCACATTCCGACGGGTGTAGCGTTTACAATTAGCGAGGCATCAGGAATTAGCTGGTCTAAGCTTGAGAAGTCCCAGGCCTCACCAATTTGAAGGTCATGACACGCGGCGCGGGCCGAGAGGAGGTTTCTGGATACTACTGAAATTCGGCTCGCCTTGAGGCCTTCTTCGGCCGCAACCATTACGGCGCGCGCCGCCCCTCCGGATCCCAAAATAACTACATGTTTGGGTTGCAATCCCAATGCGGACAAAGGTTTTAAAAAGCCCTCTACGTCCGTATTATGGCCCATTTTTCGGCCGTTAGCGAAATAAATTGTATTAACGGCGCCTACCCGCTTCGCGACCGGTGAGATCCCATCCAAATAAGGCAAAACAGCCTGTTTGTATGGAATAGTCACGTTCGCCCCGAAAATATGCTCACCATCTATGTGCTTAATCGACGTTGCGACTTGGCTTTTCGCGATTTCTTGAGCTGCGTATCTGCTAGGTAAACCCAGGCATCTAAATGCCGTGTTGTGTATTAATGGTGAAAGAGACTGCTCTACAGGACTTCCTAATAACAAATATGAGGCATCGTTGTACGACATGTAGAACTGAAATAAAGTGGTGCTTTCGTTGCTTTTAATGAGCACAGACAGTAGCCTTCAAGATAGAACTTTCCACATTTTGAATTACCCCAACATTCCACATGTCTAGCATTAGTTTTCTTCAGCAAGTTGACAGAATGTTTGAAAAAGCTGCAGCACACACGTCACATCCAGAAGGTCTGCTCAAACAAATTAGAACGTGCAATTCCATGTATAAAATGGAATTCCCTCTTAAAAAAGATGATGGTTCAATTGAAGTAATTCAAGCTTGGAGGTCGGAGCACAGCCAACATAAATTGCCAACTAAAGGGGGGATCCGTTTCGCGGATAATGTAAACGAAGACGAAGTTGCAGCGCTTGCTACCTTAATGACGTATAAGTGTGCAATCGTCGATGTTCCTTTTGGAGGAGCAAAAGGAGGGATCAAAATCAATCGGAAGAATTACTCCGAAGCTGAAATCGAACGGATTACCCGCCGATATACCTTTGAGTTGGTGTCAAAAAATTTCATTGGCCCTGGAATCGACGTTCCCGCGCCTGATTACGGTACCGGTCCGAAAGAAATGGCTTGGATTGTTGACACGTATCGGTCACTGACCAACGATCCTCTTACCGCAGCTGCATGTGTTACCGGAAAACCAGTGACATTGGGCGGAGTTCGCGGGAGGACTGAGGCGACGGGACTTGGAACGTTCTTTGGAATTCGGGAAGCGTGCTCAGTCGAAGAGGATATGACTAAAATCGGTTTAAAAACCGGATTAGCAGACAAACGGGTGGTCGTTCAAGGTTTGGGTAATGTGGGTTATCATGCTGCCAAGTTTATGCAAGAAGGCGGCAGCACGATAGTTGGGTTGGCAGAATACGAGGGGGCAATTCATAATCCTGATGGATTGGATGTTGAAGAAGTTATGGCCCATCGCAAGGCGACGGGTTCCATACTTAATTTTCCTGGCGCGACAAACATATTGGACTCCTCAAAAGCGCTAGAGCTTCCGTGCGAAATCTTAATTCCAGCTGCCCTTGAAAGCGTAATCACCGGCGAGAATGCAGGCAGGATTCAAGCCAAGATTATTGGTGAGGCAGCAAATGGACCCGTCACTGCAGACGCAGATGCCATTTTGCTTAAAATGGGAGTTATGATTCTCCCTGACGTATATCTTAATGCGGGCGGCGTAACCGTTTCCTATTTTGAATGGCTCAAAAACCTTTCTCACGTTCGTTTTGGACGAATGAGTAAACGTTTTGAGCAAGCAAGCAATGAACGCATTGTGCGTGCAATGGCCGGCGCTGTTGGAATTGACTTGGTAGATTCTGAAATGGCTAAAGTAACGGCCGGTGCGGATGAAATCGATCTGGTTAAATCTGGATTAGAAGAAACAATGGCTGGTGCTTATACCGAGATTCGAGAAATAGCAATTCGGGTGGGTACGGATCTAAGAACGGCTGCATTCATCAATGCTATTGACAAAGTGGCCGTTTCTTACATGGAATTGGGCATTTTCCCTTGATCTAGGGACGAACGAACGTAGTTGAGCATTTTCGACGACCAATTGGATCAGATTCCAATTCAAGCAAGGGTTCTAACTGCTTCGGCGTAACACGTCTCTGTTTCTGAGACTCTAACGCGAACAGTATGGATTAGGCGTTCTTCCAGCATTTCGCGTGAGGACTCAATCAAATAATTTGCGACAAAAATGCAGATGTTTTCTGCCGTTGTGTCGTAGGGAAGTACGGCGTGCCTCCATTTAGCATCCCGCATGATCTTTAGGAGCTGCTCGTCATTTTGGGCAATCAGAGTGGCATGATCCCATTCATCGATCAACGGCATCAATGCACGCTTCAGATGTTTGAAGTCTAAAAGCAGTCCGTTTTGATCGGGAGTGCCTTCAACTTCGACGAACATTTCATACGAATGACCATGAAGATCCTTACAGGGGCCATCATGCCACGGGAGACGATGTGCTCCTTCCCAGCGGAATCGTTTGGCGATTTTCATAGTACGCGACGGGTTGGCAGGATTTGATTTTATTGGCGACGACTTCCGAGAGAATCGGAGCGCACAACTGATATGGCACGTGAACTAACTATGACGGATTCGATCTCAGCTTGCACGGAGGAAACGATGTTTGCAATTTCCAGGCTTAGTGAAACTGAATCGGCATTCGCAGAAATCCCCATGGACTGAAGGTGTCGGAGTTGGGTTAACAGCTTGATTCTTGCCGATCGCTCTAGGTTTTGACCCTCTGTATGCTCAAGGTTAGCAAGCTTCATCGCCTCAGATTCAAACCACTCTGATCTTTTTTCGATGTCTTTTTCTAGCTCCTTTTTCCAGCGAACCATCTTTTTCTTATCCAACTTATCTGTTGCGGGCCAAAATGTACCGGATCGGAATTCTTTTTCTAGCTCAGGGTCAACTATGACATGAATGCCCTGATCATCTGACTCGAATCGAATAAAGCGAGTTGCGGTGTTGTTCTGGCCTTCAACGGTGCTCGAAAACTGAAACATTGCCTCCAAATTTTCCCCCAGCCGAGTCAAATTAGCTGGATAGTTGACCACGACCGGTTCTGGTGAGTCAGGCATACTGCGTGCTGTAGGCGGGAGCGGAGAGGAGGACGGAGCGGGCAAACTGGACGCAAACGACTCCGGCTTCATGGTTAGGACCAATTCAGCTTCTTCAGGCGACAGTCGAGCTCCAGAATGTGATAGATTAAGCACATTTGCTGCAATCAATTCAACCTGTTCTGAGGACACCTCTTGGTTCATCACCTGTTGCTGAAAGCGGTCAAACGCCACAGAAACTCTCATTTTTGCTGAATCATCGTCAATTAGTGCGACCAGTTTGGTGCCGAGCACATCCAATGAGTAGGCGAGGATATCCTCTTTGTTTTGTGAAAACAACAGGTAGCCGCTCACTGATACGATGATCAGGGCTGCTATAACTCCATATTCGCGAAAAGTGGACTTCACCGACAAAACTCTTTTGGTCAAATTATCTGACTTCTACTCAATAACGTTCAAAGGGGTCCAATATTACGCGCCAAGCCCGCCGTCAACTTGAAGCGCTTCGCCGACCACAAAAGATGCTTCGTCTGAGGCAAGCCACATTACGGCATTGGTTATCTCTCTCGCCTCCCCAATTCTTCCAATTGGATGCGAAGCGGCAGTAGCCGTGCTAGATTCCTCGGAAGTCAAGAAAATCTTTTCTGCCATCTCTGAGCGAATAACAGCCGGACAAACGCAGTTTATCCGAATGCCTTGTTGAATATATTCCAGTGCGGCGGCCTTTGTTATGCCAACCACACCAAATTTACTCGCTGCATATCCTGAACTGCCAGGGAACCCTTTGACACCCGCCATCGAGGCCATGTTGACAATTGCTCCCTTTCCGTGTTTTAACATTTCAGGAATCTGATGGCGCATACACAGCCAAACCCCCGTCAAATTTACGGCTAAGGTTTGGTCCCAGGCTTCTTCTGAATGTAGATGACTTTCAACAAAAAAGTCACCCTCAATTCCTGCATTATTGAATGCGATATCAAGCTTTCCATACGTCTGAACACATGCCGCAACCATATTCGCGATGTCGCTTCTCTTGGCCATGTCGGCTTTGTAAAACGTCGCGGAGCCACCTTCCTGCCGAATTTCTTGGGCGACTTGTTCACCGCGATCTTCCCGACGTGCCGCTAGAAATACGTGTGCCCCTTCTTTTGCAAATGCTCTTGCGGCGTCAGCACCAATTCCGGAGCTCGCTCCAGTTATCAAAACGACTTTGTCTTTAAAACGCATAATCCAATCTGTAGATGAACGTGGTATATGATTGAGTACCTCCAGAGTTCAGGCATAACTCAAAATTCGAATTTTCTGGGTTGATCTCTGGCCAACCACGCTTTTCGCTCTTTGACCAAAACGAAGCAAGGGGCGGGCCTTTGGCCCGCCCCTTGCAATGCTTCTTTTGGAAGCGATCCTCTACCGAAGGATTTCTTAGTTGTTTGTGATCGTGTAAGTGACGGTGCGAACAACGTTGTCCGGAGTAGCGTCTACCGTTGCAACTGCTTCGTAGTTGAGAGCCAAACCGGCTTGGTTAACTGAAGTGATGCTTGTTACTAGATCAGAAGCTTTGTTTGAAAGAGATACTTTGCCGTTTGACTTGGCTTTTGAAGGAGCTTCCATCGTAGCGAAAAGTGAAAGTCCGGTTGGCATTGCGCGGTCTAGCTGAGCTGAGATCTTCTGGTTTTTACCATTCGTCGTAACGGAGTACGTGGCAGAAGCGGTGGCAGCGTCAGGAGCTTGTCCGGCAGTAGCTGAAGCGATTACCATGTTGATGTTGCCTTGAACAGCGATGACAGAGATCTGAGCGACGTTGATGGCAACTTGCTGGCTAGCTTTGTTGCTCTGTGCTGAAGCAGTTGAAACAAGAGTAAGAGCGAAGAGGGCGAGTGTAAGTAGATTTTTCATGGTCGTTCTCGGTAGAGGTTTTGGCGAGTAACACTGTGTGTGTCATTCTTGCTTAACCTTTTGCAAGCGCCGTGCCGCGCCGCTACCAAACCACAAAAACCCTCAAAACAGCCAAAAACAGGCAATCACCACTTCGTGCCATCCTTGAAAGTGTTTCGATAGCGAAACAACAGGGCATCGAACGCGAAACAAAAGCATCTACAATAAATCTTTCAGAGCTGATTCCAACGTAGCATATTGAAACGTAAAGCCCATTTTTTGGGCATGGGCTGGAATGGCCCGTTGGCCCTGCAAGAGCACGACCGATGCGTCTCCAAAAAGAAGTTTGACGGCAAATTCTGGAACCGGCAAAAAAGCAGGACGATTCAGTTGTTTCCCAAGGGCAGTTGCAAACTCGCGAAACGGTACTGGCAATGGAGCTGTTGCGTTAAATGCACCTGACATGGTTGGCTTTTCCAATCCCGCGACTACTAGGTCAACAAGATCCTCGATATGAATCCAGGGTACATATTGATTTCCGGTGCCGATAGGCCCGCCGACTCCAAATTTAAAAGGCGTAAGCATTTGTTCAAGCGCTCCTCCCCCTCGGCCCAAAACCACACCAGTTCTAATTCGAATAACCCGCACTCCTTTGTCCCGTGCTCTAATGGCTTCAAATTCCCAGTCTCGACATAGCGTCGCCAAAAAATCCGTTCCAGACTCCGACTCTTCCGTCAAGATCGCATCACCGCCATCTCCGTAAATTCCTACAGCACTAGCAGACACAAAAACGCTGGGAGCTGTTTCGAGGGTCATCGCGTCCACCAATCGGCGAGTCAAATCTATTCGACTTTTCCGAATTGATTCCAATCGTTTCTCATCCCATCGTTTTCCGAGTAACGGTTCGCCCGCAAGATTGATGACGGCATCCGATTCAGCCAAGACTTTTGAAAGTGCTGAATCCGATTCATTCATATTGAAAAATGAACACTCGGGTCCCAAAGACAATCGCGCGCTTTTTTCATCGCGCACGAAGGCGGTGAGTTGATGTCCGTCTTGTTTTAGTCGCAAAACGAGGGCGCGTCCAATAAACCCGGTGGCTCCTGTCAGAAAGATGTTCATGGACTAAAGGTATAACATCGGTCGTGAATTGGGAAGAATGTTTTGCTCGAGTTCATTCTTCACTTTGGTTAAACGAAACACGGGGCGGGCCTTTGGCCCGCCCCGTGTAATGCTTCTTTTGGAAGCGATCCTCTACCGAAGGATTTCTTAGTTGTTTGTGATCGTGTAAGTGACGGTGCGAACAACGTTGTCCGGAGTAGCGTCTACCGTTGCAACTGCTTCGTAGTTGAGAGCCAAACCGGCTTGGTTAACTGAAGTGATGCTTGTTACTAGATCAGAAGCTTTGTTTGAAAGAGATACTTTGCCGTTTGACTTGGCTTTTGAAGGAGCTTCCATCGTAGCGAAAAGTGAAAGTCCGGTTGGCATTGCGCGGTCTAGCTGAGCTGAGATCTTCTGGTTTTTACCATTCGTCGTAACGGAGTACGTGGCAGAAGCGGTGGCAGCGTCAGGAGCTTGTCCGGCAGTAGCTGAAGCGATTACCATGTTGATGTTGCCTTGAACAGCGATGACAGAGATTTGAGCGACGTTGATGGCAACTTGCTGGCTAGCTTTGTTGCTCTGTGCAGAAGCAGTTGAAACAAGAGTAAGAGCGAAGAGGGCGAGTGTTAGGAAGTTTTTCATTGCAGTGTCTCGGTAGAGGTTTTGGCGAGTGACTCTCGCCCGGTGAGTAACACGGTGTGTGTCATTCTTGCTTAACCTTTTGCAAGCGCCGTGCCGCGCCGCTACCAAACCACAAAAGCTCTCAAAACAGCCTAAAAACGCCTATCACCCTGATGTGCCACCTTCAAAACTGTTTCGCCGTCGAAACACTCTTTGATCTCCATCGATACACATACACCGTTTGTAAATCGGAGCTCTACCTGACCAGTACTACTTTCCGAGTTGTGATAAAAGACCCTGTTAGAAATCGAACATAATAGATTCCCGAAACCAGGCCGCCAGCATTCACGGAAACATCTGCAAGTCTAGCATGCTGATAGCCATCATACAGATTCATCACCAGCTGACCCAGCGCATTGAAGAGGTCTATTCGCACATATCCAGGAGGGAAATCATACGATAACTGAGTCACGCTGCTAAATGGATTCGGAGAGGCAGGGGAAACTGTGTAGTGCTGTGGTATGACAGGCGCACGATCAATGTCCGTCGTAATGGTAGATAGGTCCAGCCGCCAGAGCTCTTTCCCTGTATCTTCTTGTGTCGCGCTGAAGTAAAGGTAGTCTCCGAGTTGCAAGAAGGCCCCGGGCGATGAACTATTAGCGCCGGGATTTATGTCCGAAATCATTTCCGTTTGATGGGACAAGCCGGTTGTAATCCAGAGCTCATTACCATGTACACCGTCCGTCGCACTAAATACCATCCCTCGATCTGTTACGAATAGATTTTGAACGGATGCGTGCCCCAGCCCGAGATTAATATCTTTGAACAAGCTTAACCCGTCCTCTGAGCCATCTGTTTTCCACAATTCCTGACCGAATACGGGATCCGGCATGGCGAAGAAAAAGTCGTTGTTGAATGCCATTGATTCCCCTACAAAAAAACTACCGGCACCCGGATTGGCATCCCTTAAAACTTGGGTTCCACTCGTCGTCCCGTCCGAAACCCAGGGTTCAAACCCGTGAATCCCATCTTCCGCATTGAAGTAAACCCATTCATTATTAGAGCCAATAAATCTGGCATCGGAGGAGGGACCACGACCGGAAAATACGGCAACCTTCGTGGCTTCATTTAAAGGGTCTTCAGACACCCACAGTGAATTGATCTCCCGCGTTTCAACATTCAGGATGAACAATTTTGTTGGAGTCGCCAAAAGTCTTAAAGGGTGGAATATTTCCAGTAGCACCTTTTCAGGAATCATGTTTGGAGGTTGTATTTTCCAAACGGCAGCGTTAAGGCCGCTCTGTGAAGCTGTGAAGTACACTGAGCCGCCGAAAACTACCAGATCATCCCCAATATTGTCGGTCGTTGGCTGCCCAGCTCCGAATTCATTTGCATATCGTGTTCCGGACGGTGTTCCATCCGTATACCACAAGAGGCCTCCGTTTCCTGGGTGGTGAATAAAAAAAACGATGTTTCCGACCACCCAGGCCCGCCTAGCCGATCCACTCCAAAACTCCACTAGTTTTTCGGTGCCCACCTCCGTGCCGTCCGTCTTCCAGAAAGCGCCCGGATTCTGCGTATTGAAGTAGAGGATGTTGCCAATAGCGACGAGAGGTTCGGCCCTAGAAGACTCGGCTCCTGGAGCGATATCGATTACCATTTTGGTACCAGCGGCAGTTCCATCTGAAACCCATAACTCCCGTCCGTTTTCGTCCGTCCATGCCTCAAAAAAGAAATGATCTCCCACCGGGACCATGGCTCGTGGTTGGGAAGGCGCGGAGCCCAGTCGAATGTCCTTGACCAATTCTTGTCCGTAAAGACGGGGTACAGCCGCCATCAACACAAGAAGCGTAAATATGTGAGCCAGCTTTGTCATTTCGTCGAAGAATAATCACCAATCTAACTCCTTCCGGACCCAACTCTTGTTAGGTATTTCTTTTTGCCCCGAATTGCCTTGGCCACCAAAGAAGAAAAAACCCTTGATGTCAAGACATTGAAGTCCAAAGAGCTGTTTCAATTGCCTACCGACAGAGAGTGTGAAGCATGCTTTTGAGAACGCTGAATACTAAATCAAAGGTGTCGTTTTGGATTGGCAACCGTAGGGTCGTTGGGGGTGATTTTGAGGACGTTGAAGAAATCAACATACCATTCAGCAGCCGGAGGATATTGCATCCGTCTCCGTTGATTTCTTCCAGTCCGATGAAGCACGCCCAACGACCAAAGAACGGTTGCCACAAAAAAATGGCGTCCGGCGGTCCCACCAACCACCGGACGCTCCCCGTTAACCAGACCCAGTACTGAAGACCGAGTCTTGAGGTGTATCATCCCGACGATAGCCCCCCGGCTCCCATCGGAATTTCTTTGCGGCCTTAAGGCGCCGCGGGTGCCTTAACCACACCCACTCGTATTGCCACAGTTTGGACACGAATAACATGCTCCGCTTCGCACCGTAATGCTTCCGCAATTTGAACATGGTGGCGCATCTTCCTGATTGGCAAATGTTGAATTCTCCTTCGCAGACGCCGCCGTAACCGTTGACGTAGGTGATACGGAGGATGTTCGATCCAAAAAGTCATCTACTGTGCTTCCGACTAATGGGTCTATAACACTTTCTGTAGGCTGAGCAACAAACATGTCTACTTGTTCGATGTCTTCTGCTGGCTCCACTATTTTTGGTTTAACAGCTTGCACGACTGGCTGTGCGATAAAACGCAAAGCCAAGTAGCGGAAGATGTAATCCATTATTGATTTAGCAATCGGAATCTGCCGATTGTTCGTAAAACCATTTGGCTCGAAGCGCATGTGGCTGAACTTGTTACACAGATCTTCTAGCGGCACGTTGTATTGCAACGCGATTGAAATTGAGGTCGCGAATGCATCCATCAACCCTGAGATGGTGGAGCCTTCTTTTGCCATGGTGATGAAAATCTCACCCGGCATTTTGGTATCAGGATACATCCCGATGTGCAGGTAACCTTCGTGACCCGCAATGGAAAACTTATGGGTAACCGAAGGGCGTTCGTCCGGAAGGCGGTGGCGTACGGAAGTATGAACTACGCGCTCCACAACTCTGATTTCGGGTTCGGCAGTGCCCACGCGGCCGTCTCCCGAGCTTTCGACGGCATTTTTAGTGTTTCCTCCTTTTGAAGTAGAAAGAGGCTGGCTTCTTTTGGAGTTTTCGCGATAAATAGCGACAGCCTTGAGCCCTAGCTTCCATCCCTGCATATACGCATCGGCAATCTCTTCGACGGTCGTAGTTTCAGGCATGTTGACTGTTTTCGAAATAGCACCTGAAATGAATGGTTGTGCCGCAGCCATCATTTTAATGTGACCCATGTGGTGAATGGATCGGTTGCCTTTGAACGGCTTAAATGCACAATCGAAAACTGGAAGGTGTTCATCTTTTAGCTTGGGCGCACCTTCAATGGTGTCGTTTTTCTCAATAAACTTGAGGATAGCGGCAACTTTTTTATCGGAATAACCAAGCTTCTGGAGCGCCTCTGGAACCGTCTTGTTGATGATTTTGAGCATTCCATCTCCCTTTCCAGCCAACAACTTGTATTTGACTAGTGCGATGTCTGGCTCCACTCCAGTGGTATCGCAGTCCATCATGAAACCGATAGTTCCGGTCGGTGCAAGGACCGTTGATTGTGCATTGCGATATCCATGTACTTCGCCCAAAGCCACCATTCTGTCCGCGGACTGGCGGGCGGCCTCTACTAAGTATTCAGGGCAAGAGGAATGGATGGTGTCTACGGCGTCGCGGTGCATGCGCATTACTTCGAGGAAAGGCTCCCGGTTGTCGGCGTATCCGTCGAATGTGCCGATTTTAGGATTCGCAGCAATCTCTGCCGACCGCGCGTATGCTTCCGAGTGTTCGATAGCCATCAGTGCACCAGCAACGGCCCGGCCCTCGTCACTGTCGTAGGGCAAACCCATCGACATAAGAAGTGCACCAAGATTCGCGAAACCAAGACCTAAGGGACGATATTTATGGGAGTTTTCAGCGATGGAGGCGGATGGATAGCCTGCATTATCTACCAGGATTTCCATAGCCGTGATATAAATACGAGCCGCGGCGCGGTAGCGGGACACATCGATGGTTCCGTCTTCCGTTTGGAATTTACGCAGGTTGAGCGATGCCAAATTGCATGCGGAGTCATCCAAAAACATATACTCAGAGCAGGGATTGCTCGAGTTGATATCTCCGTGATTCTTACATGTGTGCCAACGTTGAATGGTGTCTTCGTATTGAACGCCTGGATCTCCGCATACATGCGTTCCTTGTGCGATTTGATCTAGCAAAGAGGCCGCGTTCACCTCTCTGATCACTTCGCCCGTTTTAACCGCACGAAATCCGAATGCCGCGTTATCATCGGCGGCCGACATAAATTCGTCGTTAACACGAACGGATTGATTCACGTTCTGAAAAGCGACAGATCCGTAAGCAGGACCATTGAATGAGCCATCGTAGCCCTGTTCAATAAGAGCCCATGCCTTTTTTTCTTCCTCTTGTTTGGATCCAATAAATTCTTCGACATCTGGATGCCAAATTTTCAAGGTCTGCATGATGGCAGCCCGACGGGTTTTTCCTCCGCTTTTGATGGTTCCGCCCGTCGCATCTTGAACCTTCATAAACGAAACAGGCCCAGAAGGTGTACCCCCACCCGAAAGGAATTCTTGACTAGAGCGCAGTTTGGACCAATCGGCCCCAACTCCAGAGCCAAACTTGAAGAGTCTAGCACTTTCGCCCATTAGCTTCCAAATATCGTCGATCGAATCTTCAACAGAAATAATGAAACACGCAGAAGCTTGAGGGCGAATGTATGGATCGACGGCTACAGCCTTTTTCTTTTTAGCATCCCAACCATAAATGGTCTTGTTACCCGTATCGGTAACCCCATACTCATGATTTAGGCCTACGTTAAACCAAACGGGGCTATTGAACGCTCCGTATTGATGCAAGCAAAGCCAGCTCAACTCGTCATAAAATGCATCTCCATCCTCTTTCGTGGCGAAGTAGCCCCCTTCCGTACCCCAGTCTGTAATCGTTTTGGTGACTCGGTGGATGAGTTGCTGCAAACTGTTTTCACGGCCACCATCATTTGGGTGGATTCCGTTTTTAGAGAGCTCACCATAAAAATACTTGCTGGTGACCACATTGGTGGCTAGCAGGCTCCAAGAGACTGGAAACTCGACGTCAGTCTGTTCAAATATTTTGTCGCCTTTGTGATTCTTAATACAAGCGTCTCGACGATCCCATTCTACCGAAGTAAAGGGGTCTTGGCCTTCCTCCGAAAATACACGTGAAATAGTGAGGCCTAGGGTTGGGTCGATTTCAGGAGTCTCACCTTGACCAAACAACGATGTGCGTTTTGCTTCTGACATAATTACTTTTCAAATCTTGGGTGCAAGTCTTATTAGGATAGCAACTCCGGGGAGCCTGATTATTAGTGGGATGCCGCGGGGACGGCTATGGGCCATAATCAAGCACTAGTGTCCTTTCTTCTTGAACTGGTTCTTCCGTAGAAAAATAACGGTTTATGGCCTGATAGCGATAAACCGTGCATTCAAAGTGGCGGCGTGTGCAGCTACTAATAAATCGACCAAACCGCCGTTATGCAAGAAGAAACTTTCCACAATTGCATTCTTAACAATTCCTTGCCTATCAGATGCTCAATCATCGAAAATGATCAATAAAAACACGGTCATAAAGCAGTCAGGAAACAGAGATAACCGTTATTGGTGTTTGTGAATTCGATACTTCACGATCTTGTCAAGAGGTTATCCACATGGCATCAAAAGGATTGACCAATAACGGCTTATTCGGGTGTGCAATAACGGGCTATTCATTTTGAAATCGGGTTCAGACGGGTAATTAAACACGGGTTTTTGGCCAACATGTTGAGGGACAACCACTTAAACCTTCACAAACTTCTAATCGAACCAACGGAAACCACTGTAGTAGAAGTGCCTTCAACAACGACTGGGTGAACAGCCCTACGTGTTCGACAGATAAGCGAACAAGAAAACATAGCATTCGAAGAGACAAGATCATGGATATCAACGAACGTAGCGCGTACCCTCACCCGGGTGACTTTAAGGTCATGCGCCCCGAATACCTTGAGCAAGAAGACGGATACTTTGTTGCCTCAATTACCATTACGCCATTCAAGGTTGTGGGAAAGAGCTCCACTATGGCCGGCGCCAGAAGAGCAGCGCTACATGCCGCTGAGCTGACGTATAAAGAATATCATCCATCCTATCGGGTTGTGAACCCATTTCCATCAGAATTTGTGGATCAGGAAGGACAGACATGGAGGCTATTGTCGCCATTACAGCGCGAAAAACTGGGTGATTACTCGTTCACCGATGCCGATGGAGAAGAGGATTCCGCCGACATTGATCAGATGTTGATGTGGGACGTTCGTCCAGTGAAGGAAGAGGTAAAATAACGAGCACATTTTGTGTTCGTGGCCTGAAAGTTTGATAGGGGGCGCGGCCGTAGGCCGCGCCCCCTATTTATTTGACCCAATTCGCGCGAAAGTGTATTCACTACACGGGCTTCATGGAATTCCCCATAGCGCCCTTTACTCATTTCTTGCAAAATTCCGGCGGAAGTTGCGGTCGAAACCCCCACAAGCCGGTCTCCTTCTTCCGCTCATGCGATCCTGCCCAAAACCGTGAGGTAAGTTATGATGAGGAAGCTCTTCTGTCTCTTTGCAGCCGTCAGTCTCGCTTCATGCTTGATCTCGGCAAGCGCTCAATCACCACATGTGAAGGCGAGCGAATGGGTAGCCGGTGCTGACTGGGGGGCTAGCACACTGGTAGTCGTTGAAATGGTCGAATCAGGGTCGCTTCTCACATTCAGTCCGAACCAACTCACGTTTGAGGCTGGACAACCCTACATTCTCCGACTTCAAAATTCCGCGGCCAACATTCTAAAGCATGACCTGTCTCCAGATGTTACCAACAGTTTCTTTCAGGTCATCGCCACCCGAAAGGTGCAAACAATAGACGCAGAGTACAAGGCCCCTTACTTCGACGAAGTCGAATTATTCATTGGCGGGTCAGTTGATATCTACTTCATACCCGTACGTCCTGGCACATATGACCTGTCGTGTACCGTTGCGGGTCACGCCGCGGCAGGGATGACCGCACAAGTAACGATAACAGGCGGCCAGAATTTCCAATTGGATCTCGAAGTCGACCCGAACTTCGATCCAACATTAATCATCGACGACAGACGGGAGGGCTCACATGCAGTATGGGGCACGGCTCAGGAGATAAACCTTCAGATGGTAGAAGGCCCTAGTGGTTCTCTCGCCTTTGATCCGCCGGAACTGAGGCTGCAGCGGGACTCTGGCTACCAATTAAATCTGATCAACTCTTCGACAAACAACGAAAAGCACTACTACGCAGCCGCGGAATTCTACCGAACGGTGGTTACGCGCAAGGCCGAGGACTCTAGGGCAGAAGTCAAAGTACCCTATTTCAATACTATAGAACTCCTCATCGGAGGCCGAACCGAATTGTTCTTTGTTCCGACCGCAGATGGCGACTTTGAGGTTATCTGTACGATTCCTGGACACCACGACCTCGGCATGCACGGCACGATTTCAGTCAACACGTCGACACGACTTGAGGATGGCGACGTCCCGGAGGAGTTTCGACTCTGGGTAAACTATCCCAACCCGTTCAACCCTTCTACCACCATCTCCTACTCCCTCCCTCTGGCCGCTGACGTTAGGCTGACGGTAGTGGATATGCAGGGAAGACAGGTGAAAGAACGCATCTTTGGGACAAGGCCAGCTGGTACCCACCACATTTCCTTCGACGCTTCGAACTTACCGGCAGGCGTCTATCTCTACAGACTCACTGCAGGGGACGTGAGCCTGACAAAGGCGATGACTTTGCTGAAGTGAACTAGACGTTCTCCTTTTCGCAACACCTTAGCCCCGGCCCTTGGACGCTAAGATCCAAATGGCGTGAACCAGGCCAGGAACGTATCCCATCATGGTCAAGACGATGTTGAGCCAAAAGTGCATGCCAAATCCCACTTTGAAAAACACGCCCAAGGGTGGGATGATAACGGAAAGAATAACTCGAAGAAGATCTGCCATGAGTGTCGCCCTCTATACAGTCTGAGTTAAAACACCAGACTCATGTTAGTAGAATACTAAAGAGTTGAGTACGGGAAATATTTCCACAGGATGCACTAATATTCTTATGTGGCTCGGAAATAAGATTCCGGTATCCCCGCTAGAATCTGATCTTTTATCTCCATCATGTAGGCAAACGCTGCATCATGGTTATTTTCGACGAGTCCATCCAACACGGCTTCTCGTATCGCGTTCTTAATTTCACCTACTGCTCGAGAGGGCGGGAGGTTGAGGCTGCTCATAATCTCAGCGCCATCAACGGGCGGCTGAAAATTCCGCAAATGATCTTTTTCTTCGACTTCCTTGAATTTAGTTTCGACCGAGTCAAAAGCTCGTAGGTAACGCCTGACCTTTTTTGTGTTTTTTGATGTGATATCTGCCCGGACCAACAACATCAAATCGTCGATTAGATCCCCTGCGTCAAAGAGCAGGCGCCTTACGGCGGAATCCGTTACAGAGTCATCAACTAAGGAAACAGGGCGATGATGCAGGCGAACCAACTCCTGAACAGTCCTCATGCGCTCGTCCGTGGGCAAGCGCAGCGCCTTGAATAGTTTAGGTACCATTCTGGCACCCTTATCCTCGTGGCCGTGAAAGCTCCAACCAACCCCTTCGGTGAAGCGCTTGGATTTTGGCTTACCTATGTCATGTAGCAAGGCAGCCCAACGAAGCCAAAGCGTATCGGAGGGCGCACGGTTTGCCACGCTTTCAACCAGATTGTCTACCACTTTTAGGGTGTGGAAGAAATTGTCTTTGTGCCGCACACCCTCTTGGGTTTCTACACCCTGCAACGCGACCAAGTCGGGAAAGAATTGGTGCAACACGCCGCACTCATACAGCCAATTAAATCCTACGGAGGGCTCAGGACAGAGCATGATCTTTTCTAGCTCAACCGTTATTCGCTCTGGGCTTACGATGGAAATACGGTCGGCCCGATCCTTCATTCCAGTAAATGTAATTGGATCGATTATAAAACCAAGCTGACAAGCGAATCGGGCCGCCCGAATAATACGCAGCGGATCGTCTTCAAACGTCGAGATGGGATCGAGCGGAGTGCGCAAAACACCGTTACTCAGATCTGCAATACCTCCAAAAGGATCATAAAGGTCTCCATACCGATCTGGATGTATATCCACGGCCATGGAATTGACTGTAAAATCCCTACGATGTTGGTCGTCTGAAAGCGTCCCGGTCTCAACTACTGGTTTACGAGAGTCACGCGAATAACTTTCTTTGCGCGCTCCCACAAACTCTAAAACAAGAAATTTCGAATCGGGAAGAGGAATACGAACGGCCGCCGTACCAAAATTTTCGTACACATGAACTACCTCGCCCCCCAGCTTTCGCCGAACAGCTTCAGCAAGGCGAATACCACTGCGAGGGCCAAGACAGACAAAGTCTATATCTGTTGTTTCGCGCCCCAACATCGCGTCTCTAACCACGCCGCCTACAGCATAGGCCAAGATTCCTTCGCGTCCTGATACTTCACCCACCTTTCGGAGGACGTCGTCAAACGGAATTTGGGCCAAAATCGGCTCGATAGAAGAAGCCATGCGTCAGGGATATAGCTAAAATGCACGTCATGGAGCGCAAGATAGATTTATAGAACTTAGGGTTTTATTTACGGATCTCTTCGGTTCATTAGTCGAGACACCCCGCCTGGTCCAGCCGCCCAACCGTGATAAGCGTCCACAAAGGACACCGTCCAAAAATTATCATCACTAATTCGGGTCCACGTCAACCCGTTATCGGCCGAATAGGCGGTACCTGTCGGGGCAACTCCCACCAATGTTGGCGTAGGAGCACCAGGGACGTACGAGGAGCCATACACAGACCCCCCGATGGGAGCTAGACCAGCCAAAGCCCAGCTAGCGCCGCCGTCCGACGAAATGGCAACGTTGTTATAAACGGAGTCTCTTTGCGTGAAATCCCCTCCCAAAACAGCCAAATGATCCATGTCCAGCACGGACAGCGTAGAAATGCCTTGGGTAGAAGTAAGGCTTTCGATTGGGGTCAGGGCTTCCGACCAGGTCGCTCCAAAATCAGACGTGTGAATGACTCTTGTGTCCACAGCCGAAGCGCCAGTAGCTATCCAACCGTGTCCGCCAGCCGCGGTTTGAACGCACGTTCCGCTCGCAGCAAAAGCGCCCTCTCCGTCGCGAGCGTCAGGCACCAATTCCGGATCAATGCGCGTCCAGGTTGCACCGCCATCTGATGTTTGGATGAACGTGAATTCTCCTTCAAAGGAATCGCTGAACGCCAATCCGTGCTGTTCGTCCCAAAAGGAGAAACAATCAAAAAACGCATTCGGATCTTGATTTTGGAATGAAAGGGTCCAGTTGGCTCCGCCATCAACCGTTTTGTAGATCCTCGAAGATGGACCGTTTCCGATTGACAAAACAAATGCTTCCTGAGCATTAAAAGCGTGCACATCCCTAAACTGAACAGAATCGGCGCCCGGTACGAACATGGTCGACCACGAAGCACCTCCATCGGCGCTCTTAACCACCCTTCCCGCGCTTCCGGCGGCCCATACCGTATTGGTATCGACGGCGTGAATGCCGATAAACATGGAGGTAGAATCGTCGTATTGCCTTACCCAAGTAGGGTTTTCGATGGCTAAGCCAGAGGGCTCGGGCGGCGAACAGCCTATTGAGAAGGCGAGCAAAAAAGTAAAGAGGAGTAAAGAGCGCAACATGTCAGATGTGGGTTTGTGGATCGACAATTTACGAATTAAGGCTCAATTCTTACTCATGTTTAGAATTTGCTGGCAAGTCTTGTTGGAGGAGAAGAGCACAGAATGAATTGGAACATTTGCATAGCGCCGCCATACTGATTTTTCGCCTAAATAATCAATGTGAACTGTCGTGAATAAGAAAGCCATCATCCTTGTAAGTGTTGTTTTACTGGCTCTGGCCGGTGTCTTTGCGTATCAAAGCGACGGCTCGCCTACCCTCGTGGTGTATAAAAGTCCCGATTGCGGATGCTGCAAAGAATGGGTCAAGCACATGGAGGAGGCTGGTTTTGAGGTCGAGGTTCATGACGTGGAGGACATGAACTCTGTCAAACAGCAGCAGGGAGTTAACGGCAGCTTAGCTTCCTGCCATACGGCAGTGATTGACGGATATGTTATTGAAGGACACGTCCCTGCTGAGGACGTTGCGAGATTGTTAGCCGAACGCCCTGCCATTTTGGGACTTTCCGTTCCCGGCATGGTGGTTGGCAGTCCAGGAATGGAACAAGGCTCACCAGCGAATTACGATGCTTATGACGTCCTAACGTTTGATGGCACGGGAGCCACGAGCGTCTACCATAGTGTTGCCGCAGGTTCTACGACCAAACTGTAGCCACTCATCCGGAATTATAATCTATTCGGAAGCTGGCTTGTCGATTCTGCGAATGCGAATGTCTTTAAACCAAACTTCGCCGTGGTCACCCTGAAACGCGATGTGGCCAGTGCTAGTTGTGCCGTACGTCGGGTAATTAACCCATTTTGAGGTGGCAACCGCGGCTTTATGGGCTTCGCTACCTTTTTCGTACTCGACAACTTTAACATCATTGAGCCAATGCTCGACCCAATTACCATCGACCACGATTCGGGTTTTATTCCATTCGCCAGCCGGTTTGTTGACGGATTCGGAAGGCGCTTGTACATCGTAATTCGAACCTGCGCTGTTTTTACCAATCACGCCCTCGTTAAAAGCCGCATCGTCTAGCAATTGGTATTCTGGACCCGTCTTCCAAGGGGTGTCTCCAGCGGACTCGTCTACATGCCACATAATGCCACTATTCCCACCAGCTGCGACCTTCCATTCCAATTCTAATTCAAAATTGGTGTAGGTATCCCGGGTCACGATATCCATCCCGCTTCCCGGGGCAGAAGCAAACATCGTCCCGTCCGTTATTACCCATCCAGCAGGCATGTCTTCTTGAGCGTAGCCTCTCCATTGGGCCATAGACGTACCGTCAAAAAGGGAAATCCACTCGTGGCCCATTGCATCATGGTCCATTTCAGAGGCTTCTGACATTTCGGAGTTTTCTCCTGATTGGCAGCCCGCGACGACTATAAAAGCGAGAGCAAATAAGAAATATTTCATCAAAGTGTAAGATTCTAATATGTTAAGCGAATTCAGGAGTCAGCGTTGTGCGACAGCGTTCTAACAGGGTCTTGGTGAGTGTGATTCCTTCAGCTTCAGATACTTCAGATCCCTCATATTCAACACCAATATACCCTCGATAACCCGCCGTCAAGACACTACGCAAAATGCGCATGTAGTCTTTGTCGCGTTCGTTTCCATCTTCATCAAAGTTGTGGCTTTTGGCACTGACACCTTTGGCAAATGGCATAAGTTCTTCAATACCCATGTACATATCGTACACACCCATTTCTTCACCCATATTGAAGTTTCCGAAATCGGGCAAGGTGCCACAGCGTGGATGATTTACGGTCCTCATTACCTCGGAAAGCCACTTCCCATTCGACGAAATGCCGCCGTGGTTCTCGACAATCACATTTATTTCAGCCTGGGCACCAAACTCGGTTAGCCTTCTTAACCCATCTGCTGCTAGGCCCAGTTGGGTATTCCAATCTCCCTCACTGGAAGCATTTACTCGAATTGAATGGCAGCCGAGTTCTTTGGCGATTTCTACCCACCGATAGTGGTTTTCTACAGCTGTTTGGCGCGCCGCATCGTCGGGATCGCCCAAACGTCCTTCTCCGTCGCACATGATGAGCACGCTATTGATGCCTTCGCTGTCGCAAATACCCTTCAATTCTGCGACATATCGAGGATCTTTTGACTCCTCTTTCATAAAGGAATTTACGTATTCAACGGCGCCTATTCCAAACGCGTCGCGGGCACGGACCGGGAACTCAAGATTGGTCATCTCCTTGGCGAACAACGCTTTATGGAGAGACCACTGAGCCAACGAGATCTGGAAAATGGGCGGTAGTGGAATCATTGCCGATTCTTCTCCCGAAGCGCAAGCCATTGGAAACAGGCTCGCTCCGGCAATCCCGAGAGCGGATCGTTTCATAAAGTCTCTGCGATCGATCATTATTAAACCTCTGAGGAATCTACTTCGTCTTTAAATGCTAATGTAAAAAAGATCATAATGGCAAAAGCGAACGCGGCTGGAATCCACCAAAACGACTGCCATGCAGCAGCCGTAAGTGCTTCGCCACCGTCTTTAAAAAAGTTATTAAGCCAGCCCGAAACTTGAGCGCCAATGAGCATTCCCAGTCCCAGAGTGATGAGGACAAGAAAACCTTGAGCTTGACCTCGAATTTCTGGCGTCGATTTCTTGTCTACATAAATTTGTCCCGTAACAAAGAAGAAATCATAACAGATGCCATGAAGTAGGACTCCAAACATAATCATCCAAACTACGCTCGATGAGGCCGCGGCAGCAAAAAGAGCATACCGAAGCACCCACGCCGCCATCCCAACCACTAGCATCCATTTAACTCCCAATCGCCTGAAGAAAAACGGCATGGCCACCATAAAAAGAACTTCGGACATTTGTCCAAAGGACATCTTGAAGGCCACGTTGGAAAGACCAATATCATTAGCGAAGATCGGCGCAAAATTGTAATAGGCGGCAAGCGGAATACAAATTAAGAAAGACGATATGATAAACACGTTGAATGGACGGCTGTTTAGCTGTGCCAATGCGTCTAATCCCAAGATTTCTCGGGCTGTAATTTTTCCTTTGCCAGCTGCAGGCGGGGGAGTGTGTGGGAGAGAAAAACTGAACAGCCCCATCACGATGGATGCTCCTCCGGCAACGTAGAATGGGATTGCGCTGGTTTCTGCCTTTAAACCTAAACTGACCAGGACTCCTGCAGCAATCCAACCAATTGTTCCGAAGACCCGGATGAGCGGAAACTGTTTTTCCTGATTCGTTATGTTGTGAAAAGCGAGCGTATTGGTGAGGCCAATCGTGGGCATGTAACACAACATGTGAACCGCCAAAAGGACGATAAAAACGATCGGAGATGCAGAATAAAACGGAGCCGCAATGATGGCTACTCCACCGAGAAGGTGCATAACACCCAAGACTTTCTCAACGTCAAAATATCGATCTGCAATCATTCCTAAGAAAAAAGGCGAAATCACAGCGGCTAAAGGCCCAACTGTATAGGCCCAATGCGAAATATCCCGCATCCCATTTTCACCCATGAAAATTCCGACAGTCACGTACCAGGCCCCCCAGATAAAAAACTGGAGAAACATCATGACGGAGAGGCGCACGCTGAGGGCTGTTCGGTTCATGGTAAATTTGAGTGGGTGAGATTTCCAGGATATTCTGGATTGACCTATTTAATGAAAGTATGGCTGTACTTCAACAACAATGTACGGCCGGCCAATCTTGGAGCTAATGGAGTCTTTTCAAACCGATCGGTGTGGATTCCTTCATTATAGACTAGATAAAAATCATTTCCTTCTTTCGGATTGTACCGGAAACGAAAATTTCCTAGAGCGAAATTGGCATCGGAACTGTATTGGACGAAGCTGGCCACTGAAAAAGATCGATTAAACGTGAGGCCCACTTTTAGTCGCAGGGTATGGGCGTTGAAAGTTTCGTTTCTCTTTTCAAAGGTGAGATGATCGAACTGATACGTTCCCCCTAATTCCAATACTTTCGACACGTTCCAAACCGGTGTGGTGTTAACGGTGAATCGATTTCCATCAAAAAATTGACCCAATACGATAAAGTTATTCGATGTTACTGGCTTGGTTTCCCAAGTAGTTGCCGTGATTTGAACTTCGTTGTACGTATAACGCTCTATTGGGATGTTGATGTCTTCGGACAGTTCAAACTCTTCATCCAGATTTTCCGTCCAACGACTTGCCTTGAGTTCTAGGGTAAAGTCTGTCCAAGATTGTAAAGTTAGTTTGGTTGTCAATTCGCGTGTTTGGAGAGAGCTGCTAGAATTACCCACAAACAAATCAGAAGTAGCGTTGGCCTCAACGCGTTTTAACCGCTCACCGGTTTTTCCCAATCGACCCCATCCTCCTTCTATTTTGTACTCTGAATAGTCATCCCTTAATTCGAATCCCATATCTGGGCGATAGTCGATTCCTGCTCGGTTGAATTCGAGGGAGTATCGAAAGCCCTCGGTAGCTTCGCTTCGAAGGTGCGTTCGAAGCCGCGAGGCATCGAAACCGTTTTTGACTTCTTCATCAAACGTGTGAACCGCGGCCAGGGACAAATAATTTTGTCCCGTTAGCCTAAAAATTCCATCTAGTCCCAAGCCGACGTTACTTCCGCCATTTTCATCCAGCCGTGTCGTGACAATGCCCCCAGCAAAAGAATTTGAGTTCAAGACTTGACGGCGAAGCCGAACCACCCCAAAATTTTCAGAAGGAAGCCCGTTTTGTCGGCCCGATTGCATATTCAATGCTCCAATATCCCACTTTCCAACCCTCCCTACAATTTTGGCACCCCCCAGTAAGGGTACCATTTCCTCATCATTTATACCGATTTGACGAGTGTAAAAAAGCCGGTTGGCCTGGCCAAAATTGAGTTCGAAGTTTGTAGATCGTTCCTGAAAAAACAGACGTTGTTCCGGAAAAAAGAGGGAAAATCGAGTGAGATTGACCTGTTGATCGTCTGCTTCTACCTGGGCAAAGTCCGTATTGGCTGTGAGATCTAGTGTCAGATTACTTGTAATACCTACTTTTACATCTAGACCAACGTCAAAAGTAGGTCCAGATTCAAAGTCATATGCGGTTTCGGCCTCGTTTAAGGTGTTCGTACGGCTAGAGCCAGCCAAGACATACGGCGTGATGTACGTAGCGCGTACTGGTTCAATTTTTTCAAAAACTACTTCCTGGGCCAGAGAGGGTTTAAAAAAGCTAAAAAAGCCCCAGTTTTTTCGTCGTTCTGGATAGACGTGCATTTCATTGAACCGAGCCAAATATCGATAAACGCCCAGCCCCATTGTTGTGAAGTCTCCGGCTGAATTAAAGCGCAAGCTAGAAAGCGGAATTCGAACTTCTGCATCCCATCCACGCTCTGAAATAGTGGTTTCAGCTTCCCAAAAAGCGTTCCATGCTATATTAAATGGTGCTTCTCCCTGAGCATCGTTCAGCGCCGCAACGTCGATGCGTACTCCGGCGGCCGATACGATAAATAGAAGGGTGTTTTCCTTGTCGTTAAACGTGTCCAACATGAGACCGACCTGATCGTAATTGGCGGTCCAGTTGTCTCTTTTATACGTTGTTTGAGCGATTTTATCCGGTTCTGTGTCAAAACAGATGCACGAGAAATAAAGATAGTCGTCATCAAAAGCCAATCTAAACTCCGTTTTTTGACTGGCCGGCGCGCCATACGAAGGATCGTATACGTGCCAAGGAATAGGAGCAATTTTTAACCAATCGGCCTCGTTCACCTTTCCGTCTAGCGTTATTTTCCCCTTCATTCGCTGAATCAGGACAGGATTTTCGCTCCGGAATTGATGATCTGAAAATGACGCATACTGGCCAAATACGGGTTGGTAGCCAGTAGCGACCATTGCGAACATCGCGAACATCGCGACCAAAAGAACAAGTAGAATCTTATTCAAAAGAAGTTATTTGACAAATCAGAAGGAATAGAAGCTTAAAAAATACTAAGGCAACGTTGCGATACACTCAACTTCAAATTGCGCGCCGAGAGCCAAACCATTCGCTCCGAATGCTGATCGCGCGGGTTTGGGTCCCGGAAAGTATTGAACATATACGGTATTAAAGTCCGCCCATCGGCTCATGTCTTCAATCATAACGAGGCATTTGACAACTCGGTCCATGGACGAGCCGAAGAGTTCGACGGTATTTTTGATGTTGGTCATCACCTGATGCGCTTGAGGATCAAACCCGCCATCTGGAAACTCCCTTGTCCCAGGCATCACGCCAATCTGACCCGACATAAACAACAATTTTCCTACCCGAACAGCCTGTGAAAAGGGTGCGTCTGGTAGGGCCGACGCACTATTTAGAAACTCGACTTCTAAAGACGGAGCTTCGCTCGTGTCTGGTGCCGGTTGGCAGCCTACGAAAATCAGCATCGCTGCAAGGATAACTAGGTGTCTCATAAGAATAAATATTATTGGGTTGATGCTTTGTCCATATAGTCGAGCGCCAGGTTCATCAGTGTTCGAAGCCCCAGTTTCATGCCCGACTCGTCTATGTAAAAGTCTGGAGTATGGTGGGAGACATTGACATCTGCCGGAACTGAAAGTGGTTTTCCGCCGACAAAAAGGAACAGTCCGGGGACTTCATTCGCAAAAAAGGAAAAATCTTCTGCGCCGGTTATAGCGTCAATCAACTCGACGTTGTCTTTTCCCGCGGTCCGCTCTAGGGTTTCCAACATTTGACTGGTTAGCGCCGGATCGTTGAATGTGACGGGATAGTGGGCACTGTATGGTAGTTGGATGTCTGCTGTCGCACCGTTCGACGCAGCCGTATTGGAAACAATGGTGCGAAAGCGAGCATGAAGCTTTTCCCGCATCTCCGGGTCAAAAGTGCGAATAGTCCCGATCATTTCCAGTTCTTCAGGGATGATATTGGAGCGAACACCACCATGGATAGCGCCGACCGTAACTACAGCCGCTGCTTTCGTTAATTCCAAACTCCTACTGACAATGGTTTGCAGGTTATTGACGATCTGAGCGGCAGTGACAATAGGGTCAACGCCCAACCAAGGGGCAGATCCATGCGCTTGTTTGCCTTTTACTACGATTCTGAAATCGTCTACGGCGGCCATCATACCTTTTGGTCTGTATTCCAGTGTGCCTACATAGGTGTCTGCCGATATATGCAGTCCGAAAACCACGTCCACTCCCTCCATAACGCCCTCTTTCACCATCAATTCGGCGCCGCCTTCCTCGCCCGGGGGAGGACCTTCTTCGGCAGGTTGGAAGATGAATTTTATGGTGCCGTGGAGTTGATCCTTCATCCCAGCCAGTGCTTCAGCGGCGCCCATGAGCATGGCTACGTGCGTGTCGTGTCCACACGCGTGCATCACAGGTACTTCTTCGCCGCGGTACAGGCTCGTTACTTCAGATTTAAAGGATAGATCGACTCGTTCTTTTACCGGCAGGGCGTCCATATCCGCACGGAGGGCCACCGTTGGTCCCGGAAACGCACCCTTTAAAATGCCCACGACCCCCGTAAAAGCAACTTCTGTTGTGACCTCCATTCCGAGGCCCCGGAGGTGAGCCGCTACTATTCCTGCGGTTCGAAATTCCCGGTTGGATAATTCGGGATTTTGATGAAAATCGCGCCGCCACTCGATTACTTTTGGCTCGAGGGCATCGGCAATTTGATTAACGAGGTCCTGTCCGCTTGACGGAGCGGCAATCAACAAAAGGAAACAGGCTATAAAAAATGTTCGCATGAGCGTTGCGCAGGGTTTCTTTGGTGTGACCAAAGAAACCCTGCGCAACGCTCGCAATCAAGGGGCGATCTTATTTAGCCTTCAATTTTTCTAGCCGATCGGTTGTTCGGGTTGCTCTCTCATCGAGGGCAAGTGACTTTTCGAAGGCTTCGATGGCGCCTGGCACATTGCCCAGTTTTTCTTGCGTATCACCTATGCCATACCAGACAGAAGCCGATTCCGGAAATCGTTCTGCATTCATGGAGTAGATGATGAGGGCATCCGCAAAATTGCCTTCTGCGACAAGTTGTTCGGCGACGGTATTCGTTTCCCACTCACGAAAATCATAGGCGCCAACATTGCCATAATCTTCTTTCAGCTCATTAAACTTTTCGACCGCTGCTTGTCCACCATTCTGGTGTGCTGCAAGCAGTAGTTCTTGTCGCAGCAATCGCGGTTTTGTTGTTCCTCGGTGGCACGTTTTACAGGTAACCACGACGGGTGGATCATCTCTATCCGGCACATTTGGGAGTAGTTCATTGTTAATGGTAGCTACCATTCTAAGCATCTCTCGGGCCTTGTTTTTATTTGGATTGGCATCGCTAGCATAATCCAGGCCCCGTTCACCATCTTCTCGGCGGGCATGGCAGTGAGAACATCGGACATCCAAAGCAAACGAGAAATGACGCATTTCAGCAACCAGGGCTTCACGGCTAGTGTCCTTGGGAAACACCTTAAGGTTGGTCGGGGCGTCTTGCCCAACTGCTAACCCCGCTAACAACCCGGACAAGCATAATGTTGTCAATAGGGCCGGTATGGAACGAATGCGCATAATAAATTCCTCAGAATGATTTTTTAATTGGCTCTGGGTAAGAGAAAACGTCGGTTGGAGAATCGATTTATCAATCAGCTTTGGCAATCAAGACGGCAGTACCATAGGCCAGCAACTCCGCCGCGCCACTCATAACCTGACTGGTCATAAGCCGAACATTGATGATGGCATCGGCACCCTGACTTTTTGCATCTGCTTCCATCCGTTGTAAGGCTGCATTTCGGGCGTCAGTCAGCATCTCGGTGTATTCCTTGATCTCACCTCCGACGATCATTCGAAGACCAGCGACAATATCTTTGCCAATATGTTTGGCCCTGATCGTACTTCCTCGAGCAATACCAAGTGTTTTTGTGATTTTATATCCCGGGATGAAATCTGTATTGACAACTATCATGGTTTTGATTGTTTTAGTTAATCGTCTGGCAAAGAAGCGTCTGCTCCACCTGTTGCCTTCCGCCAAATTTTTATGTTTTCGCTTGTTTCCTCCGAATCAGCGGCACATTTTTTCCTTTACCGTGTCAAGGATTCCGGCCTGTTCCCAAGACTATCTGCAAATGCATCTCCGTACATATACCAAACGGCCATGAACAGAGAAGCTATGATTGGCCCAAGAACGAATCCGATTCCTCCAAACAGAAAAATTCCACCCAGCGTACTAATCAATACCATTAAGTCCGACATTTTTGTGTCTCGGCCAACGAGCCAAGGACGCAAAAAGTTATCGATAGTACCGACCACAATAGCACACCACAGAGTGAAAAGTAAGGCAATCCAAAATGGGCCCTGAGCGAACAAAACGATGGCAGCAGGAATCCATACTAAGGCAGATCCTATCGCAGGGATGATGGACAGAACCATCATCACCGTAGTCCAAAAAGCCCATCCAGGAATGCCCACCAACCAAAATGCAAGCCCAGCAAGTCCTCCTTGAATGACGGCGATAACCAAGGACCCCTTCAATACAGCTTTTGCGACGGAAACGATTTTGTCTATGAGTTCTTGTTCCGATTCAGGTGGAAGCGGGATGTAGTAAAGAATCTTGTCTAGAATTCTTGCGCCGTCTCGAATGAAAAAAAACATGGCATACACTAACACAAAAAGCTGAAGTGTGATAGCGGCCGTGCCCCGAGTGAATCCAACCACACTATTTGCCAAAAACTGTCCGGTCGCTTGTGTGAGCTCGCTCATTTTGGCCAGTAGCTCTGCTTGCTCAGGAAGAAATCTTCCCAACATGGGATACGTTGAAATTAACTCGTTCCAGCTTATTGCATCAACTATTTGAGTCTCTATCCAAGGTCTTGCAGATTGACTTACGTCTAGTGCTTGTGATGCCACTAACCCAAAAAATCCAAATACCGGTATCGCGAAAATAAAGACGAATATTAATAGCGTCAAAATAGCCGTGTACCCTTGTTTAAGATTCAGCTTCGAACATAAATAGCGGTGCACGGGCATGACCAAGGCGCTAAAAATGGCGGCCAAAAAGAGGGTGATCAAAAATCCTCGCACCATCCATAAAAAAAGGATAGAGATGGCAACTACCAACCCAACCAAAAATCGACGTTGGATGCGATCTAAATCAGTCAACATAAGGGTACTTTCGCGGTTTGCTTTGGTGTAAGACAATCAAAGAATATAGCGTCTTTCCAGTCGAAATTGTCGGAATCCCAGTTTTGAATGGCTATTATTGAGATTGATTATTTATCGATTAACTCGGTTACTTCCAACAGGTATACGATGCTAGGGACCAATCCTCTTGGCCGACTGTTCGGCCCAAATCCATTCAGCCTTCTCAAACAACATATGCGCTTGGCGAAGGACTGTGCTGAGCAGCTTCCGGCGCTTTTTGAGGCCATTTTGGCTGGGAAAAGGGATGAGGTTTTGAGATTGAAGTCGGAGATTGATCGACTTGAAAACGAAGCTGATGCGATCCATAAAACGATGAGGCAGCATTTACCCCGCACTTTCATGTTGCCGGTAGATCGCCGAGATTTGCTGGATTTATTGGATATGCAAGATAAAATTGCAAACGTCACACAGGATATCGCAGGTCTTCTTGTAGAACGACAAATGGAAATTCCTCCTGGAATTCAGGCTCCGTTGCTGCCGTTTGTCAACGAGTGCATAGGGGTTGTTCGTCTTTCCGCGATCATTATGGAAGAGATGGACGAACTTTTGGAAACGGGATTTTCCGGTCCTGAAGCGCGAAAAGTAAGTGGAATGATTGATCGACTTAATGAGGCTGAACAAGAATCAGACGACACTGGTGCGGCCGTATCTCGTGCCTTGTTCGCCCACGAAGATCAAATCAATCCCGTTTCTGTAATATTTTGGTATCGACTCTTGGAATGGATTGGAGATACGGCCGATTACGCGGAAGCCGTTGGCAATCGATTGCGACTCATGATCGCAACCCGTTAATCTTTTTAACTAGATTTTTTTCGCAATCGATAAATGGAAATTATTGCACAATACGGACCGTGGTTCATAGGACTCGCACTTGTATTCGGTTTGTTTATGACGTGGGGAGTTGGCGCGAATGATTTAGCCAACGCGATGGGTACCTCCGTGGGCGCCAAGGCTTTAACAGTGAAACAAGCCATCATTATTGCCGCTATTTTTGAGTTTGCTGGTGCAGTACTAGCGGGCGGAAGCGTTACAAGCACGGTTCGAAAAGGAATCATTGACGCTGAAGGATTGATCGGAAACCCAGAGTACCTAGTCTACGGTATGTTGGCCTCCTTGCTGGCTTCCGGCTTCTGGCTAATGATTGCATCGTATAAGGGTTGGCCCGTGTCCACCACTCATTCCATCATTGGTGCCTTGGTCGGTTTTGGACTAGTCGGGATTGGACCAGAAAGTGTCAATTGGGGACAAGTTGGTTCCATTGTCGCCAGTTGGATTGTATCTCCGCTAGTAGGCGGGATTCTAGCTTTTGCCCTGATGCACTCAGTTCGGGCCCTAATCCTGAATCAGGAAGATCCTTTTAACGCAGCCCGAAAGTGGGGCCCATACTACATATTTGTTGTCGGTTTTGTGATCTCGTTAGTGACGCTTACAAAGGGCCTTAGTCACTTAGAAATTGATATCAGCACAACGAACAGCGTATTCCTTTCCATTGGATTGGGGATACTTATCGCACTGTCCGGCGGATATTTGTTGCGGCGAGCAAAGAGGGATCTTGAAGCCGAGAAAGACCAGCGTTTTTCAAGCGTGGAAAAAGTTTTTGCTCCAATGATGATCTTCACTGCATGTGCCATGGCCTTTGCACATGGTTCAAACGATGTTGCTAACGGAATTGGGCCATTGGCAGCCGTAGTAAGCATTGTTGGCTCGGGAGGCGAAATTCTTCAAAAATCTAGCCTGCCCATCTGGGTGTTGCTTGTTGGTGGTGTTGGAATTGTAGCCGGCCTGGCTACGATGGGCTATCGCGTAATGAAAACGATTGGAACTAGAATAACTGAGCTCACGCCTACTCGTGGTTTCTGCGCAGAGTTGGCAGCAGCTTCTACTGTCGTATTGGCATCTGGAACCGGGCTTCCCGTTTCCACAACGCACATTTTGGTGGGCGCTGTCATGGGAGTTGGACTCGCTCGTGGAATTGGAGCATTAGATTTGGGGATGATTAGAAAGATTATAATGTCTTGGATTATCACTTTGCCAATTGCTGGATGCCTTGCCGCGATATTCTTTTTTGCACTTCGATTCATATTTGGGTAGGTCCACTTCACTTCATCACATTATGCTCTCCATCAATCGATCATTAGTCCTTGTTTTGTTGTTGTTGATGATGATGGCACCTGAAGTTGTCAGGGCCCAGGAAGTCATTGTTTATGGCGGCGGCGGCGTTGGTCGCGGCGCGAACGAGTTTCTTGAATACGCCCATCAAATCGACGTTATTGCGCCGCAATCCTACAGCGTCGATTCGTTAGGTGTGGTCTCAGGCGGCGTACCTGAAAAACTATTGCGCGAAGCAAAAGAGACGCACACGTTTCTTATGCCGCTCATCATGAATCCGGGATTCAACCAAGCCCAGATTCGTGGCCTACTAAACAATGCCACAGCCCGAGCCCGCACCATAGACTTTATGGTACAAGAAGGCGTTGAGAACGGATTTTGGGGCTGGCAATTTGATTTTGAAAATGTCCATTTGAATCAAAAAGAGGCCTTCACCGTGTTTTTCCAGGAGGCTGCAGCGGCTCTTCACGAAGTTGGGATGACTGCTTCGGTCGCCGTCGTTCCAACGAATAATCAGGCAGAAGAGAAGGGTTTTTCGCGCTATATGCAGGACAATTGGCGAGGCAATTTCGACATGGTTGCGCTCGCAGAGGCTGAGATTTCATTTCTTTAATGACATATGCCCAACACGGGGGGCCGACGGCTCCAGGGCCCATTGCTGGGCTACCTTGGATGAAAGAAATGCTTGACTATGCACAGTCGATGACGGCCAAACTGGAATTGTATAACGCGTACCCCGGACTCCGCGGCGTTTCCATCTGGGTTTTAGGCGCAGAAGATCCAGCAGTTTGGAATGTGATGCAGGGCACCTTTGGCCGGTGACCTGGCGGCCCTCGGGTTCTTCTCTAAATAATTTCTCGAAGGAAGTGCATCGTGCGTTCTTCAGACCAATACAATCCTTTTTGATGGAAGGCTACGTGCCCTCCAAAACGAGGGATTTCTAAAGTAACATGAGGATTGGAGCGAGTTTGTTCAATGGGATAACAACTGTCGGACAAGAAGGGATCATCTTTTGCATTGACCAACAGAGTTGGAATCTGAATGTCGGGAATGAAACCTTTGGAGCTACACGTGGACCAGTAGTCATCTGCGTCCTTAAATCCGTTTAGCGGCGCTGTGTATCGGTCATCAAATTCTTGAAAAGACGAAATCTGATTGAAGCCTTCCGCACTGATTAGGCCAGGAAACATGGCGGCTTTTATTATTACTTTCTCCCTCAACAACCTTAGAAAATTCCACATATATAGCTTATTGGTCCGGTCCATTAGCTTTATAGAGCTACCTCTGAGATCGCAGGGAACCGAAAAAGCGACCGCCGCGCGGAGTGGAGTTTCGCTTTTGGCCTCTCCCAAGTATTTGAGCAACACGTTTCCGCCCAGACTGAACCCTATCGCCGCGATAGTAGGGTATTGGTCCTGAATATGGACCAAAACAGTCGCTAAGTCATGGGACACACCGCTGTGGTAGGAATACGGCTGCCGGTTCATTTCGCCGGAACAGCTCCTGAAATTTATGGCGACGGCATCCCAGCCCTGGCTGTTTAGAACGTTGGTAAATCCTCGGATGTATGGGCGGCCGCTTGAGCCTTCTAAGCCGTGCATGAGTACAACAACGCGGTCGTTCCCCTGACGTGACCAGTCTAGATCCATGAAATCGGCATCTGGGGTTTCAAGACGTTCCCGGGTGTAAATAGGACCGTTCACTTTTCTAAGTTTACTGGCGTAAATCGTGTGAAAGTGCTTCGGCCTGAGGAAAAAGGAAGGCCGGTAGGTTTCAGATGTAGGGATGATCACAGGCAAACAATACGTGATGGGCGTCTAAAATCTGGCGCGAACCCCCGCCAAATTAGTTCGTTTCTTTAGACGAGCCAACCCCTGTTATGAGGAAAGGCTCCTCTACCATACCTTTTGTTCTCGAAAATAGTTTAAATTGTTGACCTAACGGGCTAAACGGAGAGATCTCGTGGTCGGTCAGACTATTTCACATTACAAAATTGAGTCGGAACTCGGGCAGGGTGGCATGGGCATCGTGTATCGGGCAACCGATACAGTGCTTGAACGTATTGATTGCATCAGCTAAAAGTCCGCTCTTTACGTACATCGACCCAATCATGTACAATTGACCAGAAGACGGTTCCGACCCTTCAAATAACGGGCTCCCCCAATCTGCTTTGGCAAACGTATCAGAGCCTTTTTGAGCCAGTGCCACTTCGCCTCGCATTTCCGTGATGAGGGCAATTCAGTCAGTTTGGGCGGTTACGTTTGGAGCTGCCCTTATCGGCTATCCCTTCTGAAGCTCGGTCAGAGCGGCCAATACTTCAGCTGAATGTGGATTCGGCTTTACTCCCATAAACACCTGGGCAATCTTTCCTTCTGGATCGATGATAAACGTGTTTCTGGCAGAAATGACAGCATCACCAGCTCCGCGAATGGATCCATAGGAAGACGAAACGCTTCCTCCAACATCTGCCAAGAGCTTAAATTCTAAGCCTTCTTTTGCACAAAATTCAGCATGCGACTCAGCGCTATCGACGCTTACACCGAAGATGATGGCATTTTTTTCGTGATACAGCTCTTGATCACGCTGGAAATTGTGCGCTTCTATCGTGCACCCTGACGTAAAATCTCGTGGGTAAAAGTAGAGCACGACCCATTGTCCTAAATGATCTGAGAGATCGACCTCGACCCCTTCATTCGAAACCAACTTGAAAGGTGGTGCAGGATCGCCCACTTTTGGTGGATCGTCGCCGGTGTTAATGTTTAGAAAACCAAATGTGACCAAGCCGAGGAGGACGAGGACAGCAGCGAATTTTAGCATCTTCATGTCAGTAGTGAAATTAGGTCAGGTGATGTTAGACATACCCTAATTTGTGTCCGGCGTTCCACCGGCCATAATGCCCTGAAAAACGCCACAGGCTAACCTTGCCAAACTCCATGTCCCTTGCTGCGGAGCCGTCCTGCTAAATAAACTTCCAGTTCCTCTGCGTCTTTCCGCGATGGTATGGGGTTGTAAGCATCAAAGACGTCAGGTCGAAGACAGAGGCCGAACTTTTGCGCATATCGGTTTGATTTGTATCCCTTTTTATGTTGATCAAATCGTTCGTCGGGAGTCCGAAAGGTACTTCCTACATAAAAGCATGCTTTTAAAGGATTTAGTAGCGGATTAGCCTCCCGAAACCTTTTAGATTGACGGACCTTTTGATCTAGCTCGATAACATAAACTGAAAAACGACGCATCCGGGAATTTAAACCGAAGCAAAGTTAAAATCGAACGGTTGATTCCTGAAAGTTATGTGGCCGAGTTGCTAATCAACCTAAAACGTAGACTAGATGAATTAGAAATGAACCAATAACAGATCCGTAATCAATCCGTATCAGCCACACTTCTGATCATCTGTTTCTGTAACATCAAGTCATTGAAACGCACCTAGATTTTTTTGAAAAAGAACCATTGCGGCTAATCTTCCTCATATTGTTTTGTTTTTTGGTTGGAATTGAGACGTCAGCCGCCCAAAAAGTCAATGTGCCTTTACCAGCCCGCCCTAAAAT
>ERZ890510.140-NODE-140-length-59932-cov-18.791790_pt1 | contig 59932 bp, 62 predicted proteins | sample MGYA00521265_ERZ890510 | MGnify/ENA primary metagenome ERZ890510 (study PRJEB32303, sample SAMEA104408624) | aquatic metagenome | biome: Brackish water; feature: Chemocline; material: water | place: Baltic Sea | collected 2014-10-26T21:54:00 | depth 110 m ... | reverse complement strand
GAAGCGCTGAGTGGCTATAGATCAAGGCATCAGACATCAAATGCTCTCCAAGAGCAGCAAGTTGTCCGACGGAAAACGAGCCATTGGCTCTTAGATGTCGATTGCCATTAGCTCTTCGGAGTAGATGACCTGTCCGCTGTAGACCTCTCGAATGTCCCCAATGCCCTTTTCGAGCGCACCATGTTGCGAGATGTTCGCGCCCATGTGAACCAGAATCAGCTTCTTCACGCCGGCCTCTTCTGCCATGCGCGCCGCCCCCAAAGTACCGCACTGACCCGGCGATTCGCCATCGTGATCCATACACTCCTGGTCGTCCCAGCACATGCACAACATAACGTCAGCGTCTTTCGCCAAATCGATCACCGACTGACACGGCTGAGTGTCGCCAGTGAATACGACCGACTTACCCGATTTAGTTTCGATTCGATAAGCGAGTGAGTCCAAGTAAGGCTGAACGTGCTCTGCATTGGCTGAAGTCACTTCGAAATTATTGGCAGTATGAACAGTTCCAACCCCTACGTCACGAGCGAGTATCTTGGGGGCTTTACGAGGAAGTACACCGCCACGGTTGATATAGACCTTCTGAGAAAGTGGGTGGTAAATCCGCGCTTTCCAATCGTGCGAGAAGACTCCGTTCTCGCCGATAATTCCCTCAGTAATTTTCTCAGTAAGGGTTGGTCCGAACACCTGCAATTGGTTCTCTTTTCCGATCGACTGGTCGAATCGAGTTAGCAGGAAGCATGGGTAGTCGATGTCGTGATCGAAGTGGTGATGAGTGAAGAAGATGTAGTCGATATCCAACGGCCAGAGTCCAGCTTGGACGAGCTTGTGAGTCGTGGCCGGACCGCAATCGATCATGATCTTTGCGCCCTCGATTTCGAGAACGTACGCCGAGCCGAATCGGGTAGGAGTTGGGGTAGGTGTACCCGCTCCGAGAATGTAGAGCTTTGCCATTCGATTTTGCCTCCGAATTCTATGACCGATTTGTAGGCGCGCAGATTGCGTGTTGGATACGCAGATTGTGATGATTCTGAAGTGAAGCATATTCCTGTCCCACTTTGATGCCTTCTCACTTCACGAACCGAATCTGGAAGTTTTTGAAATTCGTCGAATCATCGGTTATACGGAGTTTTCCAAAACTCTTTGAAACTCGTATAAGAAACACCTACAACGAAATAACCGTTACCGGATAGGATTCCGCCCGTTAGTTGTGTGCTTGTTCCGCAAGTCGCAATGAATTGGCCACGGTGTCCGCCGGGTCCACTGTGATAAATGGAGGCGTAATGGTGCTGTATTTCAAATCTTGCCTGCGGTGCAAAGATGGAACTGTCGAATTAGGTTCCGATAACTTCGGATCGTTCCTTAGCTGCCTTACGTGCGGTTACACGATCAACTCGCGATCGATCAGGTCTAACGGCTCTATCGAGCAGCCAATTGGCCTCGAAGATGACGTTGTGATGGCTCCTCAGATAGAGCCTGTAGCAATTCTGGATGAAATCGACGAGATTGATGAACCAGATATCGATTTCTTCGACGACGAAGACGTCGAGGAAATCGAAGCGATCGAAGCTGAATCTAGTGAACTAGAGCGAGCAGCAATCTAAGACACGGTGATGTGACGGCGCATCTGTCAGCGCGTCGTCACGTTGCGTTCAGTGAGTAGTTTCTATTGTCTAACGATCTGGTCTAAGCCAAGCCTGCTCGTCTCGGAATCGAACCACTCGACAACCTCGCGGTGAAGAGGAATGCCATCCCTCTCACGTATCTCGGTCTCCTCATGCTCAGGAAGACCCGCGTAGTACACCCGGTCGTGGCCCTTCGCTGGCGGCGTGTTGACCAAGTAGGTCAAGAACTCGTCCATCGAGCCTTTGAACTCGGCGACATCTCGGAAAGCGTCAATGCTGAACGCCGCCACGAACTGTGAACCGTTCCCCGGTGGCGTGCTTATTCCAAAGAGACCCGCAGACAAAATTCCTGAGAAAACTTGACCGATAACGGCCATCCCGTAGCCTTTGTGAGAACCGAGATCGCGAGTCGAACCCCACGGAAGCAGTCGTAGTCCGTCCGGAACTTCCTGTTCCACCATGATCGGAGTACCTTCTTCGTCAGCCATCAATCCCGGCAGCAATTTGGCACCTGTGCGCCTGAGAAGTTGGATTTTGTTTGCGGCAACTGATGAAGAGGAAATATCTAAAACAAACGGTGGCATCTTGTCGGCAGGAACCGCCCATGCATGAGGTACCGCTCCAACCCTTGGTTCAGCTCCGTAGGTAGGAACCATTACGGCACCGCCACCAGTGATCGCGTAACCGATCATGTCGTGCGGCATCGCCCGCATTGCGTGATACGCCATCATCCCAGCGTGGTTGCTGTTGTGGATGGTCACAGCACCGATGCCGACCTTCTTAGCCTTCTCGATTGCTATGTCCATCGCCTTTGGGCAAATAACAAGTCCGTGCGCTCTGTCAGCATCAATAGTTGCAACAGCCGAAGTCTCTTTTGTGATCTTCCAATCCGGAGTCGGGTTGATCTTCCCGTCGGCGAACGCCTGCACGTACGCCCGCAACATGTTCGAAACGCCGTGAGTCTCGCAACCTCGAATATCGGCAGTGACCAGACCGTCAGACGCCAGCTCAGCGTCTTCGCGTGACATGCCCATCACTTCAAAAATATCGGCAGTGGTCTTGAAAAGATCCTCCCGACGAATCATCACTCGGTCGGCTTCTGGAACGTGAAAGTGTTCTAGCATTGTTCTTCTACTTCCTATCGTTCCAGTGGTGAAAGATCGAATTCGTTGGTTGCGGAATCGAACCATTCGACCACTTCGTGGTGAAGCGGGATGCCGCGTTCGTGGCGATCGATCGATTCTTCGTGCTCGGGCAGACCAGCGTAGTAAACGCGATCGTGACCCGGTGCCGGGGGCGTCTCTCGTAAATACTTCATGAAATTGTCCATCGAATCCTTGAACCGCTGGACATCTGTGAATGCCTCGATCGAATAAGCGGCTACGAAGTGCGACATGTGACCGCCTTCGTAGGGGCCGAACGCTCCATCGGAAAGAATTCCACCGAAAATCTGCGCAACAGCGCTCAGACCGTAGCCCTTGTGCGATCCAAGCTCACGGGTTGCACCGTTTGGCAGCACGATGTTGTCGGGCGGAATCTCTCGTTCGTCCATGATCGGATTTCCTTCAGCGTCAGCCATTATTCCAGGGATGGTCATCGAGTTCATTCGACGCAGAAGTTCGATCTTATTGGCAGCCACAGATGAGGAAGAAATATCGAGTATAAACGGCGGTTCTTTGTCGCCGGGAACAGCCCAGGCGTGAGGATTGGGAGCGAGACGAGGCTCTGCACCAAATGTAGGCGGCATGCTCTGTCCGCCAGCCGTGATTGCGTAGCCGATCATATCGTGAGGGAGCGCCATCATTGCGTGGTAGGCGATCATCCCGGCGTGCCGACCGTTGCTCATCGTGATCGCACCAATGCCTGTGTCTCGGGCCTTTTCGATCGCCAGCTTCATGACCTGAGGAATAACGGCAATGCCGAGTCCACGGTCGCAATCGACGTTCGCCGTTGTTGGGGTTTCTCGGGTGATCGTCCAGTTAGGCGTCGGGTTGATAAAGCCTTCAGCTACACCAGCTATGTAGCGACGCATCATGTTCGAAACGCCGTGAGTGTCGACGCCTCGGGTATCGGACAACAGCAACACGTCGGTCGCTTGCCATGCGTCCTGTTTGGAGAAACCGATCTTCAGAAACAGTTCGTTGACGGTCTTGCGAAGAGCGTCGGGCATGATCCGAACTTCGTCTTCTTCAGCAACATGAAAATGTTCGAGCATGGGTTGGGGGTTTCCCTCGGTTGGTGTGACTCAAGCGATTGCGGCACCTGTGGGCGTATGTGCCCGTCAGCATGTCGCACAAGATACGCCTGAAACATTAGTGCGTAAATGAGATGTGGATGCTTGAGCTCGATAAGTTTGACTCGCCATTGATTCTTATTGGTGTCATATCTAATGTACGATTCACCCTAATTTCCATTGGAATGTGAACACCGGAGTGGCTACTTGCAGGACGTGACGATAGCGGCGATACAGATGGCGTCGGTTATGGGCGACATCGAGAGTAATCTTGCCTCGATAGATCGGTTGCTTGGCGACGCGGTCGGGCAGGGCGCGAATATCGCTTGCTTTCCCGAAATTTACGATACCTGGGAGAGTAAATAGTGAACTCGCAAGAAATGGCGAAAAAGCTGCATAGCGTGGCGGGTCGAGGCTGTATCGCTGTCACCGGTTCTGGAATTCAGGCAATCAGCGATCTTTTCTCCGAGCCGGGAGCCTCTCGAACGATTCTCGATGCGCAAGTTCCTTACTCACGACTCGCACTAGAAGAGTTCGTGGGTGCACCGACCGATCAGCACGTTTCGGCAGAAGAGGCGAAGCTCATGGCTAAAGCAGCGCTAAAACGAGCGCAGCATCTGGCACAGGGCGATGAAGGCGATGAGCCGTTGTTCGGAGTGGGCTGCACTGCCGCAGTAGCAACAGACAGAGTTCGTAGAGGTGAAGATAGAGCGCACATCGCGTGGACGACGGGAACGCACTCCGGTGGAGCGTCGGTCTGGTTCGACAAGCAGGTTCGCACTCGTGCCGATGAAGACGAAGTAGTATCGGCCATAGTGCTGAATTCGATTGCTATGGCGTTGGAAATCGATGAGCGGCTGGGTTTGCACGTTCTTGAAACGGAGAGATTTGATGAGTTCGATTGAACGGCTCTATGCTGACCAAATTAGTGCACTCGTAATTTCTCCTAATGGCGAGGTAAGCGAATCGCTGCCTGACCATCCATTGGTACTCGCCGGATCGTTCAACCCGCTCCACGATGGTCATCGTCGAATGCTCGAAGCCGCCTCTGTGATCGTCGACCGAGCCCCCTACTACGAGATTTCAATTACGAACGTCGACAAGCCAGTTCTTCCGCAAGAAGAACTCGAACGCCGTGCCGCACGGGTGACTTCCACTGGGAACTCGATAATCGTGACGAAGGCACCTCGCTTCACCGAGAAATCATCGATTCTCCCGGGCTCAATGTTCGTCATAGGGTTCGATACCTACATTCGCTTGATGGACAAACGCTACTATACTGATCATGTCGCAGGCGAGCGCTCGCCAGTCGAGAATTCACTCGACCTTATCTTCGAAAACCGATGCGGATTCGTGGTGGCTGGCAGGGTCGACGATCAAAACCAGTTTCGTGGGTTGCACGACGTTGAATTCAAGGTTCCGGTTCGATACCGAAGCATGTTCATAGAACTGACAGAAGAGCAGTTCAGATCTGATCTTTCGTCGACGGAAATTCGCAACCAAACCCGGTAACCTCGGGAAGAAGTACCCGTAGTATCGAATTACGAGCAATCTGCATCCAACCGGGATTAGCGACACATACAAACCACTTTTAACTGCAGCACACCTGACTGCGTCAAGTCTGGGATTCAATTTACATATGACTGTTTCTGATTCAAAGAACTCACGAGTCGCATCCTCATCGGTGGAGCCGATGTTCATTGAACGATGGTCGTCGAAAGCCTTTAGCGATAAAGCTCTTTCCGATGATCAAATTTCCTCGTTGTTTGAAGCCGCTCACTGGGCTCCTTCAGCCAGCAATCGTCAGCCTTGGTTGTTCGTATACGCAACCGATGGTCCTGATCGTGAAAAGTTCAACACTCTCCTGAATGAAGGCAATGCTCGGTACGCTCCAAATGCCGGAATGATGGTTTTGATTTTTGCTCGAATTGTTGACGACGAAGGTAACAAGATTCGCACCGCACAATTCGACACCGGTGCGGCATGGATGTCGTTGGCACTACAGGCGAATCGAATGGGACTTAATACGAGGGCAATGGGCGGTATCGATCTCGATGCGGCTTACGACGTGGCTCGAGTGCCACGTGATAAGTTCGAGACGGTCTGCGCTATCGCTGTCGGCTATCGTGGGACAGACGACGATATTCACGAACGAATGGTCGAGCAAAACTTCGCCAACGATCGCAAAGACGTTAGAGAAATAGCTTTCAAAGGCACGTATTCAGGATAGCGACGAGAACTACGGCAGGCGGGTATCGGGGTTCGCCCGGATGTATTCCGCCTGTCGAGTTCCAAACCGTTCCTGAAGTTGAATTGATAGACCGCCGTCGATTGTCAGCGTGTGACCTGTGATGAACGACGCATCGTCTGAGCACAGGAACGCGATCCCATTGGCGATGTCGTCAGGCAAGCCGGTGCGTCGAAGCGGGTACTGATCGGCGAAAAATGCGTGACCAGTCGGATTCTCTTCCCACATCTTCGCTAGACCTTCGCCGACGATGTGCCCAGGGGCGATAGCGTTCACCCTGATGCCATCAGGTCCGAAGTCGGTTGCCATCTGGCGGGTCATGCCTACAACACCGGCCTTTGCTGCCTCGTATACGAGCATTCCCGGCTCCTGAAGGAAGCTGTGGACCGATGCGAGGTTGATGATGTTGCCGCCGCCGTTAACTCGCATGTGAGGAATAGCGTTCTTCGGCCCAAGATAGAGGGCTTTGAGCAGTACGTCGATTCCGTAATTCCAGCCATCTTCTTCCACAGTCAAAGCAGTGCCGTGAATCTTAGATTCACCAGCCATTACTCCGAATGCATTCTGCACCAGAATGTCGAGCCGGCCGTATAGATCGACCGCTTCGTTGACCATTCGGGCGATGTCTTCGCTAATTGAGACATCGACGTGGCTTGCAGCTGCAGTGCCACCAGCCTGCTTTATGCGCTCGACGTTCTCAGCTGCCGCAGCATCATTGAAATCGGCGATGAATACCTTGGCACCCTCGGAGGCGAACTTGCGTGCCGTTGCACCACCGATTCCCAACGCTCCACCGGTGATGATTGCTACTTGACCTTCAAACCTGTTCATGTTTCCTCTTTGTCTTTGTGAGATTGTTGCGAAACAACGCTATGGGCGAAATAGTACCGGAACGTAGTGCATGGAATGCGCTCGCTGTGGACGTGAAACGCATCCGGTGTGAAACTGCTGGTATGTCCACAATCCCAATTCGTCGTGAGCAGATAACGCCCGAATGGCTGACCTCAATGCTATCGAGCGTCGGCGATTGCCAGATTGCCGCTCTCGACTTTCAAGAGATGACAGGTCATAACCCCGACCTTTCTCAGCTTTTCCGAGTGCTTATCGATTACTCGAAGAGGGAAGCGGCTCATCCCGATGTTGTGATCGTCAAAATTCCACCGGTCAACGATATTGTTCGCCTTCGCGAGGCTGCATATGGTCCGTACGCCAGTGAGCTGGGCAGTTATCGTCTGCTAGAAGATTTTCAAGGAGCTTCGATCGCTCGGATGTACGGTGCTGATGAAGATCCAAGCGAAAATACCGTTTGCTTCGTTTTCGAAGATCTAGGAGCGCTGCCAGCAGGGCAGAAGTATGCCAAGGTCGATCTTGAAGTCGCCAAGGCAACGCTTGATCTGATGGCGTCGTTTCATGGTCGATTCTGGGAAGACGAATCGCTCGGCTCGGCCGATTGGATTCGCAGTGCTGACTGGTCTTTTATATTTAAACAAGATCCACTCGACTCGGCTGTCGGCTGGAAGGTCATACGCGACGACGAACGATTCGATAAATCGGGAGGACTGGTGATCGCTGGCGAGTATCTTGGTGCACGTCTGAACGATCTTCAAACAGCCATGGCGACCCGCCCGAACACGCTCACCCACAACGATTTTCACCAGGGCAATGTTCAATTGCGTCAGACACCTGGCGGTGTGCGACCCGTACTCATCGACTGGCAAATGCCGGCGTTTGCAGGTGCGACCAACGATTTGGCGAAATTTATGATGACTACTGTTCCGTTCGAAATTCTCGTTGAGCAAGAGAACGCCTTGGTCTCGCACTACTTTGAGCAATTGAAAGCAAACGGTGGTCGCAACTACTCGTTTGACGAATGTTGGCGAGACTATCGTCGGGCACAAGTTGCGACGTTCGCCAATTACGCCAACAGTTGCTACGAAACGTCACCAGACGGCGATTTGATCGAATCGTCAGGAGATTCAACGCACGCGGTCATCAAGGCGTTAACACTGACCGACCCTGCCGAGATGAGCGAAATCCTGCCATAGCCCCGCACAGGGACTGGAAGCGACTAACGTCCGCCCTTTGAAGCCTGCTTGAACAGCGCGAAACTCGCAGAGTAGCCGTGCAAGAACGTCTGATCGCCAAGTGGCCCAATCTCACCGTTCGAGAAGAACCCGGTAATCGGAATATCCGCCACTATGTCTGTAAACACCGAAGTGTCGTGATCCGGCGAGCCGTAAAGATATTGCCCGCGTCCGATACAGCTGAACAATAGCGCCGACGCCGGAATATCGCCTTCGTCAAGGTTCTCGATGTACTCTTCAAGCATCATGCGCAGGTCTTCGTCAGCCGCTTGAGCGTCACGAACGAAGAACTGTACAACCTGTCCTTCTTGGACAAGCTCACCGACCGCAAGTGTGCCGTCTTCTTCGTCTGCGCCAAGAACGTTCCTGATAAGGAACTCGCCTTCACTGCTGTTCTGCGCCAATCGATCCATGATGATTCCGATTTGGAGCGAACGACGAATTAGGCGCTTCTCGCGAGTTTCCGCAGCCTCAAATAAATCTCGTAGTACTTCTAATGGAGTCTGATCACCAAGTTTTGAAATTACGTTGATTTCAGATTCGGTTACAACGAGTGGTTCACCGATAGGTCGGCATCCCTGCGCCACAATCGTTTCAACCTCCAGATCCCCAGTAAAAGCGACGCCTACGGCTCCTGATCGAACTGAACGCTCGTTGATGAATAGTGCGTTCGCACCGGGCTGACCGCCACCACTGGCAAGTCCTCCGATTTTTACCGTTGACGGATATGCGAAATCCAGACCTGCAAGCAGATGGTCGCTTCGTAGTGTGAACGGATCGGGCAGCAACATAATTGCTGGGCAATCTTCGGCTCGAATGCCCAACAATGCTTGCCACTCTTCGGGACCGGCATCTTGGCTGGGAAGTTCGTCTTGATTCAGATGAAATGGTGAAAGTCCAACCCCAGGAAGAATGGCTGCTGAAATCGCGATGCCAGGTCTTCGTTCAACTTCTTGACCACCACCGATAACGCCAGCGGCAGAACACCCGATAAGAACTTTGGCGCCGAGTTTTTCGGCAAGTAATTCGGGTGCCACGACATACGAGGGCATGTGGTGGGACGATATGAATACCACTGCTAAATCGGGATGTTGACCATCCAGATTCGCAAGTATTTGCTCAGATGCCTGGCTGATCGCTTCTGTAAAAGAAGGCGAGTCTGATACGGCAGAACTCCACTGCAAGTTTTGCTACTCCTGTCCCGGTTCGAGCCACTCGCCTACCGGAAAGTATCCAGTCACTCTGCGTCGAAACCGCTTGTGTCGCCGACGCAGAGTGAATGGATATCTCTACAGGGTCGGCAGTACGGCGGCAGCCGCAGCGACAGTCTTGTCTATGTCTTCGTCTGTATGAGCTGAAGAAAGGTGAACCCGACCATTTGAAGATAGTCGAATGCCTTGCTTTAGCATCTCCTTGGCGAACCGAGAATACTTAGCGTCGTCGCAGTTTCTCGCATGGTCTCGCCAATTCGTTATTTCTTGTTTCGTGGTGAACGATATCGCGAATACTGAGCCAACGCCTTGTACATGTAAGTCGGACTCTAGCGATTTTGCGAGATCGCTCAGTTCTTTCATTAAGCGTAGACCTTTGCCATTCAAATCGTCATAGAACGCGCCACCCTGATCGTTGATGTACTTCAACGAAGCGTAGGTCGCTGAGATCGACATTACGTTCGAATTGAAGCTGCCACCGTGGTAAACGGTGCCATCCCCAATAAGTGCCATTATGTCCCTGCGGCCAACGATCATGGCTACGGGAAATCCGCCAGCCATCGACTTCGCGTAGGTTGCCAAATCTGGGATAACGCCTAAGTACTCTTGGGCTCCGCCCCGGGCGACGCGGAAGCCAGTAATGACTTCGTCGAACGCCAGCAGGGAACCGTTTTCCTTGCAAAGTCTCTGAAGACCTTCCATGAATTCAGCGTTAGGTACGATGCAGTTGGTGTTGGCGAGGATTGGCTCCATGATGACGCCAGCGATTTCATGCCCGTGCTTCTTGAAGATAATCTCGAGTTTTTCGAGATCGTTCCACTGAGATATCACCAGACTGTCGGCTGTTGCCTGATCCATTCCCTCAGATTCACCAACCGCTACTGGTGCATCTTCCGGTCCGGCTTGGTCTAGCGGCGGGTGGACGCTCCAGTTAACAGAGTCCATCCAGCCGTGGTAGTGGCCTTCGAACTTGAGAATCTTTGGTCGCCCAGTGAACCCGCGCATGGTGCGGAACAGCAACTGATCAATCTCAGTTCCCGAAGACGCAAATCGAACTGTCGCGTCAGGCATAGGGATCATATCCAGAACCATTTCGGCGACTTCCAGCTCTTGCTCGAACTGAGCGGAGAAGACGTAGCCCTTCTCCATATCTTTTTTGACTTGCTCGTTAATGAAGTCGGGGGAGTGCCCAAATAGGTTTGGTCCCATTCCTTGAATGTAGTCGATGTACTCATTGCCATCGACATCCCACATTTTTGACCCCTTGGCGTGGGTAAAGAACAGCGGTGTGTCTGCCGGTTCATTAACCCTTATCTGACTAGATACGCCACCAGCGACTAGTTCTTTCGCCTTTTCGAAAAGACGCGCAGAACGTTCGTGATTCATCGAAATTTCACCTTTGAAAATTACCTTACTCGAACCGAGTGCAAAAATTGTATCCGGGCAGCTAATAACCTGCGAGCCAATACGCCGGTGAATTTGCAGTCAGTGATCTGGTGAACCCGCCGAATATTTATCGGTTAAAGGGAGTATCCGAAGGCGTTCGGATCGCCTGTGGCCAAAGAGCTTCGTCGTCGAAGCCTTGTGCATCGGTACGCCCATTCGTAGTGTCGTCGTCGAGCATGTCTAAGCTTGAGGCTGGAAGTTTGAGCACAAACGTGGCTCCGCTGTGTTCAGTATCCGTATCGACAGTCAGGGTGCCTTCGTGAAGCTCAAGTAGATACCGTGCTATCGAAAGCCCAAGCCCCGACCCTTGTACAGAAGATGTATCAGCGAGCTTTCCTAGATAGTAAGGCGAGAATACGGATTCTACTTCTTCTTCGTTGATGCCTCGACCCTCGTCGATCACTCGGAGCACTTGGTCTTCCTGCTCCCGCTTGATTTCGATTCGGATTAGATCGCCTTTTGGCGAATACTTGTGAGCGTTACTAACTAAGTTCGCAATGACACGCTCAATACGCTGTTCGTCGATCATCAAAAGGACGCAAGTTGTTGTCGATTGAGTATTCGATACGCTGGTCACGGGCTGTTATTGAAGGCTGCAACAAGGCAACAGCTTCTTCAACAATAACGTCGAGCCGTACCGGCCGTAGCTTTAGTTCGAGATGGGCACTCTGCATTGCTGCGTAATCAAGAGACTCTGACGTTAGTCGTTCGAGACGCTGAGAACCATTCTTCAACGTTGTAATCAGCCGCTCTCGTTGCTGCTCGGAAGCGTTTCCGTTCGACACATGATCGAGCAATTCAGTCGACAGTTTTATCGCGGTGATCGGTGATGTTGCCTCGTGAGAAACTGTCTGAAGCAGGATTGATTTAAAGCTGTCTAGTCGTTCAAGCTCTACACGTCGTTTCGCTTCAATGGCGAACGTACGAGCGTTGTTAATCGCCATCGCCGATTGATCGGCAGCTGCGGATACGAAATCAAGTTCAGCGGCGTTGTAGTGACCGCCAACCAATTTTGGTCCCATGTACAAGAACCCGGTCAGTTCGCCACCCGCTTTGAGAGGTACGACCATCTCTGCCTGTAGCTCACGAATAGTCGATTGCTCACCTTCACTGGCCGCTTGGAGATATGGATCGGTTGCCAAGTCAGACTGGAATAGCGGTTTGTCAGTTGAATTGAGCCTGCGCGCCAGTAGACCGTCTAGATCCAATGTGAGTCGTCCGGTCAATCCACGAGTGTCGTAGTAAACCTCGAACGATTGCTAGGAAGAACCACTCCGACCCAATCGGTACGGAGCATGTGACGTACGTTCTCGCCGAGTTTTGAAACAACAGAATCAAAGTCAGTAATATCTCGAAGGTCGGAATTCAACTGTGCGAGAGCGTTGAGCATATCGAATCGCTCACGGAAAACAGACGGTCGACAACTGTCTGCGCTTGTTGCAGCAGAGGCTGAATGAACAGGCCGGTTACGAAAATAGTCGCAACAGCGGCAAGAATTGCCGCAGCTGTGCTGAGTTCAGGCACAACCAGCCATAGAACGCCGACTGCTATTCCATATATTCCAAAGGTAGCGTGCTGATCGCCGCGTAAGCGAGCCCGCGTCTGGCGACCATGCGTAGTTCCATCAGTTGATAACGAGTAAGCGCCCAAGTAGTGATTATTCCGAATCCAATATTCCCTAGAGCACCCATCGGGTAGATATTCAATCCGAGCGACGGAACAAAATCACTCTTTGCACCGAGAAGTGAAACGACAGCACCTAGGCGAAGTAGTCGAAGCTGGTTGCCACGACGAGAATGAGAGCTTTCTCGTGCTATTCGGATATCCCTGATTGCCAATGCGACCGGCGGATACGAAGCAAGTAAAACAACCCCGAAGAACGGTGTAATAGAAGGCGCGAATCCATAGAACTTCTCGACCATGCCATCGGCTGTGATTCCAAGAAGTGAAAGAACGGCGGCAATAACTCCGAGGCCGTAGAAGCCGATCAGTACCGATTTATCGCGCTTTACTCCCGTAAAGGTATGGACAAAGTGGTAGAAGAAAATGCTTGTGAACGGGATGACTGCCAGAGCGATCTTCTCGATCGTGTAGGCACGACCTGCGTCGGGGAAGGCATCCCTCATCAGGAAGATCGTCATGCCCCAAGTTCCGAGCGCAATTAAGAATCCGGTAAACAGGCGATTGAGTCTGTCACCGGGTGCACTGAGCTGAACCACGCTAACCAGCAAAATGCTGATTACGAACTGCACCATTGGTAGGAGGATGAAGATTTCGTTCGTAGTAGTGTGATCTTTTACGAGGTGACAGGCTCGCCTTGTTCAGCGAGATTCACCAATTCGGAAACATCGTTTTCACTTGAATTCATTCTTGGAGGAACGAGATCGTGAAGCTGAGGGCCCTGCTTCAGACGGCTATCGTAATACCTATCCCACGTGCCTGGCGGCAATAATGTGACCTCAAGGGGTAGAATCCCGAGCATGTCTTCGAGGTCACGGTAAAAATCATCTTCAATACGAAGTGCAGAGTGGAGCTTGTCTTCTGCATCAGATTGAGTGACCGCGTCGTTCGCTTCTGCTCCATTGCGGCCTGCGAAGGCAAAGGTATACTCGGGTCCACCCCAGTTCTCGTCCCATTCGATCTTCACGTTCGTGATACTGGTAACTTCTCAGTTTTGGATGCCTTCTTGGGTGGAACCAATGAAGTTAGTGGAAAGATCAAAGTAGTTGTCGACAGTTACTTTGATCCATTCGCTCCGGGTCAGTTCGTCACAACTGGGACGATTGAGATCAAAAAAGGCCGGGCAACGCTTCCGGTTGAATAGTCAGATAAGTTCGTAATAAGGCCCTCAGGATTTCTTTCTGAGGGCCTTATTATTTAAGCGACTTATGGGAGGCGGCCAGCAATTTAAATCTGCTCACTCGGGTCCGTCGTCTCCAGTAACGTTTGGCGGATTTACAACGAAGCGGCGAATGGCCTCTCTGAGCTCTTCAACGCTGTGAACATCGGCGTGAGGCGCTTCGTTCCACGAACGGGGCCGCTGGTTTGAATGCCGACCACTTACGAAGCGTATAGCAGCCATTCCAAGCATTCGAGCTGGAGCAATATCGTTGTCGATCCTATCGCCAACCATGATCGCCTCTTGCGGTTCGACTCCCAGCCCTTCGCATGAATGTAGCAGTAGCCGTGGATCGGGTTTACGTAGATTTATCGAACCGGAGACCTCTCGGTAAGTGAAGTACTGTGCGATGTCGAATCGTTCCATTTTCGTGACAGTATCTGCAGGCTGGTTTGCTGCCAAGGCAAGCAAAAGCCCTTCTGCCGAAAGCTCAGCGAGTAACTCTGGCATTCCTTCTCTGAGCTCGAAGTCTCCCCGTAATTCATTCCGCTGCGGCACTGTATTCATTAATTCCGACTCGACTCGTTCGATCAGCTCCATATCGCCTTGAGCGATCTTCCACATGATCGAGTGATAAGTCTTGGCGGCGAAAACGTCGACCGCCCATCGATTTACCGCCTCGTATTCGTTGTCGGAAATCGGGATCCCGTTCGAACGAAACGACGCCTTGATCTGGTCATCGATCTCTCGATCCATGATTGTTTCGGTGTCGAGAGGTCCCCCGACATCGAATAGAACGGCTTTGATCTGATGAGGCAATCTAAACCAGGTACTTCTTAGCGACCTTCGCAATGTACGTATAGCTAGGGTTAACGAACTGCGTAACTCGAGCTTCTAAACACTGTGAAAGGAATATGTACGCCTCGCCCTGGCTCATGCCATAACTTGCTTCTAGCCAGAGAATCATCTCGGATAGAGCGATTCGGAAAGCGTCCTCAGCTGGCTTTTCGCAAGCGGTGGTCATGATGTATTCCTCATTCTCGATCCGAGGCCAAGTCATTTCAGCTGGTTTGTCGCTGAGCGATACTCTGAGCGTTACGTTGCCACCGGTTTCAATACCACCGCCGCCGCAAATTTCACCATCGCCTTGGCGTGCATGCATGTCTCCGACGTGGAGCAGAGCGCCTTCGTGGTTGACTGGAATACTTAACTTTGCGCCGTTGGTTACTTCCTGAATATCGAAGTTGCCGCCCCATTCGCCTGCCCAACCGTTGTGACGTGCCTCTCGTTCAGGAGCCACACCAATAACGCCCATCATCGGCTCAACCGGGAAGCGCAGCTTGTCGCTCCAGATAACTTCATCCTTTTCGATTCGACAGATACGGAACTGTTCGCCGATGTTTGAAGGGCCCAGATAGCCGGGCATAGCTCCTGTCGACCCTCGGTATCGGGTCCAACCGACTGGATGAACCTTTATTTCACCGATTTCGACAGTCAATAGGTCGCCGGGTTTTGCTCCCTCGACGTAGATGCAGCCCGATGCGGGGTTGCCACGATCGTTAGGTTGGCTGTCGGATCGATATTGGTTGTACAGCTCGCGAATATCGTCGGGAACCCGATCTGCGTCTGGCCCGCGGTTCATCTGAGTTTCGACTTCGAACCATTCGTTCGGCTTCACAGTCATGGTGACTGGGTTGCTGGCTGAGTGTTCGTAGTAGAGAGTTTCTGTCGTGGCTTTCAGCATCGAGTTATCACCGTCTTCGCTTTTGGAAAATTCGCTGAACGGCAGTGTAGCTGCGGCAACCGTTGGTGCAACCGGTGAAACACGGTCAATATTACCGGCTCAAAAAAAAGACCCGAGGAAAAATCCTCGGGTCTTGAATATCTGTGTTTCAGCTAGAGACTACGTAGCTTTACGCACTGATGTCGAAGGATAAGTCCGCTTCTTGGTTGTTGAAGCACGCTTCTTCGCGGGTGCAGCAGTGAACTCAACAGGCTCTTCGTGAGGCAGTTCAGTGCTTAAGCTCGATGAGAATGCACGAATTCGTGCGGTCGCGGTGAGCAATCGCTGCGTTTCTAGCTCATCTTCAGCAGAAGCACGGGCTACCTCGATGTCGGCGAGGATCTTGCGAATGTCTTGGGCTGAATCCGTTCGCATTCGAGTTGCCAATTCCTCAGCACCTGTTCGTGTCTGATCCATCAAAGCGTCCGAAGCGCCACGAGCTGTCGCTTCGGACGCTTTGATGCATATGTCCGAGCGTTCTCTCTCTTGCGTTCAGCATCTGAGAGGCGGAATTGAATTTCTTCTTCCATCGCCCCAGCCCATTCAAGCGCGTCTGCTCGAATTTTCCCCGCTTTAGTCAGTGTAGATTCTGCCTTCAGGATTTTCACATCAGCTTCAGATCGAGCGTTTGCGCAGTAGTCTTTCGTTGCTGTGATAGCTTTGGATTCTGCCTGATCTCGAGTTGCATGTGCTTGAGCAAGTCGCTTTAGAGAAGCGGCGCGCTGATTTGTTCCGAGCTCTTTGAAGGCGAGTGCATCTCGCCATGCTGCTTCTACCGACGGATTGTCGGAAGTTGGCAGATTCAGATTCGAAATGGTCGACGATGTGCGTGATCGTTTTGCCGTCAATATTCCTCACTTCGGGCGCTTGTGCAGAACCAAGTAGGAAAATGCACGTCTAGATGTCCCTTTCACCATGCGCTGTCAGAATCTAACGATGGTGGGCGGTTGGGCGAGAAATATTGTGTTCTAGGTTTGCTTAGTGTTCTTTAGATGTGCAGATAGGCTAGCGGGCACACGCATAAAAAAATTAAACACATCATGGCTCTCAACCGAAGTCGAGAGCCATGATGTTTACTAACTGGTAGCTAACTACGCAGCTTTGCGAATTGAAGTTACATTTGCCTTGACCCGTTTTACTGGTGCAGCTTTTGCTTCAGGCTTGTTGGTTCGAGCCAACTCTTCTGCTGCATTTTCTGCTGCCAAGCCGTGTGAGAACGCTCGTACTCGAGCGGTTTCAGTGAGGATTCGCTGTGTTTCGAGTTCGTCCTCAGCAGATGCTCGTGCAACCTCAACATCGGTAAGAATCTTGCGGATGTCTTCTGAAGTCTCTCGACGCATTCGGCTAGCCATTTCATCGGCATCGGCTCGAGTCTGGGTCATTAGAGCATCAGTAGCAGCACGTGCGTTGTTCTGAATTTCTTCAGAGTATGTCTCTGCATCTTCACGGATCTTCACTGAGTTAGCGAGTTCTGTGTCGATGTTTACCTGTACAGGTGCTTGGTAAGCTTCAGCGTTGCTTTTTACTCGATCGGCTCCACCGAGAGTATCTTCAGCTTCCTGAAGCTTCATGCGAGCCTGAGTCTGGAGGTCGGAGCACATCTGTTTGGTTGAAGTAATTGCTTCGTTCTCGGCGTATTCCTTCACAGCTTCTGCTTCTGCGCGGCGCTTTCGAGCGGTTACTCGCTCATCCCGAGAAAGCTCTCTAAGGAGCAATGCTCGACGCCACGCTGCCTCAGCCGACGCATTGTCGGTAGCTCGCAAGCTTAAGCTTGCGAGCAAAGAGCCTTTTTTAGATCGCTGAGCCATGATTCTCCTCGTTTATCTTTTATATAACCCTAGTTGCACGTTCGTGACGCCCTGGCCTGTCGGCATCATGTTGAAGAGCTTTACATGCTCATTTCGTTATTCACACCTGACGCTTATTACCGTAGCCTTGCGCCCAGTAGCGATACATGTTGCTAACAACGAGTAGGCGTGTGTGTGCACACTCAATTGCAACCTGCCACCAATAAGATTCCAGCACGATTCCCTCGTGGGGTGATCCAACTCAGAATGAACGAGAACTTCGAAAATTTTGCTAATTCACTTTCGACCATCGGGAGCAAAATTTCTCACCTCGAAACAACGACGTCGACAATGGACGTTGCATGGGCGCTCGCAACTGAAGGCGCACCGGATGGCACGGTTGTAATCGCCGATCACCAATCGGCAGGGCGCGGGCGATATGATCGCTCTTGGGTATCGAGGCAGGCTGAAGACATTCTTTGCTCCGTACTGCTCCGTCCCCGTGTTGCGCTGGCAGGGGAGTTGTTGATGCTGGCGGCGTTGGCGGTCGCAAATGTTGCTGAGGATCTTGACGTCGACATCGGCATCAAGTGGCCCAACGATGTCCAGGTAGCAGGGAAGAAACTCGCGGGAGTGATCGCCGAATCTAAAACTGGCCCAGAGCTTGGTGTTGAAGATGATGCGGTTGGATCGGATTCAACTGACACTGGTGTAGATCGAATCACTGCTGTGATCGGAATCGGACTGAACGTAAATTTCAACCCTGAATCGGCGATTGCGGCTGCTCCCAATTCCGCCAGCCTCGCCGGAGAGCTTGGTCGTAATCTTGATCGGCGTGAAGTGTTCGAAATGCTGATGCGATCTCTCGATAATCACTACAGAGCCATCACCGCGGGTGGCACGATACTCCCGGCATGGCGAGAGCGATTAACGACTCTTGGTAAGCAAGTAACGGTTGTTGGCGGGAAGACGGGCAGTTCGCCAGAAGAACTGATAGGAATCGCACATGATGTCGATTCAGCCGGACGTTTGATCGTACGAGACGATACTGGTCGTGACTGGCCAGTGTCTGCCGGTGAAGTAACAGTGAAGGATATTCAGTAGCGATATGACTTCGATCACATCGCGAATCACCGTGCGACTTCAGCCTCGTGCTTCTCGTGATGAAATTCTGGGACTAAACGAAGAGGGGGCGCTACGCGTGCGCGTGAAGGCTCCACCTGTTGATGGCGCTGCTAACGAGGCGTTGGTGCAACTACTGGCAAAGACGCTAGGCATACGCAAAGGTAGTGTCACGCTGGTCTCGGGCGCGACAGCACGAAACAAGATCATTGAAGTTGAAGGACTAACGGCTGTTGAGCTTAGAACCCGCTTGATTGACCCGTGAGCCGACTGGAAATTGTGAACAGAATGAGAATGACGATCATAGGGCTGATGTCGATCATACCAATTCGAGGAATGATCCGAGAAGCCGGAACCATTACCGGATCAGTGATCTGATAAAGCAGTTGAACAATCGGATGGTGTCGAGCGTCAGGGAACCAAGATGAGAGGGAGCGGGCGACGATCAGGTATCCAAAGATACGCAGAAGCCAACCGATGTAGCCTATAAAATCCTCGCTCATTTGCCACTCGCCAGTTCTTCACCACGTTCGTGCGCAGAACGAACAGCATCGGCGATAGTCGCCCTAAAGCCACCGTTTTCTAGAGCAGCCAGACCCGCAGCCGTTGTGCCGCCCGGCGAGGTAACCATATTGCGGAGTTCTGCCGGATGCTTGCCCGACTCGCGTTGAAGCGCAGCACTACCAAGCACCGTTTGCGAAGCCAAGTGGCGTGCCACGTGAACCGGAAGTCCAAGCTCGACACCAGCATCGGCAAGAGCTTCGATCATTACGAAAACGTAGGCAGGTCCGCTTCCACTTAGCGCAGTAGCGATATCAATATCTTTCTCATCACTGAACTTCAGCTCGTCGCCGATAGCTTTGAGCATGCTGGAAACAAAGTCGAGAGTTGTTTGATCGACTTCGTCAGAAGCGTGCCACGCCGATATGCCTTTACCAATCTGAGCAGGTGTGTTCGGCATGACACGTATCAGCTTGGTGTGGCCGAGCTTCAAGCCGATCGAATGCATCTTCACTCCTGCCATGATCGACAGGACAGTCTGGTGCGAATTCAGCACCCCTTTCATCTCTGTCGCAACCGAATCGAGCTTCTGAGGTTTCACAGCAAGAACGATGATGTCGGCGCCAGAAACGGCTTCCTTGTTGCTAGCAGTCGCCTCTACGCCGAGGTCGTCGACCAACGAAGTGCGTCGAGCCTCGAAAGGCTCGCCGACGATGATGCTGGCATCAAGACCCGCATCTTTAACTCCGGCGATGATGGCCTGTGCCATTACTCCGCCACCTATGAATGCAATTCGCATATTCGAAATTTTTCTCTTGCTCTCAGCTTGATTCCCGAAAGGCAGGGATTCTCCAACTAGAGTCCCGATTATACGTAGGAATTTCTAACGAGTTCCCAGTGATCGGATGCTTAGTTTGGGTGTCTCGTAGATCGTGCGGTTATACAGCGAGTCCTTTTTTCGACGCAAGTGAAGCACCCAGCTTCAGTGCCTCGATCATGCTGATCTCGCTAGCAATACCGGTTCCAGCAATGTCGAAAGCGGTGCCGTGGTCGACGGATGTTCGCAAGAAGGGCAGCCCAAGATTCACGGTAACCGACTCTTCAACGCCGTACACCTTGATAGGGATGTGCCCTTGATCGTGGTACATCACTACAACAACGTCGTACTTGCCCGCTGAAGCGCTGTTGAACACCGTATCGGCAGGATGTGGGCCGCTGGCATCGATTCCTTCAGCGATAGCCTGAGCTACCGCTGGAGCGATTTCGTCAGCTTCCTCGCTACCTATAAGTCCGTTGTCAGAAGCGTGCGGATTTAGAGCAGCGATGGCGATTCGAGGATTATCGAATCCCCACTCTTTAAACATCTTTTGGGTGAGACGGGTCGCCGTCATGATGTTCTCGGTGGTTACGTACTTCACCGCTTCGCCGACTGACATGTGGGTAGATAGGTGCATGCATCGCATCGCACCACTAACGAGCATCGTCGCAACGTAGCTTGATCCCGACAGCCGCCTGAACACTTCCATGTGCCCGGTGTCCTTACTGCCGCCCATGAACCACGACTCTTTGTTGACCGGAGCGGTGACCATGCCCTCAACGTCGCCGGCCATGCACATCTTTGCGGCTTCCTCCACCCATAGGTGGCTTGCAGCCCCGGAACCGGCGTCGTGCTTGCCTACAGGAAACGCAGTGCCTTCCCAGTCGGCAGGTGAGATGACTTCGATTGTTCCCGGTTCGCACTTGGCGTCGGCTGCTTTATCGACTCCGATAACAGTGTCAGAAGATTTGATCGCATTGAGTGCCTTTTGCACAACGCCAACGGTTCCGACCAGCACGGGGCGCATGATGGCGTACATCGATCGATCCTGGAGTGCTTTCACTACGACTTCAGGTCCGATCCCTGAAGGATCGCCAATGGTTACTGCGAGAAGAGGTTTGTCTGTCATGTGGACGAGGATTTCGATTCTGAGGATGAGTTAGAAGATTCAGCCGAACAAGGTTACCGTAGCGCAAGCCCACATTCGATTTCCCGACGAAGGAGGGAACTGGTGAAGGGTAGTGGGTATTTTCTATCGTTGGTGGAATTCGTCGAAACGCGCGACCCCGCACCAGATCCCTCGGCGGCACTCGGGAAATCGAATTGTTCTGTTGGACAAATTGCCGGTGTAGCTGAACCTTTCATGTGCTCGAATCACAAATAAACAAAGGCTGATCAGATTGCTCCGGTCAGCCTTTTCAATTATCTAAAACTAAGCGCCTAGCACTTGCTGTAGCCGCACGAGAAGCACTTCAAGCAGCCTTCTACGTGAGCAACTGTCGATGAGCACTCAGGGCAAAGCTCGCCCGTCATTGCACCGACCGGAACGGCAACCTTTTGCTCCTGTCCCATCATCGGAACTGCCTGAGCCGTAGGTAAGCCAATCTCAACTGGTGAAGGACGGCTGAACATGCCAGCTTGGCTGGACTCGGCTTCACCGAGCTGCTCCTGAGTAGGCAAAGCAGTGGCTTCGTTATTGATACGGTCTAGCACAGATGCGATTGCATCCGGAACCGATCGAATCATTTCACCTTCGTCCCAAGCAGGAACATCGGTGATGCCACGAAGCTGCTCTGATACGTCGACAGGGTCGATACCTGATCGGAGTGCAAGCGAAGCCATCCGAGAAACGGCTTCGGCCATCGCAGCATCGTTACCACCGGCCTTGCCGTGGGTAGCGAACACCTCGAATGGGCGGTTGTCGCTAGACATGTTGACCGTAACGAACAGGTTTCCACGACCTGTGCGTACCCGACGTGTAATTCCGTTGAGCATTGCAGGTCGCTCGGCAGGAGTGATGTACTGCGGAATACCCTCGGCTTCGAACACCGAACCAGCTGGTTCCGACAGTTTGCTGTCGGTCGTACCAGCAGTGAGAACTTCTTTCTCACGTGAACCAGCTCGGTAAACAGTAATTCCCTTGCAAGCAGTCTCCCAAGCGAGCAAGTACGCATCTTCAACATCTTCAACAGTCGCTTCGTTAGGGAAGTTGACGGTCTTTGAAATTCCAGCGTCGGTAGCTTCCTGGAAAGCAGCCTGCATTAGTACGTGATCACGAGGTGAAATGTCGGAAGCAACGTGGAACAGTCGCTTGATGTCAGTTGGCACATCGTCACGTTCTTGCAGTGAACCACCATCGGAAAGGAACTCCAACAAGCCTTCACTGTGGAACCCGCGTTCCTTTGAAATTCGCTCGAAGTTCTTGTCGACATAGAACAAAGTCTTGCCTTCAAGGATGTTCTGCTTGCGGAATGCTAGTGCGAATATTGGCTCGATACCGCTGGATGCGTTAGCGATCATCGAGATTGTTCCAGTAGGAGCAACCGTTAGTCGGCAGGCGTTGCGGTAAGGCTTGTCGCCACGCTTCGCTGCTTCTGAATCGTGCCAAGCTGGGAACGCACCGCGCTCTTCAGCCATCGCTATCGACTCTTGGTCTGCGTTGTCACGAATGAACGCCATTAGCTTGCGACCAAGCTCAACAGCTTCTTCGGTGTCGTAAGGAATGCCGAGCTGAACAAGCATGTCGGCGAAGCCCATTAGGCCGAGACCGAGCTTACGAGTCGACTGCGTCATCGTCTCGATTGCCTCGACTGCGTACTTGTTGGCGTCGATAACGTTGTCGAGCATGTGAGTTGCAGTTCGGACCGTCTCGCCAAGTCGATCCCAGTTGAGATCGGTCATACCGGCTTCGTCAGATTCTAGGAACTTCGCAACATCTATCGAACCGAGATTGCAAGATTCGTTCGGAAGCAGCGGCTGTTCACCACATGGGTTCGTAGCCGTGATTCGTCCGAGGTGAAGAACCGGGCTGTTCCGGTTTACTTCGTCTAAGAAGATCATTCCCGGCTCACCGTTTCTCCACGCACCGTAGACGATCTTGCTGAAGACGTCACGAGCCTTGAGCCGTTCAACCTCAACCATTCCACTATCAAGATCGGAAGGGTCTCGCAGCGCACGTAATGCGTACGTTGTGTCGTCCTTTACGGCCTGCATGAACTCGTCAGATGCGCCGACAGAGATGTTGAAGTTGTGGATTTCACCTTCAACCTGCTTGCAGTCGATGAATTCGAGAATATCTGGGTGATGAACATCCAACACCGCCATGTTCGCACCGTCACGTTTGCCACCCTGAGTTACCAGAGTTGAAACCGAAGAAAGATGTCGCAGAACCTGGATAGGTCCACATGCCCTGCCGTGAGTCGTTGCGATGCTTGTACCGGTAGGGCGTAGCGCTGAAAGTGCGAAGCCAGTTCCGCCACCGAATTTCTGAACCATTGCAGCATCGTGAGCTGCGCCCATGATGCCTTCCATGCTGTCGGTAAGCGGAAGTACGAAACAAGCTGAAAGAGTTCCAGCACCTGTGCCAGCATTCATCATCGTTGGCGAGTTAGGAAGGTACTCCAAGCTTGCCATCATCTGGAAGAAGCTCTCTTCAATCGCAGCGACTTCGTCTGGAGTCTTCTCGTACTTGAACTCTGGCGCAGCGAGAGCCTTAGCGACTCGGCGGAACATGCCTTCTGGATCTTCGATAATCTCCCCAGCATCGTTCTTTTGCAAATAGCGTTTGTCCAGAACCACACGTGCGTTGTCTGAAATCACCGCTGGTGTGAATTCTTCTGTTGGGGTAGTGCCGGTCGTGCTCATGTGTGTGTCCTGCGTAGTTGTCATTTATCTTCTTTTCATGCGCTTTGTGTGGTTATGTCGTAGTCGCCAGCCCGGCAGTCCTGCTGTAACTGACGCCGATCAACCCGGAGTACTTAAGCAGCGGGATTAGCTCTGTTTTGCCCTCCGGCGGCGGCCTCTTTGAGCCAGCCGGGGGACATCATCATCTATCAGCCGTAACTGGCTTTTTGACCCAGTACCTTCCGGTTCAGGATCGCTCAGTGCCTCTACCTCTTTCGTAAAGGAATCGACGTCTTGGAAATCTCGATATACCGAGGCGAACCTTATATAGGCGACTCGATCAAGAACTTTCAGACGCTCTACGCACATTTCTCCGAGAACTCTCCCTTCCACTTCAGCTTTCGAGAGTTTGTGCAACTCGTTTTCTATATCAACAACCATCTTCGAAATGGCGCCGACCTCCAAGGGCCTCTTGGCACAAGCTGTCTGTAACGACCGCTCCAGCTTGTCGGGCGAGAACGCTTCACGGCGGCCATCCCGCTTGGCGATCATCAACGGCAATGAATGCACACGTTCGTAAGTGGTGAACCGTAGTTCACACCTTATGCACTCACGCCTGCGTCGCACGCCATCGGGCGCTTCACGCGAGTCGATTACGCGTGATTCGTTGTTTCCGCAGAAGGGACACTGCATTGCCTGAAACGTGCCTTGTTAAGTAGTTCCGAAGAGCCGCGAAAGAATAGATCCGTGTGGCTGAAATCTTGCGATTAAAAATCCAGTTGACGGAGCAGGGTGTAAAACGAATTGTTGAACACGCCACCTTAGCGACTGCGGACACAGCCAAGCCCCACATTTAGTGGTGTGTAATGCACCATACCACTAGGCATAGAGGTGCTGTCAATCCTCGGTGTCAGCAGGATTTGTTCACTTCTACTCAGAAATTGGATGCTTCAATTGCCAAAATTGATTCGATTGGATTGTGATAAATCGCACGAAGTGAGCGACGGTTTTCGTCGTTACTGCAGGGCGCCAGTTCATGAAATCCGTTTCCCTGTTTGTTGGGAATTGAGCCACTTGTCCGGTCTCGACTAAAAATAACGACGTAATATTTGATGCAGATCCGCGATCTATCAGTGTTTCATCGCTAGTGAACGACGATCGCATGTTCAACACGATCAACCTAATAGAAGCAGTGGGGCATGACGGGATGAAGAATGCTTGGGCAATTAGAATCGCCACCGACGAAGTATTAGAAACTTCTTTGCAGCTTGGTGTGAAAAATATTATTTTCTACGGCGGCCCCGGCGTCGATGTACTTCCGGCAAGCGACGTACCGCATGGCAAAGAACGCAACACCTACGATGATTACGTGGCGTTGCGAGAACGACTCGAATCGTACGGGCTCACCATCGCTGCTTGCGAAAACGGTTTCATTTCAAACCCCAAGTTCTACGACGTTTCCTTCGGTGGTCCGAAGCGTGATGAACTCATCGAACTGCTCGCTGCTGAAATAACCGACATGGGCCGAGCCGGAATTCCAATTCTTGCCTACAACTGGATGCCCAACTCCGTTTGGCGCTCGGGCGGAACCCAAATTCGTGGCGGTACCGACGTTACAGCGTGGGATAGCGCTGCTGGCGATCAGAGTTCGATCCTGGATATCTCGGACGAAACTCAAGAGCTATTGGATGAATACGACACTTCAGCGGAAAACATGTGGGAGTGTCTCGAATACTGGATCAAGGCGATTACGCCGGTTGCCGAAGCAGCTGGGATTCGACTTGGTATTCACCCTGATGACCCGCCTGTGCCCGAGCTGGGCGGTGTATCTCGTCTTCTTGGCAGTTTCGATGCATACAAGCGCCTTACTTCGATCGTTGATAGTCCTCACAACGGAATCGAGTTCTGCCAGGGAACGTTCTCCGAAATGGAAGATGCCAAGGATGGCGGCATCTACGACATGATCAAGTACTTCGCCGAACGCGACAAAGTGCTGTACGTCCACTTCCGCAATGTGTCTTCGACGTTGCCATCTTTCAATGAAGAGTTCATCAACACCGGCTATGTCGATATGAAACGGGCGATGGAAACCTACGCTGCAGCCGGATACGAAGGCGTGTTCATGGACGACCATTGTCCGGAGATAGTTGGCGACACAGCGTTCCCAGGGAACTGGGGCGGATACCGCTCAAGGATTTTCGCTCAGGGTTACATTCAGGCAATGCTGGAAGCTGTGACAGGCAAGCGACCTGAGTAGATCGGGTAGGGCAATTTCATCTAAATAAAAAGACCCCGAGAGAAGGTCGGTTCTCTCGGGGTCTTATTTTGACTCGTACTTGATTGCCTTCCGAAGAACACTATCGAGCAGAGCTATTTGAAGAGTGGTTTTCTTACAAAAGTTCTAATCTCTTGCAGCCAACTCACGAGTTGAGCGTCGGCGAGCCGAACGGTGATATCGTAGGAACGGAGGAAGATCAAGCGCTTCTTCGTCGCCAAGCACATCGCTGAGAGCAGCTGTTATGGCCGCCTCTTTTTCTGCCGATGCCTGTGCTCCTGGGAAGCCAGTTGCGATGATCGTCATCTTCACTTCGTTTTCCATCTTGGGGTCGGTGACCATACCGAAGATGATGTTGCAATCAGGGTCGACCATGTTTGATACGACTTCCGATGCCTGCTGTACTTCCTGAAGAGTCAGATCAGTACCGCCGGTAACGTTGAAGATCACACCACGGGCGCCAGCAATCGATACTTCCAACAGCGGACTGTCGATAGCAGCTTCTGCAGCCATGATTGCTCGGTCTTCGCCATGACCATGACCGATAGCCATCCATGCAGGACCAGCATTCGACATGATCGCTTTGACGTCGGCGAAGTCGAGGTTGATTTCACCTGGCACCAAGATCAATTCAGCAATCGACTGCACACCCTGACGAAGAACATCGTCAGCCATGCGGAATGCCATGTCCATCGAGAGATTCTCGGTCGACATGATCAGAAGTCGGTCGTTTGGAATAACGATAAGTGTGTCGACTACTTCAGAAAGAGCCTTGATGCCTTCTTCAGCCTGTCGTCGTCGTCGTGCGCCTTCGAAGTTGAACGGCTTGGTTACTACACCAACTGTCAGTGCTCCGAGCTCCTGGGCTACTTCAGCAACAACTGGCGATCCACCTGTTCCTGTTCCGCCACCCATGCCTGCTGCGATGAATACAAGGTCGGCACCTTCGAGCGCTCGCTTGATTTCATCACGATCTTCTTCGTGACATTCTCGACCCTTCGAAGGGTCTCCGCCGACGCCAAGTCCACGGGCTGTGCGGTCACCGACTCGAATACGAATCGGGACATCAGAACGTGTGAGTGCCTGAGCGTCGGTGTTTACCGTGATGTACTCAACTTCAGGGATACGGTCTCGGTACATGCGTGAGACGGCGTTTGATCCGCCACCACCCACACCAACGACTTTAATCGTTGCTGATCCGATGTTTCCTTCGATTGGGGTTTTCGTCTGGTCGACCATTGTTTTTGTTCTCCTGGGGATTACTTGTTCACTTTTCGGGTGAAATTAGCAACCGCGGATGTTGGGGTTTGGGGCGCCGCTCTTGTGAGCGGCGTTGTAATTTTTGTTAGCGCCCGATTAGAGGATCTGTCCGCACGATTTCTACGTGCCAGCAGTCTCCTTCTCCCGTTTTGGCAACCAGCCACGGATCATCGACAGTGCGCCCGTCGCTTCATTACTGGCTGAAGTTGCAGTTCCCGAATCTTCAGATGTGTGAGAGATCTTTCGTTCTCCCACGTGGTTTTCGGCAGGAAGGTTGCGCATGCCCCAAAGAGCAATTCCCACAGCCGCTGAGTAGGCAGGGTCGTTGGTGCCTTCTGGCATTCCGTCGAGACCCCGAGGTGATGCGAGTCGAACTTTTCGCTGGAAAATGTATTTAGCGATGTTCAAGAATCCGTCGAGCTTAGCTCCGCCACCCGTGAACACGATTCGATCGGTTGGGATGTCGGCAAGGTGTGGCTCTTCAAGCTTGAGCTGGATCATGCGGAACAGTTCAGATGTACGTTCTTTAAGAACCTGGCCAATCTCACGCTTAGAAATGATGAGTGGCTGCTTCATCGTCGTTGGGTGAAGAGTGATCTCTTCTTTCAACCCAGCAAGTTCAGGTGCCGCCGTGCCGTGTTCGATCTTCAACCGTTCAGCTGACTCGAAGTCGATTGCAAATGCGATGCTGAGGTCGTTTGAGAACTGGAATCCACCAACGGGTATAACTGCCGTGTGAACGACCGATCCATCGTAGTAAACAGCGATGTCGGAAGTTCCGCCACCAACGTCGACCAACACAGCGCCTTCTTCGCGTTCGTCGGCAGTCAGTACTGCATCGGCGCTCGCTAGCGGTTCAACCACCATTGAAGAAACTCGAACTCCGGCGTCGGATACGGCGTTGTGAAGTTCAGTGATTTTTGAAATCGAACCGGTAATTACGTGGCTTTCAACGTGAAGTTCGCCGGTGTGCATTCCCAGTGGGTTTTGCACACCGTGAAGTCCATCGAGGGCGTAGCTACGTGGAATAACGTGAAGAAGCCGGCGGTCGTCGGAAAGATCGATCGCACCGGCTGCCTTCTTTGCGGCAGAAATATCAAGATCTGTCACAGCACGCATGCCTTCAGGTCGTGGAACGTTTGCCCAACGATTCTTCGACTCGATGTGACTGCCGGTGAGTCCTGCGTAAACGGCGTTTACTTGGACCCCTGCATCAGCTGCGGCAGCTTCGACAGACGCTTTGATTGCGGCGGTAACGGAAGCCGATTCGGCGACGATTCCTTTGCGCATACCGTTACAAGGCACGGTGCTAATTCCGCAAACTTCTACGCGGTGATCGGCGCGTTTTCGAACGATGATCGTGCACACCTTAGTGGTGCCGATATCTATAGCTACTCTGAAATTGTCTTGCGACATGATTGTCTCCTGGGCGGGATGTTTATTCGGGTCGGGGGATGGAGAGTTCTGATTATTTAACGGAGGGGCCGCGTCGTATCTGGTGGTTCGGCTATGGCTGCCGTTCCTTGTGAAATCGCCGAGCGTGCTCGCCGGTAAAGGCGTTGCTTATTGAAAATAAAGATGTTGCTCATATTCGCTCAGCCACCCGTAACTTGGCACTACGTGCACGTGGGTTTGAAGCGGTCTCTGCATCGGTCGGTATCAGGGGGCGACGGGTAATTACCTTCAATGTCGCCAAATGGTCGCAGCGGCAGACCGGAGTTCCGGGAGGGCATATGCAATCGGATGCTTGCTTGCGAACGAAATTCTTGACGATGCGATCTTCGAGTGAGTGATAAGAAATGACCGCCATCCGACCACCCTGACCGAGCAGCGAAACTGCCTGTTCGAGCGCCGTCTCCAAAGCCGAGAGCTCGTCGTTTACAGCGATACGAATTGCCTGGAACGTTTGGGTTGCAGGGTGGGTGCGCTTCCCACGACGTGGGTTAACTTTCTCGATAACCTCGGCAAGCTCGAGTGACGTTAAGATCGGGCGACTTCGTACGATCGCACGAGCGATTCGTCGAGCGGCTCGATCTTCACCTAAATGGAAAATAATGTCGGCGAGTTCCGATTCGGCGTAACGATTCACGATGTCGGCGGCAGTGATCTGCTGATCGAAACTGAATCGCATGTCGAGCGGGTCTGCACGTCGGAAGCTGAAACCGCGTGATTCACGGTCGAGCTGTAGCGATGACACACCTAAATCGAAAAGCACACCGTGCACTGGAACAAATTCATATTGAAGGGCGGTAGCTCGAACGTCTCGGAAGTTGACGTTTACCGCCCTGAACGATTCGCCGTACTCGGCGAGACGCTCGGTTGCGACCGTGATTGCCTCGGCGTCAGCGTCGAGACCGAGAACCTGTCCACCGGGATCAGCTGCACGAAGGATTTCACGCGAGTGCCCACCTTCACCGAGAGTTCCGTCGATATAGCGACCACCAGGCTGGACGTTTAGTGCCTGCATGATCTCCGGGATCATTACCGGTTCGTGGTGAAGTTCTAATCCCATGAGAATCACTCTTCGGTCCCCGCTTCAAACTGTCGAACGACGATCTGAGTTTGCTCAGGTCGTGGCTGAACAGCGGGAGCAGCTTCTGCAATATCAGTGGCTTCGGTATCGAGCACTCGGCGTTCTTCCGCCCATGCTGCTGTTGACCAAATCTCGATAAATCTGCCGGTACCGACAATGACTACGTCTTCACCCAAACCGGCATACTCACGAAGCTGAACAGGAACTACGACTCGACCGCTACGATCGAGCGTTCCGGTGAATGCACCAGAGAATGTGAGCCGTGCCAGCTTGCGGGCGCTTGCCGATGTGGCAGGCTGTTGAGAAATATCGCTGGCGGCTCGTTCCCACTCTTCCGGGGTGTAGGCGACAACGCAATTGTCGTAAGCCCTTCCAAGGACGATGCCGTCGAGAAACGCCAATTTGAACCGAGCAGGAATAGCGACCCTGCCTTGAGGGTCGATTCGGTGCTCATATTCGCCGGCGAAAATCATTCTGGTAAAGAAGTTCTCTTGATAGTGGGCAGTAGGATGTCAAATCAATTGTGCCCCTTTCTGCCCCAATACATCCCAAATTGTGCCAGATAACCACTTTCTACGACAATACGTTCTGCATACAGTTTTTGCGAAAAAATGATGTGACGAACGTACTCTTTGGCGTGCTAGCATCCGCATTGACCCGCTAGTACGTTGGTACTCCAAGTTCAAAGCTGAGTTCATTGGTACTTTCGTACTCAGGTCACTTGTGGTCATAGAAAAAGATGTGCGCCGAGACGGAGAAACCGAAATAGTCACCTACGCAGTGCTAACAAGTAGCGACACTGGTTCCGCAGGGAAACGGGTCGATACCAGCGGCGACGCCATAGTAGAGATCATGGGTGGCGCAGGTCACAAAGTGGTAAACAGGGTCATGCTGCCCGACGATATCGACCAGCTTTCGACCCAAATAAAGGCGTGGTGCGACTCAGGAAAAGTCGACGTTATTTTGACGACCGGAGGCACCGGGTTGTCGTCACGTGATGTGATGCCAGAAGTGACGCGTGGATTGATAGATCTTGAAATTCCCGGTATGGCAGAAGCTATGCGGGCAGAGTCCCTAAAGGTCACAAAGATGGCGATGATTTCACGTGCCGTCACTGGAGCACGAGGTTCGACGTTAATCATTAATCTACCGGGAAGCACCGGCGGCGTTCGAGATAATTTAAGCGTTGTGTTGCCAGTAATCGAGCATGGAGTAGAGGTGCTTCAAGATCGTCAAGCGGGCGATCATCCGATTTAGACAGCTCGCGAAAGCTGCAATGCCAATCGATCACCCTCGATAACAGCTAGCTCGATCATCATCGTCTAACCCCTAAACTCCCGCCGCGTTCGCACACACGCACACGTGCGGCGTTAGTCTTAGGTGATATATCCAGCGAGCACGATCAACTTTCATGAAAATATCGATAGTAACTCTGTTCCCCGAAATGTTCGACGGCCCCTTAGGGACGAGCATTATTGGACGCGCAGTTGAAAACGGAAAAATTGATCTCAATATCGTTCAGCTACGCGATTTCGCACGCGATGAACGAGGCACGGTCGATGAACCTCCGTTCGGCGGCGGTGCAGGCATGGTGCTTCAGGCAGGTCCGCTAGGCGATGCCGTGGATTCGATAGCCGCACAATCTGTGGAAGCTGGCTTGCCCAAACCTCACGTCGTTCTGATGTCGGCCCAAGGCACTCCTCTCGCACATCGACGAGTTCAGGAACTCTCGGAGCTTGACGCCATAACTATCGTCTGCGGGCACTACGAGGGAGTCGACGAACGCTTCATCGAACTACGAGTCGATGAAGAGATATCTATTGGAGATTTCGTTCTAACTGGAGGCGAAATACCGGCGATGGCCGTGACCGACGCCATAGCCCGCCTTATTCCGGGTGTTCTTGGCGACGATGATTCGTCGAAGCACGATTCGTTCGCTCCCGGCTCCGACTCGCTGTTGGAAGGTCCGGTCTACACTCGACCCGCCAAGTTTCAGGGGCTAGAAGTGCCGAAAATTCTTCTAAGCGGCGACCACGCCAAAGTCGAAGCATGGCGGCGGACACAGGCGTTGCGCCGTACGGAAGAGCGCCGCCCCGACTTGCTGAACGACTGGCCAACAAACGAATGATCAATTCAACAGTCGATGTTCTCGGACACTGACGGGCGAAAAATAGCGATTAGCGGTATTGCTGGAACACGGTTTTCGGTTGTAGACTTAACGCTCTGCACTGAAACACATCGACGCCTCTGGGCGTCTTTTCGCGACGAAAGAATTTTGACATGGACGCCGCATCACTGATCGAGCGAAAAACGCTTGACCATATCGAAGACTTCCAACCTGGTGACACTGTCACGGTTAACCTCCGCATTGTGGAAGGGGATCGACACCGTGTTCAGGCTTTCCAGGGCGCTGTTATTTCTGGCAAGCACCGAGTTGAACGGAGCCCTCTCCCGGGTGACACGTTCATGGTTCGCCGAGTTTCGTACGGCGTGGGTGTAGAACGAATCATTCCGTTCCACTCACCAAACGTTGACTCGGTCAAAGTGGACCGACGAGGAAAGGTACGACGCTCACGCCTCTACTACCTCCGTGGTCTCACTGGCAAGAAGGCCAGAATCAAGGAACGTCGATAGCCTCATTTCGACATCAAGTGTCGATATTGAATTTGAAAACCCTCTCCCCGAAACGGGAGAGGGTTTTTTATTTCTGTGTGTCAGCGTAGTTTGATCTCGGTACGCCTGAGCAGTAAATTGCCAGAAGCGTTCGTTCGATTCAGCCGATCAAAGATCCCGGAGCAGGTAGTAAGTGCAATTCGCCGAAGTAGCTGTCGATTTTCCCGACGAGCACTCGCGCACGTTTACCTATTCGATTCCTGAAACTTTGACCGTGGTGGTTGGCGACTTGGTGTGGGTTCCATTCGGTCCTCGGACTGTTCAAGGGGTGGTTTTCGGAATCACCGGTACAGCTGAAACCGAACTCGACAAGATTCGACCCATCACCGCCCGTACCGTCGACGGTCCTTTCGTCGCTGAACATCTCATTCGGGTAGCCAGATGGGTAGCCGAGTACTACCGAACCACATTGTTCACAGCATGTTCGCTATTACTTCCGCCCGGTGCATCGTCTCGACTGCGAACTTGGCTTTCGCCCGGAGTAATCGATAGAGAGCTTTCGAATCGCGAACAAGCGGCAGTCGGCTACGTCATGGAAAACGACCGAGCACCTAAGTCGCGAGTTGCCAGAAGATTGGGTTTAGGCGGCAGCCAAATAGTCGACCGGCTAGTTCGACAGCGAATCTTTCACGCTGAATCTGAATGGGAGAGACCGCGGGTATCGGCGGTCTACTCAAATCGAATCGAACTCGCTGTGTCTGAAACTGAGGCCCAAAGTCTCATGTCGGAGCAAGCCGAAACACGGTCTTACAAGCGTGCTGAACTGCTCGAATGGTTTCTAACTGGGAAAGTTGCCCAGACCAAGTCAGCGCTTAACGAGCAATTCGGCACTACTGCCGTTAAATGGGCATTCGGCGAAAAATTGCTCAGTACACGGAAAATTAGGCGTGACCGTGACCCGCTCGCCGACTACTTCTTTCAGCAAGAATTTGCCCATTCGCCGACCGAACTGCAAAAAGACGCAATCGATCAAATTGTTGCGCAGATCCTCGCCGCTCAGCCCTCATCGAATCCGGGTGACCGTCAATTCCTCCTTCACGGAGTCACCGGCTCCGGTAAAACCGAGGTCTATCTACAAGCAATCGAAGCGTGCATTGCGGCCGGTAAAAAGGCGATATTCCTTGTGCCTGAAATCGCCCTCACACCGCAAACGCTTAGGCGAATCGCATCACGTTTTCCCGGCAAGGTTGGGATACTTCATTCAGGCCTGACGATAGGACAGCGCTACGACCAATGGTGGCGCGTCAAAAACGGTGATTTCATGATTGTTCTTGGATCTCGAAGCGCCATATTTGCACCTATCGAGAACCCGGGTCTTATCGTCATTGATGAAGAACATGAGTGGACCTATAAACAGGGCGATCAAACACCTCGATATCACGCTCGGGCAGTCGCTGAACGAATATCCGAAGAGACCGGCGCAACTCTCGTCCTCGGAAGTGCAACACCTGACGTTGCCAGCTACCGAGCTGCCAAAGCTGGTCGCTATCAATTACTCACACTCCCTGAGCGTGTCGGCTCTGCTCGGAGCGCCGAAAATAACGCTGGAAATGCACCAGCTACGAGCACTACTCCTTCGATGGCGAAAGTCGACATCGTCGACATGCGAGACGAGCGATCCGACGGGCATTTCGAGATGCTCAGTCGCAAGCTAATCGATTCAATGCGAGACGCCCTCCACGTCGGTGGGAAAGCGATTCTTTTTCTGAATCGACGTGGTTCCGCATCGTTCATTCAGTGCAAGGACTGCGGGCAGGTTCGTCAATGCAAACGATGCGACACGGCATTAACTTTCCATCGTAATTCTGACGATTCACGGGCACAAAACGGTAAGCTCGTTTGCCACTATTGCAGCTATACAGTTAGCGCAGGAACGAAGTGCCCGACATGCGGTGGGAAACAGATGCATCGGTCGTCACCTGGCACGCAAATGGCAGTTGAGGCTGTGAACCAGTACTTTCCTAAAGTGGAAGTGATTCGCTGGGATTCGGACAGTGCCAAAACAGCCTCAGACCACCAGCGGATTATGGACGAATTCCTCGATAGCAAAGCGGGTGTTCTGGTCGGTACCCAGATGGTCGCAAAAGGGCTCGATATTCCTAGCGTTACGCTGGTTGGGGTTATCTCTGCCGACACTGGTCTTGCTGTTCCTGATTTCAGGGCAGGAGAGCGCGCATTTCAGGTTCTAGCTCAGGTTGTTGGCAGAAGTGGCAGGGGAGCTTGGGACGGTCGAGCTGTGATTCAGACGTTCAATCCTGGTCATTACGCGATTCTCGCTGCCGCCGATCAAGACTACGAAATGTTCTACGACACCGAGATACGCCTACGAGCAGCACAGGCGAATCCACCGTTCACCCGTCTAGTTAAATTGATGCACTCAGCAGGTAACGCCGAAGTCGCTCAAGCCGAAGCCGATCGAATGGCGGCTGCTCTATCGGATGCCAGAGAGGCCCACGGTGAAACCGGCATTGAAGTCATTGGCCCTACGCCCGGGTACCCAGTAAAAATGCGGAATATGTACCGATGGCAAATCTTGCTCAAGGGGTCGCATCCTGAGAGACTTCTAGAGTTGGTTCCGAGTGGATCGCTGTGGGCAGTCGATATCGATCCTGCTTAGTCAGGCGTTAATAAAAGCGACTCAACGAACTCTCAGAACGAAATTACAACGAACGCATCGAATAAGGATTAAAAGTGTCAATTAGGCGAATCAGGGTGTTCCCGGATCCGATTCTGCGCAAGAAGTGCAGGGTAGTTCGCCGCGTCGACGACAAGGTAAAAGAACTTGCAGCCGACATGATTGAAACCATGGATTCGGCTGGGGGCGTAGGTCTCGCAGCCAACCAAGTTGGCGCACTTCAACGAGTGGTCACACTTCATCTCCCCGGCGATGAAGATGCGTTCGTTCTTGTAAACCCGGAGATTCGGGAGACCGAAGGTGAACGAGAAGTCATCGAAGGATGCCTTTCGTTCCCCGGGTACGAAGGAATGGTCACTCGATCGGTCACTGTCAAAGCACGGTGGCTCGACGAGAACGGATCGAAAATGAAGATCACGACCGAAGATCTGTTTGCCCAGGCACTTGAACACGAAATCGACCACCTTAACGGGGTTCTCTACGTCGACCACCTTCTCGCTCACGAAAAACTCGCAGCCGCTGGTAGTCACATGGAAGAAGACGAACCGCACATGCACGACGTCGAGGTCGAAGTACACGCCGACCACAGCGACGAGGATGCTGAACCTGAAGAATCCGACATCGAAGTAGTTCACGCCACTATTAAATTCAGCGATCTGTATTCGGATTCGTCAGTCGATCAGATGCAGTACGACTTACGCCTAGCCGGGCTCGTCATCGATGCACCAAAAAGCACTGATCACACGCACGATCACGTTGAATCGGACGATCCCCACTTAGACGGTGGCGTAATTCTCGATTCCGAGCATTCGCATTAATTGGCTTATTCGGGAATCCTAAAACAGCAAAATAAGCCTAAAACGTGGCCCTAATCCCGAAGCGAATTTACGTTAGGCCGGTGCTATACTTTTTCCTTGCCTGAATTCATCCGGGGCTATGCCACGGAGTGAACCAGCAAATATAAGTTTTGATCGATGCTGCAGTTTGAGTCATTTTTGACACGGCGGTATCGGAAGTTCGTGCTAGCAAGATGCTGACGGCACCAGATCGGTGAATCAACGTCAGGATAAATCACATAGACACGCCGCCTGTGCGGCGCGTTTCGCGTAAGAGTCTGAAACTTTTGAGTAGATTCAGAGGCCTAGTCCTCATTGCAATATTGGTTGTCACTTCAGTTATTGTATTGGCAATTTCCGAAGTTAGTGTCCTCGGTTTCACCCGTGGTGGAGACAGCCCGCTGGGCTTGACTCTCGGACTCGATCTGGAGGGTGGAACGCATCTCGTTTACGAAGTCGTTCCCGAAGATGGCAGAGAGCCCACTCGTGAGGACATGGAAGGTGTACGAAACATCATCGACAAGCGTGTCAACGAGTTTGGTGTGAGTGAAGCTAGCGTTCAACTCCTCGGTGGCGGTGTCGATTCTGTAGCCAACAAAGTTTTGGTTCAGATTCCGGGCCAAACCGGCGCATCAATTACTTTGAACTTCGGCGCCAATACTGTTGGCGCAGAGACGCTCGAAGGGTTCTTTCAGAACGAACTTGGTCGGCCAGATGCATCAGTGAAAGAGAACGACAATGGTTCTCTCACGGTACAACTCGACGATATCCAGGCAGAAGTTCTCGACGCCGCTGGCAATGTTGTAATTTCGAACGAAGCCGACGCATGGCGTGACGCAGTTATTGCTCAGTACCCAGTTGCACTTCAGGTTGGATTCGTGGTTCCGCAGGTCGCTCCTCCAGTAATCAGCGACGACACTGCAGTCGACCCTGTTCCGACTGATGATATCGAAACTCTTCCTACTCTTGAAGAGGTTCAGGCCGCCTTCGCTTCGGTAGGTCGTTCAGATGCTGACGTAGACCAAGTAGATGGTGCTGAAGGTCTCTTCTCAGTTCTAATGTACGGTCTCGATATAACTTCGACTGACGATGACGGTAACCCGATTCTTGGTGAAGACCAACGGATCCTTAACGCCCTTCGTGCAATAGGACGTGTTCAGTTCACTTCAAGCCAGGGCACACTCACTCAGTGGATTGAGGGTGGCGGAGTTCAGGAAGCTAAGGCCGTTATCGGTTCTACAGCAAAACTTGAGTTCCTTTACAGGGAGTGTGGCGATGCCCTCGCTCCTTCGGGCGACATTCCTTGGCCACCAGATGGGTTATCCCCTGAAGAGTGGGCTTCGGAACGATGTACTAACCCTGCCTACTTCACCGAGACGGCAACGGAAATCGATCCTGCCGATCTTGATGATGCATTTCCAGAGATTTCTGGGGGAGCAATACCCCGACCAATCGTTACTCTCGTTTTCAACGATAAGGGCGCAGACGCATTCTTCGAAGTAACCGACCGAGTTTCCCGACAGGGCGACCGTTTGGCGATTTACCTCGACGGTGAAGAACTTGTTGCCCCTGGTGTGAGCGACGGTGGTATCTCAGGTGGTCGAGCGATCATCGAGGGTGGTAGCTTCACAACGGAGCGTGTGCGCACAATCGCAATTCAGCTCCGGTCGGGTGCACTGCCTGTCGAACTTGAACTCATTCAGGAACGAAACGTCGACGCCGTGCTCGGTAAAGACTCTCTACAGAAGAGCCTTATCGCCGGTGGAATTGGACTTACCCTGATCCTTATCTTCATGATCGCTTACTACAAGATTCCTGGCCTCGTAGCTGCAATCGCCCTTGTCGCATACACAATCATGCTGCTCGGCATATTCAAGATGATTCCTGTAACCCTGACACTTTCAGGTGCTGCCGCAGTCATCCTATCGCTAGGTTTCGCAGTGGATGCGAACGTTCTGATCGCAGAGCGTACTAAGGAAGAACTACGATCTGGCAGGAGCCTTTTGGCTGCCATCACCGCCGGGTTTGATCGCGCATGGCCATCGATTAGAGATGGAAATATGTCGACGATCATCGTAGCTATTGTTCTCTTCTGGTTCGGTGACCGTTTCAGCACTAGCGTTATGCAGGGTTTTGCTCTGACACTCGCAATTGGTGTGCTATTGAGCATGTTCACCGCATTCTTCGCCAGCCGCTTGTTGCTTCGATTGCTCGCAACGACGGGACTGGGTAACAACCCGAACCTGTTCGTACCTGTGCGTGATCAAAGCAATACCAGCGACTCAGTGGCTGGAGGTAACTCCTAATGGACATCGTAGGAAAGCGCCGAATCTTACTCACTATTTCGATGGTGCTTGTTGCACTTTCGGTTGTAGTGCTCGGAACTCCAGGCTTGAAATTGGGTATCGACTTCACGTCGGGTAGTACCACCACTTACCAGTTCTCCGACAGCGAAACTTTAGCTGCAGACGTTACCGGTGCTTTGATTGATTCGGGCCACCCTGAAGCAATTGTTCAGGCACTTGGAGATAATCAGTACTTCATTCGTACTGACGATCTCGGCGTAACTGGCCTAGACGACGTGAACACTGAAGTCCTGAAACTTGATCAGGGAGCACATGTTCTCGATACTTCGACAGTCGGTGCTTCCGTTGCTGAAGACACAGTTCAAAACGCGATTACGGCCGTTGTTATTGCCGCAATCTTCGTAATGATCTACATCATGTACGCATTCCGATCGGTGCCCAGTTCATACAAGTACGCCTTCGCAGCGGTTGTTGCTCTTGTACACGACGTTGTGATCGTGCTAGGTGTATTCGCTGTCCTCGGGCTGGCAATCAGCGCTGAAGTCAACGCGATCTTCATCGTGGGCATTCTTACCGTGATCGGTTACTCCGTGAACGACACGATCGTGATCTTTGATCGAATTCGTGAGAACGTAACTCTGGCTCCCGGCAGGGAATTCAGAAGCACGGTGAATATATCGATCAACGAATCGATCACTCGTTCGTTGGGCACCAGCATTACCACGGTCACTGTGATCCTAGCGATGCTTTTGTTCGGAGGTGCATCATTGCGAGACTTCCTCATCGTGCTACTTCTCGGAGTTCTCGTAGGAACTTACAGTTCGATGTTCGTAGCTGCTCAGGTTCTCGTACTTTGGGAACGTCGATCGTTCCTTCCGTGGCGCAAAGCCGCTGCTACAAACTCTTAACTCTTAGTTAGAAGTCGCACCCACAAGATTATTCGACTACCATGCCCCGGGGCGGGTGCGGTAGTTGGACGCCTTTGTGTTCAAAAAAAGGAACGGTTTAGAATGCTGATAGGCGCGCACGTATCCGCTGCTGGCGGGGCAAATAAAGCCATAGCGAGAGCCGAAGAAATTGGAGCAGAATGCTTCCAGATCTTCGCTTCGTCACCACGAATGTGGTCGGCGAAACCTGTTGCCGACGAAATAGTAGAGAAGTACACCGCCGAGATGAAACGGACCATGATGGGTCCAACCGTCCTACACGGAAAATATCTCGTAGCTCTCGGGTCAGCCGATCCTGAACTTTTAGCAAAATCAGAAACCGCGCTTCGAGCAGATATTGCAGCCGCAAATAGGCTCAGTGCGCTCGGCGTTATTTTTCACCCTGCAAGCCACCGCGGTCAGGGATTTGAAGCGATCATCGACCAGTTCGCAGCCTCGGTTCGCAAAGTCCTCGACAGTGAACCGGGCGACTCGCTTCTGATGCTTGAAACCAGTGCTGGCGCTGGCGACCACATTGGCTCTTCATTCGCTGAACTCGGTACGTTGATAAAGGCAATCGGAAACGACCGAGTTGCTGTTTGTCTCGACACTCAGCACGTGTTCGCTGCTGGATACAACATCGCCGTCACCGACACCCTTAACGTTGCAATCGACGAGTTCGATAAAGAGATCGGTATCGGGCTGCTCAAAGCAGTTCACGCCAACGATTCGATGCGAGAACTAGGATCTTCGGTCGACCGTCACGAGAACATCGGAGACGGCCTAATCGGAACTGCAGGCTTCACAACAATCATGTCTCATGAAGCATTCAAACGTGTGCCGTTCTACTTAGAAGTGCCAGGCACCGGTAAGAGCGGTCCCGACAAGCCGAACCTCGATCGATTGAAAGCCATTCGGTCTCAGGTGGGCGCCGGGTAGCATGCCGATCCACGTGAGCACTGAAATTTTCGAAGATCTTGTGCGGGACGCGATCATGTCGTTGCCGGGGAAGTTCCTTATGAAAATGGAAAACGTCAGCATTATCGTTGGCGGCAGCGCTACTCCAGCTCAGATGGCTGAAAACGACCTGCAACCCACCGACATTCTCTACGGTCTTTACGAAGGTGTACCGCTCACTGAGCGAGGTAGTTATGTACCGCCTCTGCCAGACGTTATTACGATCTTCCAAAATCCGATCGAGCACATGTCGCACACTCAGGAAGAGCTCGAACTTCAAGTCACAAATACTGTGAAGCATGAGGTTGCGCACTACTTCGGTTTTAGTGACTCGCAACTCGACGAAATGGGACTCGGCTGATGCCGAAAATTGTTATCGCTGCGTTCGACGGACTTCAGCGGTCGCAGGTTTCTCCCGAACTCATGCCGGTTGTTAGCGAACTAGCCGACAAAGGTGTGCGATTCGAGCACAATCACGCAGTATTTCCTACTGTTACTCGCGCTAATTCCGCGAGTTTGGTAACCGGGGTAACACCCGGCAAGCACGGTCTCACCGCAAATAAATCGGTCTACCGTGATTACTCGTCAACTGGAGTGGTTGACGCCCTTATTCCCAAACTCCCCGAGATCAATAATTTGACCGACGGCGGGTTACTGTTCGTCCCAACTCTTGGCGAGCTTATTAGTCAGAAAAATCTGAAGTGGGTCTCAGTGGTCGGTGGTACGAGCGGCAATGCATTCGTTCAACACCCAAACGCTGGGAAATATGGCGACGTGATAATTCATCTGGAATTCACGAACCCACCTGAGCACCACTCGATAATCACCGAAAAGTTTGGTGGATGGCCAAAAAAGGAAGCGCCGGCAGCCGCGCTAGTTGAACGCACGGCCGAAGTGGCGATCGAATACGCACTCGGTGAACTAAATCCGGATGTACTGCTCGTGTGGTTTCCTGAGCCTGATACGTCACAACATGCCTACGGTATCGACAGCCCTGAAGCTCAACAGATGTACTCGCTCGCCGATGCGAACCTCGGAAGATTGTTTGAATCAATCTCAGATAGTGGCGAAGAACCCGACGTATTTGTTGTTTCAGACCACGGCTATTCGACGATCGATTCAGTCGTCGACGTGCACGCAGAGCTTGCAATGGCGGGTTTCGGTCCCGATCAAGGTGAGCGATCAGTAGTTGTCGCCGAAAATGGCGGTTCGGTTTTGCTATATCTGCCAACTAAGAACAATCAATTGGCAAATGACCTTATCGACTGGTTAGACGCTCAAGAGTGGGTTGGTGCAATTGCCACTGACATCACTGCCGTGGCGAAACCTAAATTTGCTAGTATCAGCGATTTCGGACTGGAAGGTCCCAGATCGCCTGATGTGGTTGTATCGATGCGGTCTATCGAAACGGGTCAACCGGCTCCGTTGGAACGTTCAGGTGCCCTACTGGTGGTGTCGTCGGAGCCGGGTCGCACGGTGGTAGCAGCCCTGCTGAACTGCACAACACGCTAATTGCCAGTGAGCCATCTTTTCTCTCTGGGGTCCACTCTCAAATTCCTAGTGGCAATATAGACGTAGCTCCTACAGTGCTGGATTTGCTTGGCATATCGGTACCGAGTCACATGGACGGGCGAATTCTCACGGAATCCCTTGTCGATGGAACTGCACCGGTTGAGTCAGCGTCAACGAACATGTCTGAACCATCTCCAGTGGTCCGCACAGCGACTACCGGTGAAACGATATACCTGTGCGAGTTCGGGTAACTTAGGCTTTACACGGTTCCGTATGCACCCACACCGGTTCCTTACTTATTGGTCAGTATTTGGTTTCTTCGATATGAGAACGTAGTTTCGAGATTCTGGGGAACATGAATGACGAGTACTAATCTCGGCGGCGAGACAACTGTAAAAAAAACTTGAACGCATTGAATTGCGCATGCTGTCGTTCGACCTAAAAGAACGGGTTCACATTGCTCGTTTTATGACCGATGCTGGATTTTCGATTCGTAATGAATCTGCCGCCAATATCGAACGATTTGAACATCGAATTATCGACGACGAATGGGACTTCGTATTTATTGACGCTCGCAAGTCGATTCCCTCTGTGCCCAAGATCGTCAATCTGGTCAATCAACACGTTCCAAAAATTCCCATATTTTGGGTTATCAAGGCTGATCAGGCAAATCAAGAAGATCTGATGGCGTTGGGCATTATCGACCTGTTCAATTCCGACAACATGCAGCGAATGCCGAATAGCGTGATCCGTGAGCTTGGTGCGAAGGCTGATAGAGAACTTGTAGTCGAAGCCCGGCGACTGCAGAACGAGATTAAAGTTGCCGTCGATGAAAGAACCGTTCTGACTGAAATCGATCGACTGGTTTCCTCGTCATTAGACATTGGGCTTATTTACGAACAACTAATTGAGCAAGTAAAACGACTTATTCCTGTTGAAGCTGCTGCAATTATTGTTGCCGATGTAGCTAGCGATTCGGTCACATTCGAACACATTATGGGAACGTTGATGCCGGGATTCGAACAGAGGTTAGTGATTCCTATGTCGAGCTTCACCGATGCGAATCAACTTGCGAGATTTGTCTTGGTACTCGACACAGAACTTCTTGAGGATATGCGCTCGGAGTACCCCGGAATCGAATCGCTACTCGAGACGGGCGTTCGCTCCGCAATGTCGACTCCATTGATTCACCATGATGAAGTTGTTGGTCTTCTCGCTACAACAAGCACTGAAGAAAACGCCTATACCCATGAGCATGTGGAAACAGCTGAACGAATTGGTGCGCAGATTTCCGGAGCTCTCGCCAACGCTCGATTGCACGCAGAGATGAGCCGTATCGCTCGTCAAGAGAGATACTCGTGCAGATAGGCCGTGATGCCAATGTGGCGCTGGATGAAGCTGGTCTATACGAGAGCATGTTCAAGAATATTTGTGAGTTGATTCCTGTTGATAGAGGAGTAATTGCAATGGCGAACGATGAGAACGAGTCTCTGTTTTTGTCCTATGTCAGTGGCGTCGATGTTGAATGAATTAGAGCCGGGGATTCTCTGAATATCAGTGACCTATCGGCCGGGGTTTTATCTGAATCACGACTTCTATCGTCGCTCTCGATCGTGTCGTCAGGAGTCACCGAGATCGAGCGTGAGAAGCTGCAGCAAGGCAATTTACTGTCGAACATGCGCTCGCCCTTACGTGTTCGGGATGCGGTTATCGGGTTCATTTCTATAAGTTCGCGAGAAGGCGGCTCTTATAACAAATCGCACTTGGCGCTGCTTGATCAAATCGCTAAAGTTGCTCGAAAAAGTCAGATCGCTTGCTGCTACTGTTGAGACAACTCTTGATCTCGTAGCTATGTGCGACCTTGAAGGTATTTCGAGTTACATCAATCCGGCTGGGCTCAGAATGCTCAATCTCGACGAACAGTCGTCTGGGATTGGCATTGACCTAACAGGTTTTATTTCCGAATAAATCTCAGATGTGATCAGAAACTCAGGTCTACACAGGCCGACGTCATGGGCGGTTGGCAGGCCGAAATTTCGCTCACGCCAGATGAATCAGTTGATTCTTTTCCAGTGGACATCCAACTTGTTCCTGTGCGGAACGCTGAAAATGTCATTGTTTCTGTAAACGTCTTCATGCGTGATCTACGTGAGCGAGAGGCTGGACAAATCGAGCGCAGAGAGTTTGTGTCGACGGTTTCGCACGAACTACGAACGCCTCTTACGAGCATGAAAATGTACACCGACATGTTGGGAGAGGGCGACGCTGGTGAGCTGAACGACCACACGACTCGTAAACAACTTGAAGTCTACGGTGGATAGGCTTTCGAGAATGGTCGACGATCTCAACGTGGTTTCTATGTTGGAAGCTGGTCGATTTAGTCTTCAGATCGACAGATGTGATGTCGACGATATGGTCGTGTCAGCGGTCGAGATAACCGAACCGAACTTTGCGGATAGCGGAATCACAGTAAATACTGTTCACCTTGCCAAACCAGCTTTCGTCGATGCCGACAGAGAACGCATCTTGCAGGTGATGATCAACCTCTTGAACAACGCAGCCAAATACGCTGATAAATAAACCGAAACTACAGTTACTGTATCGGTTGACGAACATGAAGTTCGGGTTGAGATCGCTGACAAAGGCCCCGGAATTGAACAGAACGAGCTAGAAGCCGTTTTCGAGAACTTCTACCGAAGTAAGACCGCCAGAATTTCGAGAGTGAGCGGCTCGGGTCTTGGTCTGTCGAAAGCCAAAGGATTTGTCGAAGCACAGGGCGGTCGAATCTGAGCCGAGAGCACCGTCCGCGAAGGAAGCCGCTTCATGTTCACGCTTCCTCTAGTTCTCAACTAAGCACTGCACTGCTCTATCATTTCGCAGTCGCCTCACTCGATTTGCAACTCGTTATCGAACGAACCGAGAATCCCCGGTTCGACGAGTTAAGCCCTTGGAATCCATGTGTTCCAAAACGGCTAGCGTGTACTTGCGGCTAGTACCGAATAGTTCACGCACACCCGTGATAGTAATTTCACTGCCGTCAGATCCGGCATCTAAGATTTTCGTCTCCATCTCGACGTAGGCATCCGACGGATAAACAATATCTCCGCTGAATCTAACTACGTCACCCCGTTCGGATAGAAACTGGAGAAGTTCGATATCGATAGGGCGTTCGGTCGACGGACTGTACCGGTCGGTCGATATAAGGCTGAGATATTCCTTGGCTTCGGCTTTAGCCGCGGTCGAAAGCGATGGTGTGTGTGACGGGATGCCAATTGACCCTTCGTTGGTCGAACACAAACCATCCGCGATCATCGAATACAAGACCGCACCGAACGGAGCCGTTTTCAGCTTGATCTGACCTCGAAAGTCCTGGAGAGGCATTCCTTGTCGAAGCGGATACGAAATATGGAACTGGGCCAACGTGTTCGAAGCAGTATCGACGATTCTTTGCCAACCGCTTGTCGAAATAACGTAGTCAAGATCGGCACCGAGTCGTATCACGCGTCCTTCAGATTCGAGCATGTCAACGGCGGACCGGCTGTCAGCAATGTTGGTTCCTGTGGCGCCAGCCAACTGAGCGGAAGTAGCTGGTTCTATGCCGATAAGCGCATTGAACGCAACGTCCTCGCTCGAACCACTAGCAATCGTTTCAAGTGGTGAAATCGTGTCTGTGTCGTTCCGTTTCCGGCGCGGTGCGTTCGGCACCAAAACCTGCCCGCCGCCAAGAGTGTTCTCTGTATCTCTTACGACAAACGAATCGCCTCGTACCACGGGAATTCTTTCTTGAGTTCGTAGTTGAACCCAACCGGTCGAACCCGGTGCTATCTCGCTTCCTTCCAGCACACGAATAGTCGCCGGTACCTCTCGGGTACCAGCGAATAGCGTCACTTTGTGATTGTGCCTAACGGACCTAGGCGCATCTGGGAGAACCCTGAATGTTGCGTCGAACGCAGTCGAAGGCTCAAGCCAGTTAGTGCTGGTTACTAGATCGCCACGCTGAATATCTGCGTGATCTATTCCGCTAAGATTTACTGCGAGTCGAGTACCCGGACCAACTTGGTCCAGCGATTCTTCATGCACTTGAAGACTGCGTATTCGAGCCTTGCGACCTGAAGGAAGAATCTCGACTTCTTGCCCCGTCTTGAGCGAACCATCAGTGAGCGTGCCGGTCACAACCGCACCGAATCCTGTGATCGTGAACGACCGGTCGACAGGCAATCGCGGATTACCTGTGTTTTCATGAGCGGGCAGTTCGGATATCAGCTTGTCGAGGGTAGCCTTAAGTTCATCGAGACCTTCGCCATTTTCTGCCGAAACCGCTACGACCTCAGCGTTGGCAAGCGAAGTTCCTTCAAGCGATTCCAGAACATCGAGCGTGATTAGATCAAGCCAGTCCTGATCGACCAAATCTTTCTTCGTCATCACGACAATGCCGGTATCGATTCCAAGCAGATCAAGAATGGCCACATGCTCGCGGGTTTGCGGCATCACTCCTTCATCGGCAGCGACGATCAGCAGAGCCACATCGACGCCACCCGCACCCATCAGCATGTTTTTGATGAAACGCTCGTGTCCGGGCACGTCAACGATGCTTATCTCGTTTCCAGAAGGTAACTCAAGCCAAGCGAATCCAAGCTCGATAGTCATACCGCGCGTTTTCTCTTCGCTCAGTCGATCCGGGTCCATACCGGTCAACGCCTGAATCAGCGTCGACTTGCCGTGATCGACGTGTCCTGCTGTGCCAACAACAAACAACCTGAGAGACCTTCGTTTCGCTGTGACCGTAGCTCTGGGAATCCAAAGCAGGTCGATTAATATTTTCTGGAATCGATGCGTGTCGAATATTAGATGCACCACGCTCCAGATGCGACCAATCGGCACCGATTACCCGGGCAAAGTTTTAATCGCTAAGCTCAGTCTTCGTCATCGCCATCGCCGATGAATTCAGCGAAGACTTCGTTGCCTAACAATCGTCCACGCTCGCTCAGCATCAGGGCATCGTCGGTTACTTCGACCAAACCCAAATTCAAGAGACGTTTCACTTCATCAGGGAAGACAATATTCACCCCAATGCCAAATCGCTTCTCGAACCGCTTGTGAGTCACACCCTGATTCAGGCGCATGCCCATCATCATCGTTTCTGCCACGTCGATCGCTGGCGTTGTGATGTCGACGTCTTCGACAGGCCCAGCCGGGCTTCGCATTGATGCAACTGGATCAGGTCCAACCTTTTCGTAGTTTTTGCCGACGACTGACACATAGCGACGAGGTGATTTCAGGTTTGCGAATCGCTGACCCGCAATCCAAGAATGGGCGCCAGGGCCTACTCCTAAATACGGTTCGTTGAGCCAGTACAGGAGATTGTGCTGCGACTCTAATTTGGGTTTCGACCAGTTTGATATTTCGTACTGAGTGAAGCCGTTTTCAGCTAATCGACGCTGAGCTTCTTCGTACATATCGGCTGCAAGATCATCGTCGGGAATCGGCGTTTTTCCGATGGCGACGTCTACAGCGAGTGGTGTGCCCTTTTCGATTTGCAGTGAGTAGAGAGATATGTGATCTGGATCAAGCCCAATAGCTTCGTCGAGCGTGTGTGACCATTGATCGGTCGACTGATACGGCAATCCATAAATCAAATCGATTGATTGATTTCGGAAACCTGCCTCCCGTAACGTGCGAAACGCTTGCTTCGCTTCGAGCGCAGTATGCCTACGGCCTAGCAGCGACAATAATCCGTCATCGAAGCTTTGGACACCCATTGAGATGCGATTCACGCCCGACGCCAGCCAATTGGCAGCTTTCTCCGAAGTTACATCGCCAGGATTGCACTCCATGGTGATTTCAGCAGTCGAAGAAACTTTGAACGAAGACCGAATCGTTTTCTGTACGTCTTCGAGATCACTGGTGGGCAGATACGAAGGGGTTCCGCCTCCAAGGAAGATCGTTTTTACGGGAGGTTGAGAAAGTAGGTTTCCCCAACCTCTCAACTCGTCCTGGAGCGACACCACATAACCGGAGATCTGATCTTCGATCCCGGAGTATGTGTTGAAGTCGCAATACGGGCACTTGGTCTGGCAGAACGGCACATGGAGATACAGCCCGATTCCGGAACTGTAGTTCGGTGGATTGTGTTGAATCTGCGCCAGATTTGGCATTCATTCTCCGTTGGAGCGGTAGTATTCAGAACACTCTGGCTAGGCTACGAGCCTGGAGTCCAGAGTCTTGAACCGCTGTTAGCCTGATAGGCAGGCCCTGGAGCGCTTGGTGGCTCGCCTGCAGCAGCACGAGCCTGTTCTTCAGCCATCTGCTGTTGAATAGCCTTGTTTGCTTCCTCTACCCATCGACTCAGTTCATCTAGTTCTGGGGGCGAAACGATGAATCGTTCAACGCCGTCAGGCAATGCAATGTTCTGATCGCCAGTTAGCAGAACGGCTGCTTCTGATTCGAGAATGCCTTGCGAGAGTCGCTGTTCCATATGAGCGATTCGCTTGTCGGCTGCTTCTGTGTAATGAGCCTGAATCGTGTCGGCAACGTTTCGGTTGATTAGGCCGCTCTGTAAGCATCGACCCCAGTCGATTACTTGACCGAACAAATCGGTGTCTTCGAGTTCTTCAAACACCGCTCCGGCAGAAATACGACGCTGAGCGAAACTATGTGCGGCGGGGTTCGACTGCTGAACCATCAGCATGGCGTCGTCACCTCGGCCAATCACGCCTTCGGCGAAGATTCGCATAACAACTCCGGCTTTCGCCTCGAGCTGCGAAACTTGCTGTTCAACTGCCGCCCAGTAGGCGTTGTAAAGCTCTTCAAAACCTGCGGGCGCACCCGGCGAGGGTTGAACCAGCGTCACGATGTACACCTTGCGGCTTGTCAAAATATCGCCTGCAGGCGCTTTACCAACGTTGCCTAATTCTTCAGCAGCCATGATCTTCCTTTTACTAGTACTTCAGATTCGTGAGAATGGATTTAGACCGAGAACAAGAAATTCAAAATATCGCCGTCTTGCACGACGTACTCGCGACCTTCTTGGCGGAATTGCCCTCGGTTGCGCGCTTCGGCCATAGTTCCGGCTTCAATGAAATCTTTGTAGGCGACAGTTTCGGCGCGAATAAACCCACGCTCGATGTCGGAGTGAATAACAGCTGCCGCCTTTGGAGCCAGCGCACCGATCTTGACAGTCCAAGCTCGGGTTTCGTCTTCACCTACGGTTAGGAACGAGTTTAGGCCAAGAACTTTGTAAGACACCTTGATCATTCGAGAAAGTCCGGGCTCGCCAGCGTCGAGGCCAGCTCGCATCTCGGTTTCTTCCTCTTCTGACATGCCGACAAGTTCGGCTTCGAGGCTTCCGCATATAGCGGCTCCTCCGGTCAAACGACCCTCCAACAGACCATCCAGCTCTTTCTCAAGTGCTTGGGTGTTGGCGATATCGTCTTCACCAATGTTGAGGGCGACCAGTAGTGGGAGGCTGCTCAGGGTGAAGGTATCGGACATTGCTTTGATTTCTGAAGGCTCAAGATCACGATCTCGAATAGCGATGCCGTTTTCTAGATCAGCCTGTATTCGCTTGAGAGTGTCGATGTTCTTGGTCGCTTCATCGCGATCAGCAACCTTCATAGTCTTGAGACTTCCGGTTAGGCGGTCGACGCGACGTTCAATCAACGCAATGTCGGCGAACATTATGTCGAACGCTACTTTTTCGATGTCACGTTTGTAGTCGACAGTACCTTCGAGGTGCGGAACCGATCCATCCTCGAACGCTCGAGCCACGTGCAATATAGCGTCGACCTGCTGAAGTTGAGCCATCGCTTCGCCTTCGAACAGTTCACCGGAACTGCTACCCGGAAGGTCGACGTATTGAACTTCGGCGTAAATCGTCTTCTTAGACTTGAACATCTTGGTGAGGATGTCGACGCGTTCATCAGGAACGTGGGCAACGCCAATGTTTGCTGAACGAGTAGCGCCGAAGCCACCAACGTCAGCTTTACCGCGGGTCAGTGAGTTAAATATCGTGGTCTTGCCGCTAGCGGGCAGACCGAGGATGCCGATCTTCATAAGTCGTTAGTACTGGCCAGTCTTGTGTGTTGAGAAAGGGCGTGGTTGGTGTTTCAACCGCACCGACTGTTAATCGTAACGCCGGAACAGAGCAATTTCTCGGCTATTTTTCTTCTTCACCGTCTTCAATTTCTTCATCGTCAACATATCTGAATTCAGCATCGACGGTTTTGCCGTCTTCCGATTCTTCCTGATTCGGGTTCTGGGGATTACCGAAATCGAACGGGTTCTGACCGTCTAATCCCTGCTCGTCTTGCATTTTTCGTAGTTTTCGCCCAATAGTCTGGTCGAGTACAACGTGTCTCGGTGATGCCGCGATAAACAAGAGAAACAGAATAACCGTGACGATCAAATCGTCGAACTGCCCGAGTACGGGTCGCCAATCGGCGATGAAGTCGTATGGTGAAATTATGTAGACAACCGCCAAGAACGGGATAGTTTTCGTGAAAACAGGTACGCGCCTGTCGAGCAGCAGTCTCCACACCAATTTTAGGAATGGAAGGACAACCGAGCGTATCGCCAAGAGTCTGAACATGTTAGAAAGTGTATCTACTGATTCGTCTATCGCGTCAGCCAATCATCTCATTCTCAGGAAATCGCAAATCTCATGATCAGAGTGCTGCACGGAGAAGACGAATACGCAAGGTCGGAAGCCCTTGTGAAAATTCGTGAATCGGCCGGACCTGCTGAAGTACGCGACCCGAACACCACCGTGTTTGAAGGCCGTGGATTCAAGCTGAACGACGTTATTGGAGCCGCACAGTTCGTTCCGTTCATGGCCGATCGTCGAGTCGTGATCGTCTACGGCGTGTTGGGTCGAATGCAGAAGCGCGACAAGTCTCTGGGCAATGAATGGCGTGAACTCACTGCCAAACTCAGCGAGATTCCTGCCACTACAGAACTCGTTTTTGTTGAAGAAGTAAGCCTTCGTGACAATGGACTGGCTCTTAAGTCGGTTGGTCCGAGCGCCCGGATTCAGCAGTATCGAACGATGCGCCGACCTGAACTTGAAATCTGGGTTCGAGATCGGTTCGCGTTCTACGGCGCCGAAACCAATCGAGATGCAGTCGCCCGTATCGCTTGGCTTGCCGGTTCGGATACTCGTTTACTCGATCAAGAAATCAAGAAATTAGCCCTCTACGCCGGAGACCGAGAAGTCACGTCGGAAGACGTCGACCTCATGGTTCCCGACGCTCGGGAAGCCAATATTTTCGCTGCCGTCGACGCTGTGCTGGAACGCCGACCCGCTGTGGCGATGAAGCTGCTCTACTCGCTGTTATCTGGTGGATCGAGCGTTCAGAGCATCCTGTCGATGTTGGCACGACAAGTACGCCTGCTGATTCTCACGATAGAACTTCAGCAGCAAGGCGTGCAGTCTGAAGAACTGGGAAAGCGAATTGGGCTGACGAATCGATACGCTCTCGATAAAACGATGCGGCAATCGCACAGTTTCGGCACCGATCATCTCGCAAATATCCTAAGGAGCTTGCTGGCAGCAGACCTCGCTATCAAGCAGGGTGAAATCGACGAGCGTCTTGCCGTAGAGATTCTTGTTGGCGAGCTTTCTGCCGCTTGATAGGGAAACCTCACAGCGCAGTTTCGACGTATCTGTGCCAGAGATGCCAAAGCATCACAACCAATAAGTACCGATAATTGAACGCATGTTGAACCGTCGCCCTATATATATCCTCTTGATCAGCCTAATAGCTCTGCTCGCAATCGCTTGCTCAGCTGCAAACGCCGATTTGGCAGATGCGCTCGAAGCTTCGCCCGCAACAGAAGTCATTGAGTCGACACTCGAACCTTTGGCGACCAACGTGCCTCTCGCGACCGCTCGTGCTCGAGCAACCGTCACACCAGCTCCTGAACCGAAAGGAACAGAAGTTCCTGAATCTGAGAGCGTCAATTTCTACCTTCAGGGCTACAACTCGTTAGGTCGAGGCGAATACGTAGACGCCGAACGCACGTTCACAACCGTTGTTGAGCTAGAGCCGGGATTCGCTCGTGGCTGGGACGGCCGAGGTCAGGCGTTTATGCTTCAAGGCAAGTACGAAGAGGCGATGCTCGACTTCGACCGTGCCATTGAGCTCAAACCAAATCTTTCGGTCGCCTATGCCAATCGCAGTCTTACTCGGATGGCGACAGACGATATCGATGGCGCTGAGCGCGATGCTCGAAGAGCGTACGAACTCGACGAAGAATCAGTTGCTGCCCATCTGGTTCTGGGTCGAGTAGAATCTAATAGAGGTGACCACGAAACGGCACTCGCTTGGTTCGATCTAGCGGTTGTGACCGATCCCGACGATGCCTCGACTTGGTGGTGGCGCGGAAGGTTCTACCGCGATGTTCTTGCCGCAGGAAACCCGGCACTGGAAGATTTCAACAAGGCGATTGAACTGGCACCAGCTCAGGCGGCTCTATATCTCGATAGGGCACAGCTGTATATCTCGGCCGAAGTTGAACCTGAACTAGCTCGCGCTGATCTCGAAGAGGCGATTTCGTTGTCTCAGGATCCCAAATTGCCTACGATAATCGCACGTGCTGAAGTATTAATTGCCGAACTCGATGCGAACGCCGCTATCGTTCATTAGTTACCTCGTACCCAGTAGCCAACTGGCTCGATGACTAACCGGCAAGGTCAGCTAGCGAAGCTCGAATTTCGGTTGCTGGCTTGAAAACCGCCCACGCAAACCAAAAATGATTAGCGTGAACCACCGGCGATAGCTGTGTGCCTATAAGTTCTCCGCTCACAGCGATGCCTGCAAGATTCCAATGTGATCCAGTCTCCACGTCCGTGATTCCTGAGTCTGTAGCTTCAAAAATCAGCGATTTGCCGTCTACCGTTCGTGAGAGCACCGCTACCGAACCGGAAGTCTGATGGCTGTCAGAACGATCATTAAATGCTGAGAACGTTCCATCGTCGAACAGCGCCACGATGTCTTCGTTGCTCACCGTGTCATTGACGACCGGTGACTCCTTCAGGAAAGTGAACGGATAAGCCACGGGATTCTCACCGTCGATAGTCAGAACTCTCGAAGTGACGATCAGGCGATTATCTGTTGCGCCTCGAAATAAGAACGGCGGCTCGTCGACATCGTCGTAGCCGGCGTACGGTGGGCTATCGTAAGCGCGAACAGGCGATCCATATTCATTGACTTCGCCGCTCAAGCAATTGGCCGTTTGGATAAGCCGAAACGAAGGTCTCCCACGCCATGATCGACGATGGCAGTTGCTCAAGTACGGTTTCGTTTGCGGCAAAATCTCCAGCCAATACCTCGCCTGTGATCTTTTGCCAGAAACTCTGCGTCTGACGATCCCACATCACTAGGTCGGAATTGCGCAACATGCCTGAAGTTCCGAACGTAAGCTCTTGATCGCCGACCATCCGTGCGAACGTGATTCCTGTATTGCAAAGAGGGCAGAACGTAACCGTGACTGGAACTCCGCCCACCGTGTCGTTCACTATTTCGTGCCACATCAGAATTGCCAACGGATACGCCCGTGCATCGCCGTCGACGATCAGAGCGACTACCGGCTCCCGCGGCTCCATGTATGTCGGCGCATCGGCGACGGGCACGAACGTTGGTGCGTCTACCGGTGCGATTCTATCTTTGGGTAGAACGATTTCAAGCAATGAGCGGAATCGTTCGTTCTGCTAGATTCGTTTCCCATCCCCAGATCGTTTTGAGTCGTTGAGCTCGAGACTTTTCGGCGTCGTCACTCAATAGTTCGCTGAACTCTGATTCGGAAGTAGGTTCGGGCGAAGCGGTCGGATCAGCTGTCGGGTTCGGAGTTGGTTCAGGTGCAGAAGTTCGTTGGTACTGGCGTCGTTGCTGCTGCGACGACAGGATCACTATCCGGCTGCTCGGTAGCTACCGACAGCACAACATCGTTGCCTGATCCACCACACGCCACAACAATCAGCGTAATCCCGCTGATCGCCAGAATACTAAACCGTCGACTCAACAGCACCAAAGTAATTTTTGCGCTGTCCCCAGATCTAATGATCTGATTCATAGATATTTACCCAATTTCACCGTGCAAACTTATTTACAGTTTGTGCATTGAGTATGTGATGCGCCACAAGCTCAGATGGCGCGCCGAATGGGCTTCTTTGCGACCAATAGCGTGAAATTGACAGATTTGAACGGAACTAAACGGGCCTAGTCGAACGTCAGCATTCGAGTCGGGTTGTCGACGAGGATAAGTCGAACAACCTCTTCGCTCATGCCACGAGCACGCATTCGCGGGACGACCCGAGTGAGGATGTGATCGTAGCCGTGACCGCCGTATGTCTTCAGACGGTGCTTCGAGCAAACGTCGTGAGCGACCAATATTTTGCCGCGCTTACCTTCCGACACCATATGCTCGATCATCTCTATGCGCTCGTGATCAGCAGGCATGTGCGATTCGGGAGCAAGTGGGTAGAAAGATGAGTCGTGACCGAACAGATCGAAGTTGAGATAAGCACCAGTCGCGATAAGTTCGTTCAATATTCCTCGGTCGTAAACCGTGCGTTCGACGTGACCCATCACGGTACGGCTTACGTTTCCGCCCCACTTATCGACTGCTTCCAGTATTTCAAGCGGTGCACGTTCGCTGCGGCCCGGGTGAATGAGTAGCGGGGCGCCTGTTTCTCGCTGTGCGATCACAGCTGCTTCGAGAACTTTCTTCTCGGATTCGTGCCACGGGTTGGAACAGCCGATTTCGCCAATGATTCCCGATCGAATACCGGTATCGCCGACACCCTGGTCGATATCGTGGATGATCTGACCTGCGATCTGTTCAACAGTTAAATCATTCAGCTCGGGAGCGTGCGTCATGTGGACGTAGTTTCCCGCGCCCATCACAACGTTTAGGCCGGTCGCACGTGAAATGCGAGCCAGCGCCTTTGGGTCACGGGCAAGCCCAACCGACGTCACATCGACAATCGTGCTGCCGCCTGCATTGAAATATTGCTGTGCTTCCCAAGTGGCAACATCCTCATCGAGTAGCTGAAGGTTGTCGCGGTTGCTCGTCCAGTTGTAGCGAACCCAGCCGAGGTTTTCTAGCGATACCTTCTCGTCCATCAACTTGCGATCCGAAGCCTCTTTTGGCTCTGTGAAAACAACACTGAAGTCGATCAAGAGGTGTTCGTGAGTAGTCGTAATCCCGACTTTTGCGGGTTCGATCGGACCCAATACGGTTAGAACTTTGCGAGCGGCTCGGTGCTTCGGGACTGGATGGGAAGGTGAGGTCAACTAATTAGACTCTGTTTGTTTTCTTGGTGTCGCAATTCATGAGACCGTTTTTCTATTTGATGATCGCAGAAAAGTTTATCGTAGTAATCGATATCACTGAGCTCGATTAAGCGTCACGCCACGTGGCTTTTGGCTGCCAACCTAGAAGCCTTTTTGCCTTTTCGACCGAAATTGCAGACGTGTTGCCGGGCATTGGCGATCGAATTTCGGCTTCCGGGTAGACTTTCTTGATCAATTCTTCTGTTGGCTCGTCGGCAGAAGTATCTTCGCTATTGATGAAGAATGCTTCGTGTCCACCGAAGTCCACCTCAATTGCCAACACACAAGCTCGTGCTGCCTCTGCGAAATCTGTCCAACCCCAGAAGTGCATAGCGTTGGTGCTATAGGCTCCGTGACGCTCGTCTGCAGCGTTGAGAGCAGCCTGACGTTCTCTGTCCATCAAACCATGGAACCTCATTGATGCGATCTGAACTTCACCGGGACGACGACGCACAAACGCATCACCCATCTGCTCGCCAATCCACTTGCCTTGCGAGTAAGCATCTTCCGCAAACGTCGGGTGTTCTTCATCCATAGGGAAATACGGTCGAGGAGTAATCCCCTTTGAGAAGACCGCACCGACTGCGTTCACCGAAGAAGCTAGAACAACCTTGCTGATGCGATGAACCTCGGATGCCTCAAGAACGTTCCAGTTGCCAGTCATATTGACTCGGAACACTTCGTGTTCAGGAGCGATGATCGGGTTCGTAATCGCAGCCATGTGAATCACGGCGTCGCAATTTTTCATTGCTGAAAGAACCTGACCGAAATCAGTTACATCCACAAACTTGAACGTGTAACCCGGAACTCGCTGTTGCCTTGTGTCTGTGGGCGAATTTTGATCAACTCCGACCACGTTATAGCCGTTTTCTAATAGATCGCTGACGATGAATTGGCCTGCGCGACCGGTTGCTCCGGTTACGAAAACAGTGGACATGGTTCGGTTGCGACTTTCTCGATAAGAGGGGTGTGGTTAGTTCGAAAACAACGCCCGTATCTGAAGTTGCAAATACGGGCGCTTACTTGTTCAAGTTATAGCCAGCTAAGGATAGCTGGTGATGGTTGTAGACCCAACAGGCAAGATTAGAAAGTTGGCTCCATGCCAACGTCGAGGAAGCCGATAGCGCCGCGATCATCTGCGTACCAAAGACGGTTGTCCTTAATGGTCATGCCGTGAACCTGAATTGGGTCGAGCACCCTGAATGCGTCGAAGCAACGGCCGTCATCGAGTCGATGTCGGCTAACAACTCCGAAAGCAGTATCGGCGATCCAAACGTGACCTTCTTCTTCAGCCCAAGCAATGCCGTGCACCCGGAATCCGGGAGCTTTCATTCGGTGGATTTCTTGGAAGTTCGAAGTGTCGATCACGTGGACGAACTGCGAAGGAGGTGAGGCGACGTACAGATTGCCGTCTTTCCACTCAAGACCATGATCGCCAGTGGGCTCCGACTTGCGACCAGCCGCTTCGTCGAGATGTTCACGAGTTGCGTTGATACCAGCGCCGGGAGAAGGGTAGACCTCGATGGTCTTTCCGGTGTCCATATCTAGCTTGTAGATCTCGCAACTGTAGGTCGAAGCGACCCAAATGTAGCCGCCACCAATTGTTATTCCGCTCGACTTCTCGGTGTCGGTCGGAAGATCGACCAGCACGTCACCGGTCGCCCAATCAACCTTGTAAATATGGTCGTCGCCCTGATCGATGATCCACAGACCATCGTCGGCAGCCTGAAGTCCGTTCGGCTTAGGACCGGGAGCGTTGAACTGGAAGATCGTATCGGCGACTTTGTGCGGCATGAGGTATCTCGCTTACTAACTACGTAATCGGCGTGCGGCAGCAGTGTAGCGCGAGCAGACAGTGTGCGGGGCGTTCGAGGAATATTATTCCGGCTTATGCGCTTTGATCGACTGCATCAGTGGGAGATAATCCTCTTTGCCATCGGGCATTTTCCAAAGCCCTTTGCCCGCTGTAACCATCATCGGAAAAGCTTGCCAGTGAACAACCTTGTGCTCATGAACAAAATCAATCACGAGTCCAGCTTGAATCAGCGCATCAATCGTCTCGCCGAGTTCGTGCGTGAAGTTGTACATTTTGGTGTGTTCGATCGTGCCGGTACCGGCGTATGACGTACTTTCCTCGTAGGGTTGCGGTCCCGCCGATTCGAAATATGGCCAATCGAGCACGATATTGTCGCCGTGGTCTTCATCGGAAACCGCCCACATCATTGGGTGACCTTCAAGAATGTAGAACGTCCCGCCCGGTTTTAGGAATCCGGCAACGACTTCTGCCCAGCGCTTGATACCGGGTAATCAGCAAATGGCACCGACGCCGGTGTACACAATGTCGAACTGCCTGTCTGGCAAGACCTGCGGCGAATCGTATACATCTGCGACCAAGATCTCGCCCGGCGTACCCGACTTCGCACTCAAGTTTTTACAAGCTTCGATCGCTGGCTCCGAGAAATCGACACCCGTAACGTCGGCTCCTCGCCGAGCCCAACTTAGCGTGTCGTGGCCAATGTGGCACTGCAAGTGCAGCAACGATTTGCCAGCTACATCGCCCAATTCATTACGGTCGAGATCGAACTGAACCACATCGCTGATGTGCTTCGGATCATCGACGAACTTCTGAATCTTGTACTCGTCAGAACCCAAATGAATCGGAACTCGGGCATCCCAGTTATCTCGATTTACTGATTGATATTCGTCTAGTGCCATTCGGGATTCTCCAGCCTTACACGCCTAGTTCTGCGGTCAGATCATATACGGATAGTGCCGGATGATCTTTGGTGGTAATTAACCAAAAAGTGCTGACCACTATGGGTCAGCACTTTGAATAACGATATTCCCAAACGATTTACAGATCACTGCCGATCGTTGTGGTCTTCGGGTCTTCCAAGAACGAATCCAACAGGTTCGTTCCGGCGCCATCGCCCACAGGCGGGTACGCATAGCCGTTTTCGATTCTTGGCAACTGGTCAACAATCTCTTTGTACCAGGTGTTGTTGTACGCACGAACAGTCTCTTGAATCAGAGCATTCGGTGCGTTCAAAGAGAGGTGGACGCTGAACATTAGAGTCACCGGACCCACACAGTCATGAGGTGCGACTGGCATGTGGTAGGCGTGCGCCATTGAAGCGATTCGCTTCGCCTCGGAGATACCACCGACCCACGAAATATCGAGCATGCAGATGGTCATCGCTTGCTTTTCGAACATCTCTCGGAACGCCCATCGGGTCGCTACAGTTTCACTGGCTGTCGTTGCAATATCGGTCGACTTGCGGAACTCGGCGAGGGTGTCGATGTTGTCCATCGGCACTGGGTCTTCAAACCAGAAAGGACTATGTGGCTCGACCGACTTTGCGATTCGCTTAGCCGAGGAAAGATTCCACAGGCTGTGCATTTCGACCATGACGTCCATCTTGTTGCCGACTGCTTCTCGAATCTTCCTGAACGGCTCGGTGCCTTCTTCAAGATCGGTGGCGTGGATGAACTGTCCGTTTGATTCGACTGAATATTTGTCGAATGGCCAGATCTTCATAGCTGTGAAGCCTTCCGACATCAAACTATCGGCAAGCGCACCAGCATCGGTCATGAAGGCGTGGTAATCCTCGTAGGGCTGCTCAGGTCGGTAGTCGATTTGACCCGGTGACCACCCGCCGCTGACCTTCACTCCGTACGAGTATCCAGCGCAGGTGTTGTAGACCCGTATCTTCTCTCGGGCTAGTCCACCTAGCACTTGATACAGAGGTTGATTATTACGTCTGGCGTACAAATCCCAAAGCGCCATATCGATCGCTGAAACCGACGATGCATCAACGCTGCGACCACGGTTCACCTTCATCCGTCGACCAAGAGTGTCCCAGTGCAAATCGAGTTGGTCTGGGTCTTTACCGAGCAAGTAGGGTGCGATATCTCCGTGAATATATGCTTCGATCGCGTCAGGAGAGAACGAAGTTTCTCCAAGCCCAACATAGCCATCTGAGCTGTAAACCTTTGCCCACACGATCATCGGGTACTCGGGGTTTCGTAGCGTTTCGATTCGGGTTATTACGACCGCGGATGCCATTTTTAGTCTCGTTGTTATGGAGTGCGAAATATTTTGATGTTTTCCATTATCGAATCCGACTGATGGAAAGACGACCAAAGGTTAACAAGCCAGATAGTGGTTGTGTGAATGTGTGGCATGAAATTTTCGAAACGTTCAAACTTCAAGAAGCCATGTCATTCATCCAAATAATCGTCCTCGCAATTGTGCAGGGCATCACAGAATTTCTGCCGATAAGCAGCAGTGGACACTTGATCTTGGGATCATGGCTGTTCAACTGGCCCGATCAGGGCTTGTTCTTTGACGCCGCCGTCCACGTTGGCACGCTTGTTGCGGTGTTGGTCTACTTCCGGCGCGAGTGGATTCAGATGATGACTGGGCTGACGGGTAACGGGCCGGTCGAAATCGACGACTCAGGCGGAATAGTTAGATCGAGGACATTAGCGGTGTTGATCGTCGCTGGAACTGTTCCATTGGTCGTGATTGCTCCGTTCATCAAAGATTCACTAGAGAACGATTTTCGTGATCCTACAGCGGTCGGCTGGCTGCTGATTGCGACCGCATTTGCTCTTATTGTCGGAGAACTATTCGGTAAATATGTCCACAAGAAGACAATCGGAATGGACTCGCTCAGAGTTCAGCAGAGCTTCACTATTGGTCTGATTCAGGTTCTTGCTGCTCTCCCAGGTATTTCACGCTCAGGTGTGACGATGGTTACTGGGATGGCGGTTGGATTATCCAGAGAGTCAGCTGCAAGATTTTCAATGTTGCTGGCGACTCCCGCAATCGCTGGTGCGGGTGTTCTTGTTGCCAAGGATGCTCTCGATTCCGCCGCCGAAATCAATCTTGGTGCAGCCGCTCTAGGAGCGGGAATCTCGGCTATCACTGCTTACTTTGTGATAGCCGGATTTATCAAGTTGCTAAAGAACGGATCACTCCGACCGTTTATCGCCTACTGCCTGATCGCCGGCATTGGCGTGGTTATCGCTCGGGCAATGGGCGCGTAATTCGGACTTTGCATGTCCCAGTTCGCCCAACCTTGTCATTGCGGGCATAGTGATCCAAAATGTGTGCTTTTGTCGACAGCTTTTCAGTTTGGATCAA
>ERZ890510.139-NODE-139-length-59954-cov-5.013055_pt1 | contig 59954 bp, 57 predicted proteins | sample MGYA00521265_ERZ890510 | MGnify/ENA primary metagenome ERZ890510 (study PRJEB32303, sample SAMEA104408624) | aquatic metagenome | biome: Brackish water; feature: Chemocline; material: water | place: Baltic Sea | collected 2014-10-26T21:54:00 | depth 110 m ... | reverse complement strand
TGAGGAGCCGATTCGCGCTCCCGCAGGCAGGGAGGCGAGGGAATCAAATTCGTTGGACACCAGCGCATCCCGCGGATCATCGCGCTCGCACATGGCCGCCAGCTCAAGACCTGGCGGTAGAACGGAAGGTACATCCTTCATTGAGTGAACAGCAATGTCGGCACGATTTTCCAATAGCGCCACTTCCAGCTCTTTAACGAAGACCCCTTTGCCACCCATCTGGCTTAAGGGCGACTCCTTATTCCGATCGCCCTCGGTAGTCATACCGAGGATGTCTACCCTGAGACCTGGGTGTGCCCGCTCCAACGCGGATTTAACAAAGTTCGCCTGCCACATCGCGAGGGCGCTTTCTCTTGTTGCTATTCGAATCCTATCCACTGTCCAGGTCCTGTCGTTGTCGCCTGCGCATGTCTCGGTTCATAGCAGTTTGCCTGAGCCTGATTAACACACAACTATCGCGCACAAAAAAAGCGACATTATAGCCGCCTTTTGTATCTCTATCTGCCCCGATCGAAAGAAGATCGCTAAGCCTCAAGACCTAAACTTCCAATCAGCCCTTAAAATCCAGCCATCGCACTGAGCCCGCTGCAGGCTGGACAAAGACTATAACGACTGAACTAAACGTCTGAGACCCGAGACATGCCGACGGCTAACATCGAGTTTATCTTCAACTCCACGCATCCGCACTTGATAATGACCTTGAGGGTTCCGATCAAGCCCTTCAAGATGATCGGTCATCACCAGCGCGTTACGGTGAATTCTAACGACCCGATCACCGAATTCATCCTCCAAATCACGCAAACTGTCGTCAATCAACACTTCGCCGGACTCATGGCGCACCGTGACATATTTGTGATCTGCTTGAAAAAATCGGATTTCAGATAAGGGGATTAACTCAATACCGCGCCGGGTTCTTGCACTGATATGGGTTCGTACTCGCTGTTTCATCGACTCGTCTTCGCCGGAAACTGCGCGCTCCTGAACTTTATTGAATCGACCGACTTTCTTCAGCACCTCTACCAAGGCTTCTCGACGAACCGGTTTCAGTAAATAACCAGCCGCATTTGCCTCGATCGCCTCGATCGCGTGTTCACTAAATGCCGTACAGAAGACCACCGCGGGGGGCGCGGGCATCGCCGCGATCTTATGGGCTGCAGCCATCCCATCAGTACCCGGCATGCGAATATCCATTAGCACGATGTCAGGCTCAAATTCCAGGGTTCGCCTGACGGCCTCGTCACCGGATGCGGCTTCCCCCACTACATCGTATTGATCCAGCGTATTGACCATCCTGATCAACCGTTCTCGCGCTAACTTTTCATCGTCAACTATTAATACTTTCATGGTGGAGAAACCTCGCATTCAGATTGTAATTTTGGCGCTCCTCGTTTTATCGACAAGGGACTCCTACCTACCGCAAGTTACTCACTTCATTGGACAATATAGCTATGTGATCCGCGGACTGGCACAGTACCAGTCCTCTTATGCTCATTAATGTGAAACCGTTCACAATAATGACTTTATACGCCTATCGCCACTTGACACTAGTCTAACATCATAAACTCATTCTCGCCTAAGCCGATTTCGACGATCTCCGTCATCAGCCAGAGGATAGCTGATGGTGGTATTAAAGCTCCCCTCGTCCTTGCGACTGACAATCGATGCGCCGGCCCCATAGATCGCCTCCAGTCGCCGCCGGATATTGTCTAGCGCCATACGATTACCCTGCAAGGGCGTCTGAATAGCATCCGATAATGGATTGGATATACTCGCCACCAACTTGTTGTCATATCTGTCGATCACCACCTCGACGATGCCGCCTTCCGGCAGGGGCTGAATACCATGATAAATCGCGTTTTCCAGCAATGGTTGAAGTGTCAACAGTGGTATTTTGACGGTCTGTGGATCAACATTGATATGCCAATTAACCCGCAGGCGCTCATCCAATCGCAACGACTCGATATGCACATATTTTTGACACAGGGCTAATTCTTCGGCAAGTAGCACCGGTTGATCGCTGCTCTGATTCAGACTGGCTCGAAACAGCACCGACAGGTCCTCGACCACCTCTTCCGCAGTATCCGGGTCAACGCTAATCAGGCTCGCGATAATATTCATGCTGTTAAACAAAAAATGTGGTCGAATTCTGGATTGAAGCGCCTGAATACGGGAATTCAACTCAGCCTGCTCTTGGCGCCGAAGCTGGTGCTGCAGGAAGAAATATCGAAACGCGATACCCGTCATCACGGCGGCGACGATCAGGTTACGACTGACATTGCCGGTCTGCTCCAGATCCCAGGGCACATCCGGCAACATGGTGATCCACTCTCCCAGAATGCTAAAACCCAGGGTCAGAGACAAGATAATGCCGTAACCGCTCAATGTCGCATAGAAAATAGACATGCGCATCAGCAAGGGTCTGAAGTTACATAACACGGTCGCCGATGTCAGCACCACCCATTGCACAAAGAGGGAAGTCACACCCATCTTCGACCAGCTGAAGTTGAGTAATGAGGAGCTGGCAAGAACCAGGACCAACACCAGTAGTTCGGCGACTAGAACAAGAAACAAAATGCTCTGAGCCTGACAGAGGTCGGGCAGAAAAAAATCTTCCTCTACTTCATCTTGAACGTTCAAATAAAGCGTCCTCCAATTAATTTTGCCCAACTAGTATAGCCCTTTAAGCTTGCTGCTATAATCACACTCCGAAATCGCGAATTCATACAAAATAGGTTGGCAGATGACAAACGATAATCCAACGGGCAAAAAACTCTGGGATGGCCGGTTTACCGAGGCAACGGACGCCTTCGTTGAGCAATTTACAGCGTCAGTTGGGTTTGACCAGATCATGGCCGACCAGGATATAAGAGGCTCCATTGCCCACGCAACCATGTTGTGCCAGGTTGGCGTTCTCAGCGAGATAGAACTGACCGCTATTATTGGGGGCCTCGAATCGATACAAACGGAAATTCATCAGGGGACATTCAACTGGTCCGTCGCCTTGGAAGATGTCCACATGAACATTGAGAGCGCACTGACCAACCGTATTGGCAGTGTCGGTAAAAAACTGCACACCGGCCGCTCCAGAAACGATCAGGTTGCCACCGATATCCGGCTCTACCTTCGCGACCAAATCGACATGATCAGCCGCCTGGTGATTCGCCTACAGCGAGGTATTCTGGCGCTGGCCAGTCAGGAAACGGCCACGATTTTACCGGGTCTGACGCACCTGCAGGTCGCTCAACCGATCACCTTCGGCCATCATTTGATGGCCTGGTACGCGATGACCGAACGTGATTTCGCACGCTTTCAAGACTGCCGCGCGAGAGTCAATATATTGCCCCTGGGCGCAGCTGCGCTTGCCGGTACCAGCTATCCGATTGATCGTCTACTGACCGCCAAATTACTGGATTTTGATGGCGTCTCAGAAAATTCGCTAGATGCGGTCAGTGATCGCGACTTTGCTATCGAGTTCAGCGCGTGTGCCAGTATCATGATGATGCACCTGTCACGCTGGTCTGAAGAAATTGTGCTGTGGGCTTCACCGCAATTTGATTTCGTCGACCTGCCTGATCGGTTCTGCACCGGTTCCTCAATCATGCCCCAGAAGAAAAACCCCGACGTCCCCGAACTAGTCCGCGGTAAAACCGGGCGAGTCTATGGCAGCCTCATGACGCTACTGACCTTAATGAAGGGTCAGCCCTTGGCATACAACAAAGATAACCAAGAAGATAAGGAACCCTTATTTGATACGGTCAACACGCTTCGAGACTGCTTGACAGCCTTCGCCGATATGATTCCTGCCATGATACCGAAACGTGAAAACATGCGGGCCGCGGCCATGCGCGGTTACGCCACAGCGACCGATCTTGCGGATTATCTGGTAAAAAAAGGCCTGCCCTTTCGAGATGCCCACGATGTCGTCGGCAAATTAGTCGGTGTCGCGATTAGTCAATCAGTCGACCTAGCGGAACTTTCACTGGCAACCATGCAGGCTGAATCTGGCCTGATAAGCGATGACGTTTATGCCGTCTTGACCCTTGAAGGCTCGATCAGAGCACGTAATCATATTGGTGGCACCGCACCGAGCCAGGTCGAGTCGGCTATCCAGCGAGCAACAGCGCGACTCGATGCTTTAGACCAGTAAGGTCACTGATTCACCCAGTTGCTCAGTGAATGTCCGGCTTAGCAGAGTTGGTAGGTTCTCCGCGGTTGTGCCACAGACCCATTGCCCCTCAGTAAGATGGAGATGAAATCCACCGGACTTGGCCGCCACCCATATTTCATGCGTGGCGACCTGACGGCTCAGGATCACCTGAGAACTATTGGGAAACGTGATGGTTAAGACCGAGCCTGAAAAATCCACATCCAGATCTTGGGTCAATTCATCAACCTGATCCTCGATACGGTGATAGATGTCGTCAATCAGGTCGTTGTACTCACTCTCCAGCAAAATTATCACCGTTGTTTATTAATGTAAAAGGCTCGGCCTGGACCTCTTGGGCCGTATTTCGCGACAGCATTGTTTGCGGCCTGCAGCAGGCAGTATAAGCCTTGAGAGCAAACCAAGCGATGCTCTTTGCTGGACAAGGTCACTCACGTATACTGCAAAGACTTTACGCTTGCTGACCTCGGTCAGCCCAATTCGGGGCCTACCGATGATACGACTCGCACTGCTGACATTTCTATTTTCAGGTCTACTGTCAGCCTGTGGCCAGAAAGGCCCTCTATTTCTGCCCCAGCCCACCACCCCCGACGAACAGGCGGTCGAACCTGGCCATCCGCATCAGAGCAGCAAAGATCACTCATGACACTCATCCACTACCAAAATAACGAATTGTTCATCGAGAATGTTCCGGCCAAATCCCTCGCCGAGCAGTTCGACACCCCCCTGTACGTCTATTCTCAGGGCACTATCACGGCGGCGTATAAAGCTTTTTGCCAGGCGTTTGAGAACCATCCCGTGATGATCTGCTATGCCGTCAAAGCGAACGCCAATCTAGGCGTACTCAGCCTGCTGGCACGACTGGGCGCAGGTTTTGACATCGTCTCTGGCGGAGAGCTAGAGCGCGTCCTGCGCGCCGGTGGCGACCCTGGGAAAGTCGTCTTCTCTGGCGTTGGCAAACAAGACTGGGAAATTCGCAAGGCTCTTACGGCAGGCATTGCCTGTTTCAATATTGAATCTTCAATGGAGCTGGATCAGATTCAAGGGCTAGCGCACAGCATGGATCTGATCGCGCCGATCTCGGTTCGGGTCAACCCGGACGTCGATGCGGGAACACACCCCTATATCTCCACCGGCCTTCGTGAAAATAAATTTGGTGTCTCGATGGAAGATGCACCAGGTCTTTATCAACGTGCTCGCGACCTCAGTCATATCGAGACCAAAGGCATTGATTGCCATATCGGCTCACAGATTACTGAGCTCGCGCCGTTTATGGACGCCATGAGCCGCGTGCTGTCATTGGTTGATGATCTGGCAATTGCTGGCATCAACTTGGCGCACATCGATTTGGGTGGCGGCCTGGGCGTCTGTTATGAGGATGAGACCCCCGTGGACATACTCGAATATGCCGGCGCTATTCTGCAAGGCATGGGACACCGACCCCAGACCTTAGTGTTCGAGCCAGGCCGCTACCTGACGGCCAACGCTGGCATTCTGCTGACGCGCGTGGTCAATATCAAAACGAATGAGGATAAGCATTTCGCGATTGTCGACGCAGGTATGAACGATCTTATTCGGCCCGCCTTATACCAGTCATGGCAACGCATCACTGAAGTGGAAGTTCGCAATAGTGCCAAACAACGCTTTGAAGTGGTGGGCCCGATTTGCGAGACCGGCGACTTTCTAGGCAAAAACCGGTCCCTTGCTATAGAGGCCGGTGACCTGCTCGCCATCCATTCAGTCGGCGCCTATGGTTTCGCGATGAGCTCTAATTACAATAGCCGGAATCGAGCGGCGGAAGTCATTGTTAGCGGTGAGACCACACAATGTGTACGCCAACGAGAAACCATTGACGACCAACTCAGACTGGAACATTGTTTGGTCCTATGATGGGTACAATCTGATTAAGCATTTTTTATCATCCACCGCACAGAGCACTGCTTGCCATCATGTTACTTAGATTCACCAAAATGCACGGCCTCGGCAATGATTTCATGCTGCTGGACCTCATTACACAGAATTTTCAAATTCGTGATGACCAGATTCGATATATGGCAGATCGACGTACCGGTATCGGCTTCGACCAGCTGCTGATTGTCGAGCCGCCAGATGATCCGACGATGGATTTCAAGTATCGAATTTTTAACGCTGACGGCTCAGAAGCAGAACAATGCGGTAACGGCGCACGGTGTTTCTTGCGCTTTGTTCGAGACCGCGGCTTGACCACAAAAGCCAACATCAAGCTCGAAACCAATACAGGCAACATTGAATGTCAGCTTGAACGAGACGGCGACATCAGCGTGAATATGGGCCCGCCGATTCTGCAACCAGACCAAATACCATTCCTGGCTGAACAGCCCAGCATCGTCTATGACCTGAATATCACGCCACCTCTGGGCTGCACGACAACCACCGTGAAGTTAGCGGCGATCAGCATGGGCAATCCACACGCCGTGCTGCTGGTTGATGATGTCGAGACCGCTGCCGTTGCCCAATTGGGCCCACTGATCGAGCATCACGAACGGTTTCCGGCGAGGGTCAACGTTGGCTTCATGCAGGTGATCAATCGCGGCCAAATTAAGTTGCGAGTCTTCGAGCGAGGCGTCGGTGAAACCCGAGCTTGCGGCACAGGTGCTTGTGCAGCAATGGTCGCTGGTAGACTACAAGGTTTACTCGATGCACAAATAGAGGTCATACTGCCGGGCGGTAGCTTAAAGATTAGCTGGGCGGGTGACGACCACCCTGTGATAATGACCGGACCCGTTGCCCGTGTTTTTGAGGGGCGCTTACAAATATAACCAATCTCAGAAGTGAAGACTATGCCAACTCCCAAGTCATTGTTGCAACAAGCACCTGCCTTAGACCCAAACCATATCGCGGAATATTTGGCATCACACCGAGACTTCTTCATCGACCGTGACGAGCTGCTGCGCAACCTGCAACTGCCTCATATTCACGGCGGCGACGTATCCCTGGTCGAACGCCAGGTCAGTCTTCTGCGCGAACGCAATCGCGACATCCGCAAGCAGCTCGATGCGCTCATCGACGCCGGGACAACCAATAATGATATTTTTGCCAAGTGTCAGCGTTTGGTTCTGGCATTACTGGAGGCAAAAGATACGCCTGCATTTTATGCCGCCCTGGAGCTCAGCTTCAAACGCGACTTCAAATGCCAAGCCTACAGCCTGATCGTGTTCGACGACAAGGCGATGCAAATCAATCACTTTACCTATTCCTTACCCGAGTCGGACGCACGGGAACACGTGGGGGCACTGATCAAAAGCAAAAAGCCTACCCTAGGTGTTTTACGTTCATCAGAACGGGACTTCCTGTTTCGCCAAGCCAGTGAGAAAGTCCAATCGGCGGCTGTTATGTCAGTCAAAGCCCCCTCAAAGACAGCTGGAGGGGGCGAACAGATTGCGCTGCTGGCCATCGGAAGTATCGACCCCAATTACTTTCAAGCAGGTATGGGGACGCTATTTATCGGTTTTATAGCCGATGTGCTGGCCCGCCAACTTCCGTCTCATTTGACACCCCACTAGGGCTTTTATGTTGAGCCAGGCTAACCTCAAGTTGAAAACCCAGATCGATCAATTTCTCCAACACTTAATCAACGAGCGGGGACTCTCGCTCCATACGGTGTCTGGCTATCAACGCGACCTGTTGCAACTCAACGCCTATTGTCTCGAAAATGCCATTGAGGCTTGGCACGAATTACAGACCCATCATATTCGTCAGTTTATCGCGCAAAGTCATCGCCGCGGGCTCTCCGGCACGAGTCTGCAACGCCGACTATCCAGCACACGAACGTTTTATCATTATCTGGTCAGGGAAGCCTTGAGTAAACACAACCCGGCACTCGACGTCAGCGCACCCAAAACCGCTCGAAAATTACCTAACACGCTTGACACTGACCAGGTTGCCCAGCTGCTGAATGTGGCAGCCAACGACTGGTATGCGCGCCGAGATCGGGCAATGCTTGAACTATTCTACTCGTCGGGGTTACGACTCGCCGAATTGGTGAACGCTAACATAAATGACATCAGCTGGGATGAAGGCTCTATCAAAGTCACGGGTAAAGGCAACAAACAGCGGTTATTACCGGTGGGGTCCATCGCGTTGAGCGCCCTGAAGACCTGGCAGGCCGGACGGCAGCCATTACCGGTGAAACGAACCAGCGAAGACCCCTGCGCATTGTTCATCAGCGAACGTGGCAACCGTATCAGCGCACGGAACGTCCAGGCGAGGATTCGTCACTGGACTCGCCAACAGAGCCTCCCCGGCAACGTTCACCCCCATATGCTCAGACACTCTTTTGCCAGCCACATGCTCGAGTCGAGCGGCGACTTACGCGCTGTTCAAGAGTTATTGGGGCATGCTGATATTTCTACGACTCAAATTTATACCCACCTCAATTTTCAGCATCTTGCGGAAGTCTACGACAAGGCTCATCCACGAGCCCACAAAAAAACCGCCATACCGGGATCCAACAAAGCATGATAAAGGTTATCGCATTTGATTTGGATGATACGCTCTGGGCTGTTAAGCCAGTTATTATTCGCGCCGAGAGACGTCTGGATGAGTGGCTTAGCCTAGAAGTTCCAAACCTACTGTATGACGTTGCCAGCATGCGTGAATTACGCCACGAACTCGTCAGGCAGGAACCAGAACTCGGCAAAAAGATTACCGAACTGCGGCGCAGAATCATCGAACAGGCATTGAGACTAAGTCAGATAGAACAGGGCCGCGCATTTGAACTATCGAATGACGCTATGGAAATATTTTTAGCCGCCCGAAACGATATAGAAATGTTCGACGGCGCTCACATCGCCATCCAGGATCTAGCGAGCCGCTATATACTGGGCGCCTTGACTAACGGCAATGCAGACATCAAACGATTAGGCTTGAACCACCTGTTTGACTTTGCATTTTCAGCAGAACAAGTGGGAGCGCCTAAACCTGCGCCGCAATTGTTTAATGCGGCTCTCGAACATACCGGCGCAGCGCCACACGAAATGATTTATGTGGGTGATGACCCGCAACTCGACATCGACGGCGCCAAGCGCATCGGCCTGCATACCATCTGGGTAAAGAACTCAGAACGTCCGGGGCCAGGTGAAACCAGGCCCGATGAAACCATCGAGAATATCCGCGACTTACCTGCTGCTGTCGCACGTTTGCACGACCGTACCTAGTTGGGAACGCCTAGTTGGGGACGCCTAACTGGTGAGGCTTAGTCTATTCTCTACCGCCACGGACAATAAACGCCTTAATGCTGTCCTCTGTCAGCTCAAGTATCGTCTTGCAAGTGGGCAATTCCCGCAACGCCTCAAGGGTTGGGTGAACCGCGTGAACTTCTGGCAGCGCCTCTCGTATCGAGTCTTCGAATTTTGCAGGATGAGCCGTCGCCAGCAAGACGAGTGGCACATCATCCTCACGAAACGCCTGCATCACTGACAAGCCCACCGCCGTATGCGGGTCTAGCAAGTAATCTTGAGTGCGATAGACCTGCTCGATGGTCGCCAGTGTTGCTTCATTGCTCGCTGCGCCAGCTTTGATGACAGTATCAATCGGCTGATGTTTTACTGGCAGCTCAGCCGACCCAGTGGCGGCAAAACTGGCCATAAACTCTTTAACCTGCTCTACGTCGCCGTCCAACTTATAAAACAGATAACGTTCAAAATTACTAGATATTTGGATATCCATGGCTGGGCTATGGGTAAAGTTCACCTCTCGACGTTCATAACGTCCCGTGTTGAAAAACCGGCACAGTATATCGTTGGCGTTAGTTGCAAGAATAAGATGACGAATCGGCAGGCCCATTTCACGGGCGATGTACCCAGCAAAAATATTCCCAAAGTTTCCTGTTGGTACGCTCACATCAAATCGCGCAGGACAGCCTATTTGATACCAAGCAGAAAAATAGTAGACCACTTGCGCCAGAACGCGGGTCCAATTGACTGAGTTCACTGCAGCCAGATTATGTTTCGTTTTGAAGTCCAAGTCAGAGAAAATACCCTTCATGAGTGCCTGGCAATCATCGAAGCTGCCATGAATGCCAATATTATGGACATTGTCGTCCAAAATTGACGTCATCTGCAGTTCCTGTAATGGGCTGGTCTTGCCCTCCGGAAACATAATGTAAATATTGATATTACTCTTGCCGCGGACCCCGGCAATCGCGGCACTACCCGTATCACCACTGGTCGCACCCAAGATATTCACGCTATGACCGCGCTCATCAAGTATGTACTCGAACACGTTGCCCAAAAATTGCAGAGCGATATCCTTAAAGGCCAAGGTCGGACCATGGAACAGTTCGAGCACATAATCTTCACCCAGCGGCACGATCGGGGTCACTGACGGCACCGAGAAGGTGTCGTAGCTGCGCTCAATAATCTGTTGCAAGGCGGGCCGGGGAATATCGTCGATAAACCGGCTCATGACTTCCAGGGCTAACTGCGAATAGCTGTAGCCTCGCCAGGCATCGAGCTCCGCACTCACATCAGGAATAGACTCGGGAACCAACAGGCCGCCATCATCGGCCAGCCCCATAAGAACCGCGTCCTTAAAACTGATGCCAGAAACGCCACCCCTAGTACTTTGATACTTCATGATAGATTCACTATCCAGAGACTAAAGCGGAATTATAGAAGAGGATTGTACTAGAGATACAATGATCATTCAGAATAGCACGCATAACCCTCAGCGCCGAAGCTAACGCGCCTGCTTGGCACTGAGATCTGGGAAACCCAATTTACATTGCAGAAGACGAGTTACGCTCAGGCTAGACGATATGACTGCCGCGTCAGACCGCTTCACCCCCGGTTTCACCGGTTCTGATGCGAATGACGTCGTCTAAGGTGCTAACGAAAATTTTTCCGTCGCCGACTTTACCTGTATTGGCGGCGCCCGTGATCGCTTCAATAACAGCATCTAAGCTTTCATCTGCGATCGCCACTTCGATTTTCACCTTCGGCAGAAAATCAACGACATACTCTGCGCCACGATAGAGTTCAGTATGGCCTTTTTGACGACCAAAGCCTTTGACCTCGGTGACCGTCATACCCTGTACGGAGATCTCCGATAGAGCTTCTCGCACGTCGTCCAGCTTAAACGGTTTGATGATTGCAGTGACTAACTTCATATAAGTTCTCCTTGAACAGAGTTGCCTCTGTTTTTGTTGTGCGGCAAATGTATCGAAATTATAAACTCTTGGCTACGCCTAATCACATCGTTACCCAAGCGAGGTGTCTGACCCACTAGATCAGCTGTTAGCCCAAGCGCCATTTTCAGCTCTTTTCGGTCTCAATGCTGTCCTGGCTAAGACGCGCCTTAGTGGTAACAGCGCCGGCAACGATTAAGCAGATCCCAGGCTTCACACCCTAGCGCTAGACCTCTATGATTCATTAAAGCATCGACCGTGCCAAGCTACTAAAATCCATATATTTCATATAGATATAGGTTTCAGCGACTGCCAGACCAAGCCACAATCGCACCATAATAGTGCGCTCTAGGTCCTAACGATAACCGCTAATGCGCTGTTAGGGCGCACAGCAACCGATAAGTTCTCGCAAAAATCGCACGCCAATTCGCTGCCCTGTCGCACAAGCGGTTGCCGGCACTCCCCGTACACTTGCGTCAATACTGCGCTCTTTTGGCTGACTTGACCCATGACCTTCGCTATTACTTACTCCCGAGCCCAAATTGGCATAGAAGCGCCGCTGATAACCGTCGAGGCCGATATTTCTCAAGGGCTTCCACAAATTCAGATTGTTGGTATGCCCGCCACCACGGTTAAGGAGGCAAAGGACCGAGTTAAATCAGCCATCGCTAATGTCGGACTAAAAACACCCAGTCGACGGGTTACTGTTAATCTCGCGCCAGCGGATTTACCCAAACAAGGTGGGCGTTATGATCTCGCTATCGCGGTTTCAATTCTCGCCGCCAACGGCGACCTGCCCCAAAATGCGCTGCAACAGTGCGAGTGGCTTGGGGAACTCGCACTGGACGGTCAACTACGCCCCGTCAATGGGGTCCTGCCTGCCGCTATACAGTCCGCCGCTGCAAATCGAGAATTGATCGTACCAACACTGAATGGTTCCGAAGCAAACCTAGCAGGCCCTACCAACGTCAGAGTGGCCAACAATCTTCTAGAAGTCATCGCTCACCTTAAAGGCTCCGCTATTCTACCTCGCCCAGAGACAATACCCATAACTTCCGAGGCGCAAGAGGATGCCGGCATCGCCGATGTCCGCGGTCAGCTTGTCGCCAAACGCGGGCTCGTGATCGCCGCGGCTGGCAGTCACAACTTGATGTTTATTGGGCCGCCAGGCACCGGTAAAACCATGTTGGCGAATCGTCTGCGTAGCCTGCTACCACCATTATCGACCCAGGAAGCCTTAGAGGTAGCAGCGGTTCACTCGGTGTCAAATTACACATTTGATCCTCTAACGTGGGGTCAAAGACCCTTTAGGTCGCCCCATCATACGACTTCGTCAATTGCCTTGGTGGGGGGTAGCAGCCCACCTCGCCCAGGAGAAATTTCCCTGGCGCACAATGGCATCTTGTTTCTTGATGAGCTGCCTGAATTTTCCCGCCGAGTCCTTGAGGTACTGCGCGAGCCTCTGGAATCTGGCCATATCATGATAAGCCGAGCCCAATACCAAGTTTGTTATCCCGCCAGATTTCAACTAGTCGCCGCGATGAACGCTTGCCCCTGCGGCTACTTTGGCGATATTCGGCAACCCTGTAATTGCAGTCAGGAACGCATTACCGCTTATCGAAACCGGGTTTCTGGTCCACTATTGGATCGAATTGACCTGCATGTGTCTGTGCCAAGCCTGGAGCGCGGACTGCTATCCGACCCCGACTATTCGCCCGACATTATGGCCCACGAAGTAGCCACAGCGCAGGTGCTGTCGGCAAGAAAATTAATGTTTGAGCGCGCGGGTAAGCCCAATGCCTACCTCAGCAGCGCGGAGGTATCTCGAGACTGCAAGCTATCCGAGGCTGACGGCAAGCTGATGGACAGAGCGATGGAAAAACTGGGACTTTCGGCACGAGGCTATTTTAAAGTATTGAAAATCGCCCGTACTATCGCTGACATGGCGGGCGCCGCCAATCTGGCGACCCACCATCTGACCGAGGCCCTGGCGTTTCGCCAGCTCGATCGAAGCAGAACTATTTAGACTGTTCCACCATGAGATCGACGACGGCTTTGAGATCGTCGTCGGAACAGGTGAAGCACAAGCCTCGCGCCGGCATACCCGGAGCAATACCATTAAATATACTCGCGTACAGGGCGTCCATACCTTTGCTAATACGGGGCGCCCAGTCATCTTTATTGCCTAATTTTGGCGCGCCGGCAACACCGATGCTGTGACAAGTAGAACAGCTGGCCTTATAGATCGCGTCAGCGCCACCAGTGGCATTGGCGGCGGTGGCGATACCTGCTGTCGCCTGACCGCAGTCATCGCCTTGAAGGCAAACACTACCAGCCTTCTTGATCCGCGCGGTAATCTCATCTTCAATCGTGCTGGCACTTACGGTCTGCACTAACATCGCGGCTAGCAAGGCGATGGCCAAAAAGGCTTTTTCAATTTTCACAACGATGGCTTCCTAGATCGAGGTTAACAACAGCGGCGATTATACATGACCGCCCACTAAAAAAAAAACGGCACACGGGTCCTAGTTTGAATTTCCCCAGCGGCCATCATCAATCTCACGGCTGCGGTTAAACTGAAAGACGCTCGACGTACCCCCCTCAACGACAGATTGCTCTGAGACTAACGTCAGGATGGCCTGTTCACGAAATTGTTCGAGGTTTTCTGCGCCCACATTCACCATGGTACTGCGCAGCTTGAACAGGGTCGTTTCTAGCACTTCAGCCAAAGGACCCGCTAGCGGCACAAAAGCATCCACGCCTTCTTCGAACACCATTTTACGCGTGCTCATGCCTTCGCTGTAACGCTGCCAGTTCTGCGCTCGCAAGGTACCTTCACCCCAATAGGGCTTGTAGACTTGGCCGTTGATTGAGGTCTTTGGTGTTGGACTCTCTTCGGTGGTCGCAAAATAGCGTCCCATCATCACAAAATCAGCCCCCATCGCCAGCGCGACGACTATTTGCGTATCATTGCCCAAACCACCATCGGAACAAATCGGGATATACCGCCCGGTTTCCTTAAAGTAGGCATCACGGCGCTCTGACACTTCAAGTAACGCGGAAGCTTGGCCACGACCTACGCCTTTTTGCTCACGGGTAATGCAGATGGAGCCTCCACCAATACCAACCTTGATGAAATCTACCCCCGGCCCTTGTACCAAGTAATCAAAGCCTTCAGCAGAAACCACATTGCCGCCACCAATGACGACGTCATCACCATAATTGTCACGAATCCATTGAATGCCTTCCATCTGGTACTCGGTAAATCCGTCAGATGAATCGAAACACAAGGCGTCTGCACCGGCAGCGAGCAAGGCTGGGACTCGCTCCCTGAAATCATGGGTGTTGATGGCTGCACCAACACATAGACGTTTGGAGGCGTCCAGTAATTCATTGGGGTGGCGACGATGATCTTCATAATCTTTTTTGAAGACCAGCGCACTGAGATGACCCTGCGTGTCGACCACGGGCAAACAGTCCTTTTTGTGCCGATGTAGCAGCTCATTCGCCTCGCGCAGGCTGATACCTTCCTCGCCATGAATCACGTCTTTAAACGGCGTCATATGCTCGCCAACAGTGTGGCTCAGATCGTCTTCGTAGACCCAAAAATCCTTGTCGGTGATGATACCTTCCAGCTTGCCGGTCGCGCTGCCATCGTGAGTTACGGGCACTGTGGAATGACCTGTGCTTGCCATCAACGTCATCACCTCTTCCAGCGTCATAGAAGCGGTCGCATTGGAATCGCTTTGGACGAATCCGGCCTTATGGGCCTTGACCTGGCGAACCATTTCGGCCTGCGTGTCAATCGCCTGCGAACAGAAAATGAAACTTAAGCCACCCTGGCGTGCCAACGCGATAGACAGGCTCGTGCCGGACACTGCTTGCATACAGGCTGACACAACAGGCACATTAATATGAAATCGCTTATCAGACGATTTGCCAAGCGCGGCCAGCGGCGTCCTCAGATCCACTAAGTCAGCTCTCTGACCCTTGCGTGTCAGCCGCGGAATCAATAAATACTCGGAAAAGGTACGGGAAATATCGTCTAGGATTTTCGCCATTTAGTACTCCAAAATATGCGAAACACGGCCTGCGCCATAGCAGGCCGTTCTGGTTGTTCTCAGGATGATTGGGCAGGCGAGTGCGGAGGTTGCGGACAACAACACTAGGTTACAACTGCATCGACCTCTATCATCGAAGCCGAAAAACCGATTGGATTTCGCCATGGCGAATTCTAGGCGAATATTCCAATCGATTCAATGCGGCGAGAAGATAATCCTTTGAATTACCTCGATAACAGCGCCTTCATTATATTCGTCTATGATCATTGTGATACATCATGCTTATAATTATTTACTTCAGACTTGAGATATAAAGTATTGATATTAGAGGCATAACTTGTAATATATAGAACTTGTGAAACTTATCGAGCCTCGACAATCCGTCCTGCACCATCAATATGAATAAATCTGAACTCATCAAACGAATGTGCGACAAGCTGGATCAACTGACTAGCCGCGATGTCGATCTGGCCGTTCAAACGATTATTGATACTATGTCTGAGTCGTTGGCTTACGGCGAGCGCATTGAAATTCGTGGTTTTGGTACTTTCTCAAACCATTACCGCAAGCCTCGGTCAGTGCGCAACCCAAAAACCGGAGAAGTCGGCATCAACAAACCGGGCAAGTACGTTCCCCACTTCAAACCCGGCAAAGAACTCAAACGCCGAGTGGATGACGCAAAAGATACTATTGCCTGAATCCACACCTGGCCTATTGGTCAGCTAATTCCTGAGCAAGCTGATGCTTGAGTATTTTGCCCGATGGCGCCGTTGGCAATTGCGCTCGAACCACCACCCTCCCCGGCACCTTATAACCTGTCAGATAACCGCGGGCGTACTTAAGCAGGTCTTCGACATCAACCACTTGTCCCTCGACCGGCTGAACATAGGCGACGATCTCTTCATCACCCTCGATCTTACGGCCTAAAACCGCGCACACGCTCACCGTCGGATGACCGGCAAGCACTGCCTCAACCTCAGGCGGATAAACGTTAAATCCCGAGCGAATAATCAGCTCTTTCGTTCTGCCAGCAATATTAATGGCGCCTGATGGGTCTTGAAAGACCAAATCTGCCGTGTTGAACCAGCCATCCTTAACAACCTCAGCGGTTAATTCCGGTTTCCGAAAGTAACCTTTCATAATGTTCGGACCCTTGACCCACAGTTCACCGATTTCACCTGCAGCGACGGCTTGACCCTCTTGTCCCAGCAACTTGATCTCGACACCCGGCAAACTATAACCCACAGAACAATTTGCCAGCGGCGCATATAAACGAGTCTGACTGATGGTGGGCCCGCTCTCTGTGAGCCCATAGCCATTATGCAAAGGCATACCGAAAATTGACTCAATTCGCGCTTTCAAACTGGGATCCAGAGGCGCCCCCCCAGAGAACATGAATCGCAGCTGACCAGGCTGCCATGCCTGACGCTGCGCCAGTATCTCCAACATCATGGCATACATGGTTGGTACACCAAGAAACCCTACTATCTGATCTTCTTCCATCGCTCGTAACGCTTCAGCTGCAGAAAATCGGGGTACCAGGTGTACGCAGCCGCCACTGAACAATACTGAACTGCTGACCGCGGACAGGCCAAACACATGGGACATCGGCAAGACACAATAAATCCTGTCGCCCTGCTGGATACCGCGAAGCCGACCTGAAATAAAAGCAATGAACGAAAGATTTTGATGGGTCAGCATGACACCTTTCGGTGTTCCCGTCGTTCCGGTGGTGTAGATCATGGCGAGGACTTGCTGCGCAGGGTCTTCGCTTACCTCTTCAGGCTCACTTTCCCGAGGCGCTGTGCAGCCTAAATCGCCAAAGGTCGTGACTAGCAGCGTCGCGCCAAGGCGCGCGCCATGCACATCAGCTGCGGGCGACGTCGTAATAATCAAACGCGGGTCGCAGTCAGCGGCGATCAGATCAATCTCGCGATCCGATAGCCGAGCATTAATCACGGCAGCGATACCATCGAGCTCGCTGAGCGCCAAAAACAGACATAATAAGGCGATACCATTTTCTGCCACCAGCATCACCCGATCACCGGGGCGAACGCCCGCCTGCGCAAGCAGGCCTTTGGCTTCAGCGACGCTGGCACCGAGCTGACCATAGGTCAATTCCCGCCGCCCTTCCCGTACAGCAGGTGCATCGGGTGTTGTATCAACCCAGGAAAGAATCTGATGGCTTAAGCGCCGGGGCAATCGAGAGAGAATCTCGTCTGCCGAGCAGCCAAGTACGATCTCATCCTCAACCTGAATCTCATTCAGCGTCAACAAACTCATCAACTTGCGGGTTGCTTTAGGGCGGGTACGTTAGTCATCAGGCTGCGTTCTTTCGCAACCAAATAGTCGGCAATTTTCAGCATCTCAGCGCTGCTACCGGCCATAGATCCTTCAATGCGATATTTGCCATTAACAACGATGGCTGGCACCCCAGACGAACGATAGGCACGGCCTTTGGCCTCTGCCTGCTGATAACTGGCACGAACACCGAAAGAGCTGTAGGTTCGCGCAAATGCCATGGGATCGATACCCATCTCGCCAAAAAATTCAGCCATTTGCTCGGGCTCATTCAAGCGTCGGCGCTTGTTATGAATGGCATCGAACAGCGGCACATGAATCTGGTCTAGAACATCGAGGGCCTGGGCGGTCAAATAGGTCTGGGCATAGACCTGATAATCTTTGTTCCAGATAGCCGGTGTGCGGCTAAATTCAACATCGTCGGCAAGCCTTTGCTTCCAGGCACCAATCAGCGGCTCAAATTGATAGCAGTGCGGGCAACCATAGGAAAAATACTCGGCGACTTCGATCTTATCCGCTTGGCGGGTTTTAATAGGAACTGGCAAAGCCACGTAATGCGTGCCTTCCTCGTAGGGAATCGCCTCACCCATCGCCGCTTGGCTGGTTATGACCGCTAGCGCCAAAGAAACCCAAGAAAACACCATTACCATGTTCTTCATATTCCCATCCACTCCTGTCAAACGACTACTTTCTAAGACCGCGAATGTAGCTAGCCACAGCGGCGATTTCTGTATCGCTCAGGTCCATCGCACTGATGCGCATCATCTGCCCATCGCCATCATTATGCCGTACACCACTGCGGAACGCTTTGAGTTGCGCTTCGATATAGTCGGGCCATTGTCCGGCAAGCAGTGGGAAGCCCGCCGCCGCATTACCTTGCCCTGTTGGCGAATGACAGGCCGTACAAGCAGCGATGTTCTTACGCGCGACGCCTGCTCGATAAATGGTTTCACCCTGGGCCAAAAGCGCTGGGTCTGCGGCACCACCCGCGGGGGTCTGGGCAGAAAAATAGGCAGCGACGTCCAGCATGTCTTGCGCTGAATAAGCATCCAGAATGCCCGTCATCAAGACCGCGGCGCGATCGCCCGACTTGATATCTTGCAATTGCTTGACCAGGTATCGTTGCCCCTGACCCGCCAAACTAGGAAACGCACCTGCGGGGCTATTCCCATCCTGACCATGACAGGCGGCACAAACCGCGGAAAGTGCTTTGCCTTGCTGAGGGTCCCCGGCAGCAAACGCGAAGGTTGATGATACTATGACGATAAGACCAATTAATATTCTAAACATGAGTGTCCCTAAAAAAACTAAATACAGGATGAGCAGTGTTAACATAGGCGCACAAGTATATAACAAACTTAGCCGGAAGGCCCAAGCCACAAAGCAGCAAATATAACGTGATTATGCCAGAACAGATGATAAATCGAACAAAAGTGAACCTGGATGACATCCAGTTTCTTAAAAGTGCCGCAAAACTCAGCCAGTGCCCGGCAGATGTCGGCCTGGAAGTCGCCTTCTGTGGACGCTCAAATGCGGGTAAATCCAGCGCAATCAACTATCTAACCGGGCTCAATAAGCTGGCACGAACCAGCAAGACCCCCGGCCGCACACAGTTGATCAATTTTTTTACCGTATCCGAAGCCTTTCGACTGGTAGATTTACCCGGTTATGGCTACGCCAAGGTGCCAACTGCACTCAAGCGCGAATGGCATGAAAATATCGACAACTATTTACGTAACCGTGAATCCCTGTGTGGGCTTGTACTCTTGATGGACATTCGGCATCCATTGAAACCCTTTGACCAGACCATGCTTGACTGGTGCGCCGGTGCGGGCATGCCGCTGCACATCCTCCTAACCAAGTGTGACAAGCTCAAACGGGGCGCCCAGCAGGCTGCGTTACTGCATGTCAAACGGGAAGTGAGCAAACTCGCCAGTATCCAGCTATTTTCATCGACTCACGAAGTTGGCCAAAAAATACTCCTGAACCAATTATCAGACTGGATTGCTGCCGGCGGGCCCGATCGATCCATGCCAAGGAATGATCTGCGGAATATCGATGTCGATCAGCAAGAGACCGGCCAGGACTGACGTTTTTGTCCTAAAAGTGAATCTGGCGGCACTGACCTTGACCAAGCCTGCGTCAACGACCCAGTCACAGCCTGACGAAATTTAGGCAAAAAAAACCCTGGTCACCGTTGGGGGGGAGTGACCAGGGCTCTTCGGCTCTTTTGGGGGAGAAAATTACCGAAGCCTTACTAAAAAAGCCTTACTTATAAAAGCCTTTCTACCAAACTACCAAATGCACTCATAAGAATAACGATCAAACCTACCAGCTCAAACTTTCTAACAACTTGCGCGTTACAGTGATCAGACTGGTGCCGACCGGCAAAGTTCAACAACTCCGTAATAATCGCCAAAATAATTTTATTTGGCGATTATCCTTCGCACCTCGTCGACCAACGCTGGATCTAAAGGGGCGCCTAATGCGCCTCTTCCCAATTCAGACCCACTCCCGTCTCCACCAGCAATGGCACCTTGAGTTCAACCGCCTGACTCATCTTAGCGGTAAGGATCGCGGCAACCTCAACAACCTGATCGGCTTTAACCTCTAGCACTAATTCGTCATGCACCTGCATGATCATACGGGCATCTGGCTTGTCGGTGGTCAACCATCGATCAACATCGATCATGGCCAGCTTGATAATATCCGCCGCCGAACCCTGCATCGGCGCATTGATCGCAGTACGTTCGGCGCCTTGACGGCGCTGGAAATTACTGGTGTTGATCTCTGGTAAATATAGGCGTCGACCAAATAGGGTCTCAACAAAACCCTGCTCGGCGGCGAGGGCCTTAGTTCTGTCCATGTAATCAAGGACGCCTGGGTAGCGTTCAAAATACAGATCAATATAAGACTGGGCATCACCCCGCCCGATACTCAGCTGGCGCGCCAAACCAAAGGCAGACATACCGTAGATCAAACCAAAGTTAATGGCCTTGGCACTGCGCCGCTGGTCGGCTGTCACTGCATCTAGACTTTGGCCAAATACTTCAGCCGCAGTGGCCTTGTGGATATCCAGCCCCTGCGCGAATGCCGTTAATAAACCCGCATCTGAAGACAGGTGCGCCATGATCCGCAATTCAATTTGCGAATAATCGGCAGCGATCAATTGATACCCCGGCGCGGCAATGAACGCTTTACGCACCTGACGACCTTCTTCTGTTCGTATGGGTATATTTTGCAAATTGGGGTTAGTACTGGATAGCCGGCCAGTGGCAGCTACCGCCTGGTGGTATGAGGTATGGATTCGACCGGTGCCTGGATTCACCTGTTTAGGCAACTGATCCGTATACGTAGACTTTAATTTAGACAACCCGCGATATTCGAGAATAACCTTGGGTAAAGGATAATCCAGCGCTAACTCCTGCAGCACATCCTCTGCCGTCGATGGTTGGCCCTTGGGTGTCTTTTTCTTGACCGGCAACTGCAGCTTTTCAAAAAATATGGTTTGTAGCTGCTTCGGCGAACCGAGATTGAAGGGTTCTCCCGCCAGCTCAAAGGCGTCACGTTCCAATTCTTGCAAGCGCTGGCTCAGTTTCGCGCTTTGCCTGTTGAGCAAGCCACTGTCCAGCAGCACGCCGTTACGCTCAATTCTGGACAACACGCTGACCAACGGTAATTCGATTTTCTCGAATACACTTTGCAAGGACGGCAGCGCCTGCAATTTTGGCCACAACGCTTCATGTAGCTGCAAAGTGATATCAGCATCCTCGGCGGCATATTTTGACGCAATCTCAATTTCAACCTGGTCGAAGGTGATTTGCTTGGCGCCCTTGCCCGCAACTTCCTCGAAGGCAATCGTACTCTTACCCAAGTACTTTAACGCCAGATCATCCATGTTATGCCTTGTCGCCACCGAGTTCAGTACATAAGACTCCAACATCGTGTCGAAGGCGACGCCACGAAGCTCAATGCCATAACGAGCGAGTACGCTCATATCATACTTAAGATTTTGGCCAATCTTCTGCTTGCCTGGGTCTTCTAATAATCCACGCAGCTCGCCAAGGACAATCTCTCGAGACAATTGCTCGGGCACGCCAAGATAAGCATGAGCCAGAGGAATATAGGCGGCCTCTCCGGATTTAACGCTGAATGACACGCCAACTAATTCGGCTTGCATGTAGTCAAGACTTGTCGTCTCCGTATCGAAAGAAAAGACCGGCGCAGCTTGCAAAATAGCGATCCATCGAGCCAACTCGTCAAGGCTCAAAATCGTCTGATACTCTGTGGGCGTTGATTCATCGAGTACCACAGACTCGCTATCGCCGCGGAGCTCGTCCACCCACTGCCGAAACTCATACTCCGTGAAAATTTGCCGCAATGCTCCGGCATCCGGCGGCGTCAATACCAACTCGTCAGGCGTCACATCAAGCGCCACGTCCAACTTAATGGTCGCCAGCTGGTAAGACAGGCGCAGCGTCTCTAAGGAATTCCGAAGATTTTCGCCAACCTTACCCTTGATTTCTTCTGCATGACTAATAATGCCCTCAACACTGGCATGCGCAGCAAGCCATTTAACCGCCGTTTTCGGCCCACAATTAGGCACCCCAGGAATATTGTCAGACGTGTCGCCGACAAGCGCCAAGTAGTCGATAATTTGATCGGGCCGAACACCGAATTTTTCCAACACACCGGCCTCATCCATCATCGTATCCGTCATGGTGTTGATTAACGTGATGTGCGGATTGACCAATTGCGCCATATCTTTATCACCCGTTGATATCAGCACCGGCATTTGTCGCCGGGTCGCGTCCTCGGCCAAGGTGCCAATCACATCATCTGCCTCAACACCGTCGATGATTAGCAGCGGCAGGCCCATTTTTCGAATGATGTCCTGAATGGGGGCAATTTGTTCTCTGAGCTCGTCGGGCATGGCGGCCCGGTTTTCCTTGTAAGCCGGGTACAGCGTATTTCTGAAAGACTTGCCCTTGGCATCGAACACGACAGCGATATGGCTCTGAGGATAATCTGCCATCAGCTTCCTGATCATGCTGATAACGCCTCTAATTGCTCCCGTATGAGCACCTTTGGTGCTCATTAACTTGGGTAGTGCATGGTAAGCACGGAAAAGGTACGATGAACCATCAATCAGAACCAATGGGTAGTTGTCTTTCATCTCATATCGCTCAGGTATTTTGGGGAACCATACTGTGAACTCACGCAACTTTCCAATCCTAGTTCAACTTGTGTTGTTGTTATGCTGCAGTAGCTTTTTCTATTCGGTTTCGGCAAGCGAGATAGCCCTGCCGGACGAAGCAAGCGAAGGCAGAGATGTCGAAATTGTGGTGGGCGAGGACCGCATGATTTATGAATACCGTACTAACGGCATCTTGATGATGATCAAGATTGTTCCAAAAAATGGCCGCCCGTACTATATGGTCCCGGCTGATGGGTCGCCACATTTCTCCAATCTGGATCACAGCAAAAATCTTTACCCCAGTTGGGTACTATTCGAGTGGTAACCTGTGGCCGCCTTTACTAGCTTTTCCGAGTCGGCATTAAGCCGTTACCTGTGCATGTTCGAACTGGGCGAGCTCGTGTCCTGCTCGCCAATTGCTGCGGGCATAGAAAACTCCAACTACTTCGTTAATCTGCAAGCAGATGACGTGATCAGTGAGTATGTGCTGACGATCAACGAAGGCCTGAGTTTTAAAGAGGCGCCTTTTTTCAGTCAACTCCTAAGCCAGCTTGCCCGCGCAGGGATACCAGTACCGGCACCCAAACGCACACTAGATGGCATGTCGAGTACAATTTTTTGCGGGAAACCCACTTGGTTGTTTCCAAAACTGGCGGGTGCCCACCCACAAATTGTCAACTATCAGCAATGCCACCAAATCGGTCAAGCACTCGCCAATCTCCACGCGGCGGCTAGCGGCGTTAGCCTCACCCGATCCAATCCCTATGATTTGGCTTGGGCGACGGCAACAGTCGATCAGCTCAGCTCTAGACTCGCAATCGCAGATCAACAGTTACTCAGAACGATACTGGCAGAACACCGCGAGATTGAGCATTTGGACTTGCCCACGGGCATCGTTCATGGCGACCTATTTCGCGACAATGCGTTGTTTATCGACGATACCTTAACCGGCATTATTGATTTTTATCACGCGTGCCAGGATAACTTGATTCAGGATCTGGCGATTACGGTAAACGACTGGTGCAGCGATTCCAACGGGCAGATTGATTCCATGCGAAAACACAGTTTGATCGAGGGCTACGAAAGTGTTCGGCCTTTGACCTTCGAGGAGCGCGAGGCTTTGACCTCTTTTCAGCGAGTTGGTGCTTTAAGATTTATTCTAACAAGGCTCCTCAGTGGTGAGGGGGACGCTTACCTAAAAGACCCTGAGGAATTTTTACGAATAGCCCGACAGCTGGGATAAACCCTCACTGAAATTAGCGCTGTAACGAGTCGATAATTTTTTGAATTTTTTCAGCTTGATGCGGTGCTTTGATAAAGCCGGCGTATCGTCCGAATGGGTCCACCACCACAATACTCGCACTGTGATCAACGGTGTAGGTCCCCGGTTCTGCACCTGGGACCTTGCCGAAAGCGACGTTGACGTTAGTCGCAAGCCCAACAATGCTGTCAAAACTACCGGTGTAACCCTGAAAATCAGCGTTAAACCCGGCCAAATAGCTGGCTAACTGAGCAGGCGTGTCACGCTCTGGATCAACACTCACCAACACGATTTGCGGCTGCGTCTGCATTTTTTTAACTGCTCGATTAAGCACGCCGAGGGTGGTGGGGCAAATATCGGGACAATAAGTGAAACCGAAAAACAAAAGTGACCAATGACCTTTCAGATCAGCGATACCGACGGTCTCGCCATTCTGATTAGTTAGACTGAAGGGTTTAATTTCCCTGGCCTGCGGAAAGCCAAAGTAGCCTAGCTCCTGATATTCGATCACGCTCAGGCTTTTTGGCGTCATGAAATTATTGACGAACAAGCCAAGGATTAGTGCGATGAATCCCGCAATGGCCAGCAAAGTATTTCGAATGCCCGTTGTCATAAAGTACTCTTGGTAGCAAGAATGAGTGGAGGCAGCAGCGAATCAGATAGACTTCAGGTGCATGATGTAATCCACGGGAAAGGCATAGTGATCGATCAATAAAGCCACAAACAAGAGCATCAAATAGACAATCGAGTAGCGAAAAGTCTCTCTGGGGGCACGGCGATTGGTGCCTTTCAGCAGCACCAAGCTCCAGTAAAGAAAACCGCCACCGAGTGCGAGGGCAGAGACTAAATAGAACAGATTACTCATGCCAATCAGATACGGCAGGATAGTGACCAAAATCATCACAATCGTATAGAGCAGTATATGGAGCTTGGTGTACTCCTCACCGTGAGTCACCGGCAGCATGGGAATATCAACCTTACGATACTCGTCGACCCGATCGATCGCCAACGCCCAAAAATGCGGGGGCGTCCAAGCGAAAATGATCAATACCAGCAGCAAACCACCGCCATCAATGCTATTGGTCACTGCCGTCCAGCCGAATAACGGCGGCGCCGCACCGAATAGCCCGCCAATCACGATATTCTGGGGCGTTGCGCGCTTTAAATACGCCGTGTAAATAACCCCATAGCCAACCCACGATGCCAGATTCAGCCAGGCAGTCAGCGGATTAATCAACGCATACAACAAAACGAAACCAAGAATACCGGTGACTGCGACAAATACAGCGCCTTGAACATTGGTGACTCGACCTTGAGCCACCGGACGACTACGAGTACGGGCCATGTCGGCATCAATCTTTGAATCCAACAAGTGATTCAGCGCAGCGGCTGACCCGGCGACCAGGGCAATGCCTAGATTACCAAACACGAGTATGTCCCAGGGTACCATCTCTGGAGTTGCCAGAAACATACCAACGATGGAGCACAACAGCATGAGCAGGACAACCTTGGGTTTGCACATCTCCAAGTAGTCTCGCCAGCTGATGTTCGGCGCTAAGGTGTAACTATTTGCTTCAGACACGATATAAAGGTTCTTTGAATGTCATAACGGACCTGCATAGTAACGAAATATGGCGATCTTTTCAGTCGGAATTTTCAAGAGATACGATGCAGCCCTAACCAATGTTGGAAATTTTGAGCAAATGACGAATATCTTTTCGTAACGGCATCCCTATTTTTTCGGCGCGATAAAGCATCATGATATTGCCATTCGGATCCATCAACAAAATGATCTGGTCGTCATTCACGGCCGCAGGAAAGCGCTTGGCCAGCGCCGCGTTGAAGCTATCAGCAGCATAATCGTAGCTCAGTAAATCTGGGTGTTCCGCCGCTATCAAGCTAGTCAACATTGGGTCGGCTGGCGCACTATGCAGCGCCACTCGCTGAACTCGATCAGCATCTTTACCTAGACCCACAACGATTTGGCGACTCAGGTATAAACGTTGTACACAGCCCTCATCACAGTGATCGGCCACTGGGATGAGCAAGGTCCAAACCCCGGCAGGCACAGGTGTCGCGTCCACTAACTCGAGGTCTGAGGCGGCCAACGGTGGCTGAATCAGCTCTCCTTCATTGGTGGTTGATACCGGGATTAGCTCAGGGAAATAGAAAAACATCGCATACGCGATCATCATGGGCACGATAGCGATACCGAAGAGCCCGACGAGTTTTCGTCGATTACTGTTGCGCTCGGGGGATGAGTCCGTCGAATGGTTGTCTGGATTTTCAGTGTTCATCTAGTTTCCTCTTCGCGTAGCGGCGATCTAAAGGTGAAGTAGCCAAATGCGATCAACACCGCAAATGCCATTAAAAACCATTGCACCGCATACCCCATATGTTTATCAGGCGACACAGTCGTCACTATCCAGTAGCGGGGCAACGCAAAAGGGTCCTCGGCAACGAGTCTGATCAGATGCGGGTAGAGCGTCATATTGAGTACCCGGTCGAGAATCAGCGGGTCAGTACTTTGGACAATACCTAGCTCGTCGACTAATTCCCCAGCACCAAACTGCGCATCTACGGCGGTTGAGACGTAGACGTGCCCTTGTAAGTTTAACTCGCCTCGATCGGTGGGCGGAATGAGTGGCCTGATAAGACGGGTTGCTGCCATTGGAACAAATCCGCGGTCTACCAAAAAGGCCTGATTGGTGGCGCTATCAGTGAACACTTGCAACACTTCAAAGCCAACACGACCGCCTAACACCACATTATCTCTGAGTAGCGCTGGTTGCGCTTGATAATTACCACTGAGTTTCACGGGCAGCCCATCAACAGCCTCGCTAAGCTTCAGCAACTCAGCGCTACTCAAAGGCGCTTGATTGATACGGGCTTCATGGCGCTTGAGCAACTCGACTTTTTCGTCAGCCCGCTCGAGCTGCCAGAATCCCAGGCAGATGAAACCGATCAAGCAGACACTTGAGAATACGCTCATCTTCCAGTTCAGATTCAGTTGTAGGGGTCTATTCATTCAGGTTTTCACCAGTATAATCATTTGAATCCTTCCAACAGCGCCAGCGGCCAAACCTATATGTGGATCAAAATTATCATCGTCTTGTTATTCGTTGCCAATATAGTGGCGTTAAGCGGCGCATTTTACACCCTGCTGCTAGACCAGGGACGTGGTGGCAAACGCACGGCAAACCTGTTGCTGGTGAGAGTGGCGTTGGCTTTACTGTTGTTAGGCGTCGTGGTCTATGGCGTCTGGAGCGGCGACCTAGGCATTGCAGCGCCTTGGCATGCCGATAATCGCCCTCTAAATTAAGAGCTGTAGTTCCCTTGCTGTCAGTCCCGCATGGCTAAAACTGGGCCGAAAACGCTGAAGCCTACCAACGGCACGTCCTTGCTCTTGAATGCCCCCTCGCCATTATCTTTGTCAGCCGACGAGGCACACCGCTAACAATAAAAAAGGCCCCGCATGTGCGAGGCCTTAAAATCAGCAATATGCCTTGGCGACAGCACAATCGCTCTTTGCTGTGTTTTTTAGCTGCCCAGGATATAGATAAACAAGAACAACCCCAGCCAGACTACGTCAACAAAGTGCCAGTACCAAGCGGCAGCTTCAAAGCCGAAGCAATCGTCTGGTTTAAAGTGACCCTTAATGGCGCGGACCAGCATGACCAGGAGCATGAATGTGCCTAATGTCACGTGAGCGCCGTGGAATCCCGTCAACATAAAGAAGGTCGTACCATAGATACCCGCAGTCAGTGTTAAGCCTAATTCTGCGTAGGCATGTTGGTATTCCAGCACCTGACAGATCAAAAAGGCGATACCGAGTCCAACAGTAAGCGCTAACCAACCTATCAGCTTGCGTCGGTTACCTTCGTTGAGGCCATGATGCGCGAGAGTCACGGTAAAACTGGAGGTGACAAGCAGTATGGTATTGACGAGTGGCAAGCCATACCAACCCATGGGCTCAATAGCACCAGGAAAACGCGTTGGGTCCGGTGTATCGATCATCGGCCATGCGCCAACGAAATCAGGATAAAATAGATAGTCAGAGGGTACTCGGTTGCCTTCACCGCCTAACCAGGGCACAACGAAAAATCGGATGTAAAACAAGGCGCCGAAGAACGCGCCGAAGAACATGACCTCGGAGAAAATGAACCAGCTCATACCCCAAACGTAAGAACGGTTCATTTGGTCACTGTAAAGCTTTGCGTGGTTCTCATCAATCACCTTACTGAACCAGACAAATAAGGTCGACGCCAACACTAACCCCCCGATAAGTAGAACCCAGGAGCCGAAAGAGCTATCAACCCCGGCCTTCATCTCATTGAGCATGTTACCCATGCCAAACACGGTGAGAAAAATCCCCAAGGAAGCAAAAATAGGCAGTTTGCTGTCAGTCGGGACATAATATGATTCGTACGTTGCGTCATTTGCCATGCTTAATCTCCATCAAATTCGGCGCGGATCTGCCTATTCTGCAGCTACTGCGGGCTGATCCTGGGGTTGCTCGGTAATATCGAACAATGTGTAAGATAACGTGAGTGTCTCAATCTCTGGAGGCACGTCGCGATCAATTATAAATCTCAATGGCATATCCAGTGATTCACCGGTTGCCAGTTGCTGCTGCTCAAAACAAAAACATTCCGTCTTGTGTAAATAGGTCGCCGCCATAAATGGCGTAACACTCGGTACCGCTTGGGCCGTCATCGTCGTACGCGCAGTATTTCTGACATAAAAATTTGTGGTATTCAACTCGCCCGGATGAACCTTCATCGAACGCACCTGGGGTCTAAAATCCCAGGGCATATCGACATTATTATTGGTTAAAAACTGGATCGTCACGAGCCGGTCTTTGTCAATTTCTTCTACCGTTGACTGCGTATATTGCTCACCAGTCTTACCGTTCAAACCGGTTATCTCGCAAAACACCGTATATAACGGCACCAGAGCAAACCCAAAGCCAAACATTCCAAAGGCGACTAACACCAGCTTCAGGACCGTTCTTGGTTTTGGGACTGCCTCTGTCATAACGTTCTTCCTTACGCTCTAGTTAACCGTGCGCTTCTTTTAGATCAACTTCATCTGGATGAGAAAATGTATGGTATGGCGCAGGTGATGGAATCGTCCATTCCAGACCATGAGCACCTTCCCAGACTTGCGCAGTCGCTTTCTTACCCGTCCTGATACACTTAATCACAATGAACAGGAACAACAGCTGCGAGAACCCAAACAAGAACGCACCGATACTAGACACCATATTATAGTCGGCAAACTGGAGCGCATAGTCAGGAACTCGACGTGGCATACCGGCTAAACCAATAAAGTGTTGTGGGAAGAAGGTGACGTTGACGCCCACAAATGATAACCAGAAGTGAGTTTTGCCCAAGGTCTCGTCGTACATATTGCCGGTCCATTTTGGCAGCCAGTAGTATACCGCCGCCATGATCGAGAAGATCGAACCTGGTACTAAGACATAGTGGAAGTGAGCGACCACAAAATAGGTGTCCTGATACTGGAAGTCTGCAGGCGCTATGGACAACATCAGCCCCGACAAGCCGCCGATGGTGAACAAAATCACAAACGCGATGGCGAATAGCATAGGCGTTTCAAAGCTCATTGAACCCTGCCACATCGTTGCCACCCAGTTGAACACTTTCACACCGGTCGGTACCGCGATCAGCATGGTCGCGTACATGAAATAAAGCTCGCCCGCTAAAGGCATACCCACTGTGAACATGTGGTGAGCCCAGACGATGAAAGACAAAAAGGCGATCGACGAGGTCGCATAGACCATTGAGGCATAGCCAAACAGGCGCTTACGGGCAAACGTCGGGATAATCGCTGAGACGACACCAAACGCCGGCAGAATCATGATATAGACCTCCGGGTGACCGAAGAACCAAAATACATGCTGGAACAGCAGCGGATCACCACCACCGCCAGCATTAAAGAATGCCGTGCCGAAGTGAATATCCATCAACATCATTGTCACCACACCCGCCAAAACAGGCATCACCGCGATCAGCAAGTACGCCGTAATCAACCAGGTCCAGACAAACAGTGGCATCTGCATCAGCGTCATGCCAGGTGCACGCAGGTTCAAGATAGTAACAACAACGTTAATAGAACCCATGATGGATGAAATACCCATCAAGTGAACCGCAAAGATAAAGAACGTAACGCTCGGTGGCGCAAAGTCGGTAGACAAAGGTGCATAGAACGTCCAGCCAAAGTTAGGACCGCCACCATCCATGAACAAGGTGCTTGCCAGCATAGTGAAAGCAAACGGCAGTATCCAAAAGCTGTAGTTATTCATTCTCGGTAACGCCATGTCAGGCGCGCCAATCATCATCGGTACCAACCAGTTAGCCAGACCCACAAAGGCAGGCATGACGGCACCAAACACCATGATCAAACCGTGCATGGTCGTCATCTGGTTAAAGAACGCGGGCTCGATGAGCTGCAGTCCGGGCTGGAACAACTCGGCGCGAATCACCAGGGCAAACGTTCCGCCGAGAAGAAACATGGCAAAGCTAAACCATAGGTACAGGGTACCGATGTCTTTGTGGTTGGTGGTATACACCCATCGCATCAGGCCCTTGGCCGGACCATGATGATGGTCGTCGTGGTGGTGTTCTTCAATAATTGCGCTCATCCTGAATCTCCTGACTACTGGCCGGTGCTCATCATGTTATTCACTTCTCGTGGCTGGATGGAATCACCCATGGTATTGCCCCAAGTGTTTCGTTCATAGGTTACAACTGCAGCAATTTCAGCGGCATTCAACTGCCCCTTAAAGGATTGCATTGCCGTACCCGCTTTACCATTCAAGACAATATCCAGATGGTCAGCAATCGGGCCAACCGCAAGCCCTTTACCGACGAGGGATGGGAATGCGGGCGGCAGGCCTTGGCCGTTAGCCTGGTGACAAGCGGCACAAACGCGACCGTAAACATCTTCACCTTTTACCATCAACTCTTCATCGGTCCATTCTTTACCCACGGTCTCGTAGACCAGGCGGGCTTCTTCTTGCTTGCCTGCCAGCCAGGTGTCGTATTCAGCACGCTCGACTGCGCGAACCACGACGGGCATAAATCCATGCTCCTTGCCGCACAATTCCGCACACTGGCCACGATAGGTACCCGGCGTATCTACTACGGTCCAGGCTTCATGAACAAAACCCGGGATAGCGTCGCGCTTGATCGCAAAATCAGGCACCCACCAGGCGTGCAAGGTATCGCCAGAGGTCACCAGAAAACGCACACGAGTATTAATTGGAATAACCAGTTCGTTGTCCACATCCAACAGGTAGTGCTCGCGCTTGCGAACCTCATTTTTGATTTCTTCCTGAGGGGTCAGCAAAGAGCTGATAAACTTCACTTCCTTGGTAGGATCGTCGTTCAGATAGGTGTATTGCCATTTCCACTGCAAACCACGAACCTCAATATCGATCTCGGCATTACCAGCATCGTACATGGCGGTGAGTGTTTTCGTCGCAGGGATCGCCATTGCGACCAATATAATCACGGGGACGATGGTCCAGAGAATCTCGATTTTAGTGTTATCGTGAAAATCAGCGGGCACTGCACCCAAAGACTTTCTATGCACCAGCATAGAATAGATCATCACCGAAAATACCAGCGCACCAATCACCACGCAGACCCAAAAAATCAGCATATGCAGGTCGTATACCTGGCGGCTAATATCGGTAACCCCTTGTCTCATGTTCACCGACCAATCAGCGTGTACAACGCTGCTGGGCAGTAGCAGCGACAAAGCAACTAACAACTTACTCTGTTTCGCTTTATCCATCCCAAGAACTCCAATTTTGAATAATCACCATCCGGGCAGCCACTGCTGGCCGGACATTAAAACTTTCGCGAATAACTAACGCTGAATACGCAGTCGCAGCGGTTACGGTTTACGCTCGCCGCATGCACTGCGTTGACTGGCAACCCCCTAGAAGCAGGAAATCGGGCGCATACTAACACGATCGCCACAGCAGGCGTAACTTATCACGCACCTGGATATGCAATATCACGAAACTGTATAGACAAGAAACCGGCGCAATTATAACAACGCCGACGGGTTTCTCAAGGTTTGGGGGCGCTAAATAGGCAGCTATTCGAGTAATTATCGACGAATTTTGGCATTTGCAACCCCGCCAGACAAATCAAGGGGGCCTCCCGCGGATAGCGCCCTCGATTGGCCGAGCATCAGTCCCTTAATTTGATGGGTTGCCAGTCACCCACGGCCTTCTCGGTACTGGCCACCGGCAAATCATCCAGGTTCTGCTTGAAGTCGCACTGATTGCAGTGCCGACTCTGACCCGCGGCGGTTTGCACCACATAAATAAGATCTTCGACGCCGCATTGGGGACAAATAGCACCCGCGATAAAACGTTTTCGACTAGTCAAGGATCCCCTCCTGACGCAACAGCGCGGTGATCTCAGGCTCTCTACCCATAAACGCCACAAACATGTCCATGGGCGCCTCGGACCCGCCTTGCTCAAGGATTGTCGCCAAAAATTTCTCACCAGTCTGACGATTGAATATCCCTTCTTGCTGGAACCGCGAAAACGCATCTGCCGACAAGACCTCAGCCCACTTATAGCTGTAATACCCTGCAGCATAGCCACCACCAAAGATATGACCAAAACCATGTTGAAACCGATTGAACGGTGCCGCTTGCATGACGGCCACACGGGATCTCACCTCGTCCAGCAGCTTTTGTATCTGTTGCGCTTGAGCGGAATCAAACTCACAGCGAAGACGGAAATCAAACAGGGAAAACTCCACTTGACGCACCATCTGCATGGCGGACTGAAAGTTTTTAGCGGCCAAAACTTTTTGCAGCAACGCTGTCGGAAGCGGTTCACCTGTCTCATAGTGACCGGAGATGAACGCCAGGGCCTCTTCTTGCCAACACCAGTTCTCCATGAACTGACTCGGCAACTCTACCGCATCCCACGCGACGCCGTTGATGCCGGAAACATCCGCACAAGCTACTCGAGTCAGCATATGATGTAGGCCATGGCCAAATTCATGGAACAGCGTGACGACTTCATCATGGGTCAGCAGTGCCGGCTGACTGCCCACTGGCGCAGAAAAATTGCAGGTTAGATATGCCACCGGCAATTGCAAGCTGCCATCAGCGCGCAGACGTCGAACGCGGCAATCGTCCATCCAGGCACCACCCTGTTTGTGCTGGCGGGCATACAAATCCAGGTAAAAGCGGGCGATCAAGGCGCCATTTCTGAAAATATTATAAGTGGTCACGTCAGGGTGCCAGGTTTTAATATCCTCGACTTGCACGACCTCCAGATCGAACAATCGATTGACCACCTCGAACATACCCAGAATGACTGTCGGTGCAGGCAGATAGGGGCGCAAGGCCTCATCAGAGACACTGAACTTACTTTCTTTGAGCTTCTCGGCATAAAAGCCCAAATCCCAGGGATTGATTTCCACAGCGCCGAATACGGTTCTTGCGAATTCGCAGAGCTCATCAAACTCAGTCACCGCTGCCGGTTTTGCGTGGGTTGCCAGATCGTTCAAAAACGTCAATACCTGGTCTGTGGACTCTGCCATCTTGGTCGCCAGCGACAGCTCCGCATAGTTGTCAAAACCCAGTAATTTGGCCTTTTCTTTCTCTAACGTCAGGATCTCGATCATCACCTGAGAGTTATCCCACTGCCCAGCATTCGGCCCCAGATCTGACGCTCGAGTCACATAGGCTTCATACATCTGTCGACGTAATGGCTGATTTTCACAGTAGGTCAGGACGGGCATATAGCTGGGGAATTCCAGGGTGAATAGATAGCCCTGCTCACCCCGTTGTTCAGCGGTCTGTCTGGCAAGCGCTAGGGCGCTGGCAGGCAAGCCAGCTAATTCGGATTCGTCACTGATCAGTTTCGACCAGGCCATGGTCGCATCGAGTACATTATCGTTAAATTGACCCGACAAGGCTGCGAGTCGTTTACCAATCTCAGCAAACCGTTGTTGTTGTTCTCGCGGCAAATCGATACCCGACAAGCGGAAATCTCGAAGGGCGTTATCCAGCGCCTTGCGTTCGGCCTTGCCCAATTGCGCATATTCGGCGCTCGCGGCAATTGCCTGATAGGCTTTAAATAGCCTTGGGTTCTGGCCCAGTGCCGTCGCATATTCAGACAGCTTCGGCCGACAGCCATTCCAGGCCTCGCGCAATTCCGGAGTATTTACCACGGCGTTCATATGCCCGACGGCCGAATAGGCTTGCCGGAGCTCATCATCCATCTGCTCGATCACGCTCACTAGGCCTGCCCAAGTCGTTTGGCCGGCGTCCAGCAGCGCATCAATCGCTTGCAGGTTGGCGGCCAGCCGCGCCTCGATGGCCGGCAAGACGTGCTCCGGCTTAATCAAATCAAACGGTGGCAGTTCATGGGTTTCCAACAACGGATTCTTCATCGTCTATTCTCGTTTTAGGTGGCGCGGAGCATCGCTATCACTGGCTCAGTCTTCACTTTTAAGCCAAACCAGATCTCGAACGCCAGGGCCGCCTGCTCAACAAGCATACCCAGGCCATCGCTAGTCGCTAGCGCCGAATTCGCCTGGCACCAATGGTTAAAGTCGGTGGTCTGATCGCTGTAAACCATATCGTAAACACAGCTGTTACGGCCAATCACTCGTGCTGGGATCGCAGGTAACCGACCCGTTAAGCCCGCCGAGGTACCATTGATCACCAGGTCATAGGCCGACTCTAACTCATCATCGCTCGCGAAGTGCTCGAGGCCGTCAAACTGATCGACCAGTACCGCAGACTTCGCCGGGGTTCGGTTCCATAGATGAAGGCATTCGGGCTCGGCTGCCAATAAATGCCCCAGCACGCCTCGTACTGCGCCACCCGCGCCTAATACCAAAACGCGCTTGCCACGCAGTCGCCAGCCCAGATTGACGGTAATATCTGTGGCCAAGCCGGGGCCATCTGTGTTGTCACCCACCAGCTTACCATCAGCCTGCACCTTGATCGTGTTCACGGCCTCGGCGATGCGGGCACTGTCCGACACCGTATCGGCTAGCTGATAGGCGTCGAATTTAAACGGCACGGTGATGTTAAAACCCTTCGCGCCCGCAGCGATGAACTCTCGAGCGCGGGCCTCAAACCCATCCAGTGGCGGCTGGATCTTATCGTAACGGATATCGATACCCACCTGGCTCGCAAAGGCTTGGTGAATTCGAGGGGATTGGCTATGAGCCACGGGGTGTCCTAGCACCGCTAATCGATGCATCAAGCCCCCCCCTGTTGGCTCGCGGCGCGAATCACAGTGCCGCTCAGTAGGTCGCGAATCTCACTGGCGCCATCCTGGCCGCCGAGCTCGCCGGGCACAATATAATCAATCGCATCATGAAAATATCGCTGCAACATCAAGATCGACAATGCCGGTTCTTTGCCTCCGGGGTTCGCGGAAGTCGAGACGATAGGTTGACCCAGACAATCGCAGATCCCTTGCACCACAGGATGCGCGGAAACCCGTATTGCCACCTTATCACTATCGCCGGCAATCCAATCAGGGACTCGCTGGCTGCGGGGTACCAGGTAAGTCACTGGGCCAGGCCAGGTCTGCTGAAGCAAAGCACGCTGAGCCGCGGTAATTTGACCAATATAGCCTTCTACTTGCTCAAAGCTGGCACCCACCAAGATCAAGCCTTGGCGCCAGCTGCGTTGCTTCATCAATAGAATTCGATCGACGGCGGGACGATTTTCCGGCAAACAGCCCAGACCCCAGACGCCTTCAGTGGGGTAAGCGATCACATCACCCTGCTGTAACCGGGTCGCGACCATCTCGAAACGCCAGGTCTGGGGGTGAGCCATTGGAGTCAATGAGTTCCTAAACGTCGAGGTTATGGTTCTTCTGACGGATCGCCTCGGCATTCGCCGCACGCTCTGCTACCAGTCGACCATGTAAGGCTTCATCCGCCAGCGCCAGCATTTGGGCCGCCAAGTAACCCGCGTTTTTGGCACCAGCCTTACCTATTGCAACCGTGGCAACGGGCACACCGCCAGGCATCTGCACGGTCGAGAGCAGCGCGTCAAAACCCTGCAACGGACCTGAATCAATGGGCACACCAATCACGGGCTTGAGCGTATGGGCTGCCACTGCACCGGCGAGATGAGCCGCCATACCCGCACCAGCGATAAATACGGCACAACCGCGCTGCTCCGCATCACGGATAAAGTCCTTGGTGTCTTCCGGAGTGCGATGGGCAGAAGTCACGCGCACTTCGTAGCTGACACCCAAGCTCTTCAAGACCTCACAACTGGCTTTCATGACGGATAAATCGGAATCCGAGCCCATTAGAATTGCAACGAATGGCGACGACATACTGGATACTCTGCTGACTTAAGGGGAGCGGAAATTTAACCTAGTCTCTGTCGGCTTTCAAGAACTGCAGATGGTTTACGCTAAAGATTATCACCAGGAATTCACCCTACGATACCCGCCCAGGCCCGATTCAATCAGACCGAGAATTTCCAGTTCCACTAACGTCCTGATGACTTCGTTAATAGGCACGCCGATCAGTTCGGCCAATCGGTCCTGGGCCTGAGGCTCCAGATCCAGAACATTGAGCAGTTGGGTCTGCAATAGCGTCAGCGCATCGTTGCGCTTGGAGCGCGTCTGTTCAACGCTGATCATCGATTCAATGGCCAGTTCTTCCAAAACATCCTGCTCGTCAGCCGTCAGCTTTGCGCCGTCGCGCAACAGTTGGTGGCAGCCTTCACTAAGCTTGCTAAGGACCGAACCCGGTACCGCAAAAACCTCTCTGCCCTGCTCCATCGCCAGGCGCGCGGAGATCAGTGAGCCGCTCTTGAGTCGGGCTTCAACAACCAGGGTGCCTAGGCTTAGCCCCGTAACCACTCGATTGCGTTGCGGAAAATGACTGGGTGCGGCGGTAGTGCCCGGCGGGAATTCAGAAACGATCAACCCTTGTTGCTGGATCTCAGCATAAAGGCTGGCGTGCTGTGGCGGATAGACCTGGTCGGGACCAGTACCTAAGACGGCGATCGTGGCGCCGCCGCGGGCCAAACAGGCAGCATGGGCAATACCATCGATACCCAGAGCCATGCCACTGGTAATCGCCAAACCCCGATCGACCAATTGGCCGACGAGGTGCTTAACCACAGACCGACCATACTGGGTAGGATGGCGACTACCAACAACCGCAAGCTGGGAGGCACGAAAAATCCTGAGGTCGCCGACGCAGAATAAACCGATGGGAGGATCATCAATTTGCCGCAGCAGCGGCGGGTAATCCACCGACGTCCAATCCACGAAGAACCGGCCCGCGGCCGCGAGCCAGGCGAGATCCATTTCCACCTGTTGCTGTAACGCGGGCGCTCGCAAGCGTTCTTGCAGACGCAATGCTGCTGGGTATTTCAAGCCGCACTTTGAACCGTGCTCTGAGGCCACGAAATGGTCACAGGCAGATTCGGCATCACCCAACAGCGCCAGCAAACGATGGCACAACCGCGGCTGCACCGCAGTTGCACGAATGAGTAGTAGATGAGAGTAAATCAGCGCTTCAGTCGCTAACACGCCACGTGTCCATATCGGTTCGCCCCGTCAATGTTGAGGCCTTACCTTAACAACAGGAATCCGCGCCCGTCGACCGGCGACTACCTAAGGGTTTTGCAGTAAATCACCGACACTCACCGGCTCTTTTGACTCTAGCACGAGACCATAGGACATTTTATCGAAGACCCTAAAGACCATCAAAAGGCCGACTCGCTCCGCTGGCATGCGAACTTGGTCGCCCTGCACCTTGTCACGGACCATGGCACCCTGTTTAAAGATCGCGAGGACATTGCCGACCGCCAGACCCGATCGCAGGCCGCGATTTACCGTGACCACGTGGTTTTTACCCACCTGGGTGGCATTCCCGACAATCGTCATGATCGAGCCACTAACCGCTTCTGCTGGCGCGGCTGGGTAAAACATTGACTCAACCCGGCGCTCTTCGGTGGGCAACAGCCGATCGCCCAGTCTAACATCGGCCTTGACCGCGCCTAGGCTCATGGTCACGATATCATCGTCACGCCGTAGCACCCTCGCGACGCCCAGTTCTTGGGCCTCGTAGCCAAGAATTTCTTTAGTTTCGGGGTCTTGATAAATTTGGCCGGACCGAAACACACCGTACACTGTCGTATCCTGGGCCCATTCTCCGCGCGCGTAAAATTCATCGCCAGGTCCAAAAATCAGTCGATCTGATTTATTCGCCAGAATGTACGGTGCCTGCTCCAGAGTCTGTGCTTCGACGATTCGTCCAGCATTCAGCAAACCCGCAATAGCGTCTAAGGGGATTGCGGGTATCGAGCTCGTCAGCGGCTCGGATCTGATCCTGGGACTGGCTTTAACGTCTCGATTGGGTACCGGCGTCAGCCGCACGGTACGGGACTCATCGCCCCGAGAGAGCCGCAACTCGGGCTCGCCGTCCACATATCGCAGCATGATCTCATCACCAGGATAAATCAGGTGTGGATTCTCAATCTCGGGGTTCACCTGCCAGATCTCCGGCCAACGCCAGGCCTCTGCCAGAAACATGGACGAAATGTCCCACAGAGTGTCACCGGGTTTAACGAGGTAGCGATCGGGATGACCGGGCTTTAGAATATCGTTGGCCGCAAGGCTGACTTGACTTAGTAGCAGGTTGACAACAACAGCGATAAGAATTTTTCGCATAGGGCGAATCCCATCCTCAAAACGCGTACAATATCAGGTAATTCTAGACGACACATCTGTGTTCAGATGAACTGAATTACCAACCTGAACATGATCTTAGCCAAATTATTTGCACAATTATCACAGGGTTAGAACTGAACGCCATGGCGCTATTAAATATCTTGGAATTCCCGGATCCCCGGTTAAGAACCGTCGCTGAGCCCGTCAAGGACGTCACCGGCAAAATCGCGACGCTGGCCGACAACATGCTCGAAACGATGTACGCGGCGCCCGGCATCGGTTTGGCTGCAAGCCAAGTAAACATGCACCTGCGGCTGCTGGTGGTGGATATTTCCGAAGATAATTCGTCACCGCTGGTGCTGATCAATCCAGAGATCATTGCACGGGAAGGCGAGATTGAAACGAGCGAAGGTTGCTTGTCTATCCCCGGTTATTTCGAGCCCGTATACCGGTCAGAAAAAATAGAAGTCACGGCCATTGACCGCGAGGGCAACCCATTTACCCTGACAGCAGACGACCTTCTGTCGGTTTGTATTCAGCATGAAATGGATCATCTCGAGGGTAAATTGTTCGTCGACTATATCTCTGATACCAAACGCCAGATGATTCGCAAAAAATTACTCAAACAGCGCAAGCACCGTGAATAGGCCTGGACATTGAACCTACTGTTTGCCGGGACGCCGGATTTTGCGGCTGATCATCTCAACGCGCTGATTGCCAGCGAACACCGTATTGTTGGCGTGATCACCCAGCCCGACAAACCAGGCAAGCGGGGCAAGCAAAATGTACCCTGCGCCGTTAAACGCCTGGCCGAACAACATCAGTTGCCGGTTCTGCAGCCGCTCCGCTTGCGCCGCGGCGACATTGAACACCTGAATGTCGATCTGATGGTTGTTGTCGCGTACGGGCAAATTCTCAGACCTGAAGTCCTCGACTATCCCCGATTGGGCTGCATCAATGTGCACGGCTCACTTCTGCCCCGTTGGCGGGGCGCGGCGCCCATCCAGCGGGCTATCCTGGCGGGCGATACTGAGTCTGGCGTCTGCATCATCCAAATGGACGCGGGGCTAGATACGGGCGACGTCTTATTGTGCGCAAAAACAGACATCGCCTCGACTGAAACCAGCCAAAGTCTAGCCGCGAAACTCAGCGAGCTCGGCACTCGCGCGTTGCTAACAACTATCGAACAAATAGCCGCTGGCACGAATCAACCACAACCACAGCCTAATGGGGCGACCTATGCCCACAAAATTGAGAAGCACGAAGCACAAATCGATTGGTCTGGAAAAGCCAGCGACATCGATCGAATGGTCCGTGGCTTTAACCCTGAGCCAATCGCGTTCACGGAACTCAACGGCCTCAGAATGAAGGTCTGGGCTGTCGAATGCACCAGCACGGAGACTCTGGCATTGGCGAGCAGCACCCAGCAGGCACAACCTGGCGAGATTCTCGCCATCTCAAAACGCGGCGTGCTCGTCGCTTGCGGCACCGATGCATTATGGTTGACCGCTGTTCAGTTACCGCTTGGCAAGGGCAGCATCCTCACCGGTGCCGATATACTCAATGCGCGCAAAGCACTATTTGCGCCTGGCACGAAGCTTTCCTGATGCAAGAATACCAATCCGCCGTTAGAGTCCTCAGCGCTGTCATCAATGATGGCAAGTCCATGGATAGCCAGTTCAATAGTGGTGATTCGCCACTGAGTAAACAAATCAGCTATGGCGTGATTCGAGACTACTATCATCTCAACGCCCTCCTCGGCCAACTGTTGAAGAAGCCGTTGACCGGCAAGAACATTAACGTGCATCTGCTCCTGTTAGCCGGCCTATATAGCGTCAACAACCTCAATCGACCTGCGCACGCCAGCGTCAATGCCACCGTGAATGCCACTAAAGGCTTGAAGCTCCCTTGGGCTAAAGGCCTGGTGAACGGCGTGCTGCGCAACTATTTGCGCAATCAGGCTGACATTGAAACCAGCATCGCGGGTGACGTACAGGCCCAATCTAACCATCCAGAGTGGCTTCTCAAGCGGATCAAGACAGCCTGGCCAGATCAGCAGGAGGCCATCATTGCTGCCAATAACGCACGGCCGCCGATGACCCTGAGAGTCAATCAACAGCGACTCACCACCCCGGCCTATCTGGAACTTCTGACGGTCAGCAACATCAGCGCGCGTCTCGCGACCCACGCCCCCTCAGCCATTTATCTCGATGCGCCCATCAGCGTGAACCTGCTACCGGAATTCGAGCATGGCTATGCCAGCGTTCAGGACGAAGCGTCGCAACTGGCAGCCGAACTGCTAGCCCCTGCCGCAGGTATGCGAGTGCTCGACGCTTGTGCCGCGCCAGGCGGAAAAACCAGCCATATTTTAGAGTCGTTTCCCGGCATCGCGCTAACGGCCCTGGATCTTGAGGAGCACCGATTGGTCAGTGTTGCCGAGAACTTGAAACGCCTGGGTCTCAAAGCAGACTGTATCGCCAGTGATTTGCGGGATTTTGTCCCTGCGGCGCTTTTTCATCGAATCCTGTTGGATGCACCCTGTTCCGCAACCGGGATCATCAGGCGCCACCCAGATATTAAGTTGCTGCGCAGAAATTCAGATATTGATAAGCTGGCGACTACGCAACTTGAGCTACTCAACGCCGCTTGGGCAATGCTAGCCCCTGGCGGCATTTTGGTCTATTCAACTTGCTCGATATTGCCCACTGAAAATGAAGATGTCATGCGACAATTTTGTAATGCGACTACTGACGCAGTCTTGATGCCTATTGACGCCGAATGGGGCCACGACCAGGCGTATGGAAGGCAACTACTGCCCGATTTGCTCGGGCACGATGGGTTTTACTATTCGAGAATCGCCAAGGCCATACAGCCATGAAAATCATCATTCTCGGTGCCGGCGAAGTTGGTGGCAACCTTGCCCAAAATCTCACAAAAGAAGCCAGTGATATTACCGTCGTTGACCATGATGCTGATCGCTTGAGAGCGTTGCAGGATCGCTTTGATATTCGAACAGTTCGTGGCATGGGGTCTCATCCAGACGTACTGCGCCAAGCCGGCGCCGAAGATGCGGACATGCTCATTGCCGTAACTAATAGCGATGAAGTGAATATGGTGGCTTGTCAGGTCGCCTATTCTGTCTTTCATACACCGACAAAAATCGCGCGTATTCGCTCAACCACGTATCTTGAATATGGCATTTTTCGTAATGAAGCCATGCCAGTCGACTTTCTGGTCAATCCAGAACAAATTGTGACTCATGATATTTGCCGTCTGATCGACAACCCTGGCGCGCTTCAGGTGATGGATTTCGCTGACGGCCAGGTCCAGCTTGTGGGTATCAAAGCCCATTATGGTGGCCCCCTGATAGATCAGGAGCTGCGTTACCTACGTCAGCACATGCCCACCGTTGATACTCGCGTCGCGGCAATCTTTCGCAAGAATCGGCCGATTATTCCTCAGGGCAACACCGTGATCGAGGCTGACGACGAAGTGTTTTTTATTGCCGCCGCCGGTGATATCCAAGCGGTCATGAGTGAAATGCGCCGAACCGAACGACCCAACCGCCGCCTGATTATTGCCGGTGGCGGGCATATCGGCCTTGGGCTGGCTCGAGCGCTAGAGCATCGTTACGGTGTCCGGGTCATAGAGCGCAGTCGCCAACGTTGCTACGAGTTGTCAGAGTCTCTGGACAGGGCCATCGTTCTGGCTGGGGATGCCTCCGACAGAGAGCTTCTGCTGGAAGAAAACATAGAAGAAACCGATGTGTTTTGCGCTGTGACTAACGATGACGAGGCCAACATCATGTCCGCGATGTTGGCGAAAAGCCTAGGCGCCCGCAAGGTGATCGCGTTGATCAATAACCCCGCTTACGTTGACTTGATCGAGGGAAGCACTATCGATATCGCGATTTCCCCACAACAAGCGACCCTTGGTAGTATTCTCACTCACATCCGTCGTGGTGACGTGGTCAAGGTTCACTCTCTGCGTCGAGGTGCCGCCGAGGCGATTGAAGCTATCGCCCACGGCGATCGCAGAAGCTCAAAGGTCGTGGGTAGAAAAATCGAGGAAATCGATTTGCCACCGGGCGCCAATATCGGCGCCATCGTCAGAGGTCGCGACGTCATCATCGCCCACGATGATGTCGTCGTTGAGCCTGATGATCATGTCATCCTGTTTCTGGTCGACAAGAGCCGGATCCGCGAGGTCGAAAAGCTGTTTCAGGCACCCTTCACTTTTTTCTGACGGTAACCCATGCATATTCAGATTGCCTTCAGAATACTCGGTAGCCTCCTGATGATCTTCAGCTTGACCATGCTGCCGCCAATTCTGGTTTCATGGTTATTTGCCGACGGCGTCAGCATTATCTTTATCGATACCTTCGTCTTGACGTTTTCCGCGGGTGCGGTCTTATTCGGCCTGTTTCGAAAACACCAACAGGAAATGCGGACCAAGGACGGCTTTCTTATCACATTTTTATTTTATATGGCGCTGGGATGCTTTGGCGCGATTCCCATGGTCCAAGAAAGTGGTATCAACCTAAGCTGGGCAGACGCACTGTTCGAATCCTTTTCCGGGCTCACCACCACTGGCGCAACCGTCATTACCGGTATCGATGATTTACCCGCCTCGATTCTGTTTTATCGCCAACAACTACAGTGGCTCGGCGGTATGGGTATCATCGTTCTCGCTGTAGCCATACTCCCGATGCTCGGCATTGGTGGAATGCAGCTCTATCGGGCTGAAACACCCGGACCATAAAAGACAGCAAGCTCACCCCGAGAATCAAACAAACGGCGGTCGCTCTGTGGTCTATTTATATTGGTCTCACCGTAGCCTGTGCCGCCGCTTACTGGATCGCGGGCATGTCCTTGTTCGATGCGATCTGTCACAGTTTTTCTACTATCGCCATCGGCGGTTTTTCAACCCACGATGCGAGCATCGGGTACTTCGACTCTGTGGCGATCGAGATGGTCGCGATCTTTTTTATGGCCCTTGCGGGTATCAATTTCGGGCTGCATTTTTTTGGCTGGAAGGAACGTACCGTATTGCACTACCTTCGCGACGATGAGGTCCTCTTCTACCTGTTGTTGCTGATCATTGGCACGGTTATCGTGACTGCTGGTCTCGTGTCATTCGGTACCTACGAGGTGCCTACCGCATTTCGGTTTGCCGCTTTTGAAGTAGTCTCCATTTTCACAACCACCGGCTTCGCGACTGCAGATTTCAGTACCTGGCCAAACATGCTGCCGTATCTAGTATTTTTGGGCGCATTTACCGGCGCGTGTGCCGGATCTACCGGCGGCGGCATGAAAGTCATGCGGGTCATGCTGATCTGCAAGCAGGGCATTCGTGAGATTCATCGCTTGATTCATCCCAATGCGATCTTCCCCATCAAACTCAATCGCCGACCGGTCTCTGCGGGGGTTATTGAATCTGTTTGGGGGTTCTTCTCCATCTACGTGGTGATTTTCTTGTTTATGCTACTGGCCATGATGGCCTGCGGCCTGGATTTCAGTAGCGCGTTTTCCGCGGTTGGTGCGACCATTAATAATCTTGGGCCAGGCCTTGGCAGCGTCGCATATCATTATGGTGATATCAGCGATACGGCGAAGCTCATCCTGTGCTTTTCCATGATGCTCGGTCGCCTCGAAATTTTTACGTTGCTGGTGCTGTTTACTCCCATGTTCTGGCGCAAATAGCGTCTAGGCGACCTGAATAATTCACGGTATCCCATGACTCAGTAGAGTGGCACGCTGCCTTCGGGGTAGCGGCGGAAGCGCTTGTACTCCCACTGGTATTGGTCGGGATCGATCCGCACACATTGTTCAATGCTCTTATTGACGCCCAGCATGGATTGCAGGGGATCATCCGCGTACACCTGGGCATCAGGAAGCCCGAATCGAATCGTAAAACCTTGCCCGGCAGGTTCACGAATAACTACGCAAGTGACAACCCTGGCTCCGGTTTTTCGGATCAAACGGCTCAGCAGTCGGTCAGTGAACGCTGGCTGACCAAAAAACGGCACGAACTCACCGCTGCTCGGCACCTGATCTGGCAATATGGTGACGACGCGACCTTCTTGTAAGCGCCGATACAATTGCGCGACACCAGCACGGTTAGTCGGCACCATTTCATTCCCAAAGTTCTTTCGTACTGCGGCCATGACCGGCCGCAGATAGGCCTTCTCCGGGGGCTGATACAAGGCCGTCATAGGCTGCCGACGCGCGAAAAAAACATTGAGCAGCTCCCAATTACCAAAGTGGGGCAACAGGACAACAACGCCTTTGCTCAGCGCTAGGGCCTCATCTAGAAGGGATTCGCCTTCCACTTTATTGATCCACCGGTCGATTCTACGCCGCGACCCGAGCCAAATAGCCGGCGTCTCCATGATCGTCTGCCCCATGTGTTGCAGGCTGGATTTAACAAGATGGTCCGGCTTCACTTCAGCGGAAAACATACCGCAGGCTCGAAGATTTATCGCTGTCACCTTCGCTGCACGGGTCTTAAACCAGACCAGGCTGTGACCCAGGCGCCGACCGAGCCACTGGCTCAGTCCTAGGGGTAGACTAGCTAAACCAAACAACAGCAGCCGCACCAGCATGACAGCGATTGGATTGGGCGGTGGACCTTCAGGGATCTCAATGCTCATGGACAGGCAACTGCGCATTCGCGATGGCGGTGGCAGGACACTAGATGGTCATTCACCATGCCGGTCGCCTGCATCAGCGCATAGCAGATCGTGGTGCCGACAAATTTAAAACCATCAGCCTTTAAACGCTTACTCAACGCATCTGACACGACGGTATGAGCCGGTACATCAGCGATCGAGACGAAATGATTTTGGATCGGTCGGCCATCCACGCAATCCCAAAGATAATCCTTAAACTGACGGCCAGACTCTAAAATGGCCAGATAGCTGCGGGCATTCGTGACGCAACTATCAATTTTCAGGCGATTTCGCACGATGCCGGCATTGCTGAGCAACTCGGCTTTCTTTTGGTCACCGTAACGAGCAATCAGTTCTGGATCAAATCCGTCTAAAGCCAGACGATAGTTCTCTTGTTTACGCAGAATGGTGATCCAGCTAAGTCCAGCCTGAGCGCCTTCCAGCAACAAAAATTCGAACAGAACTCGGTCGTCAAACTCTGGATAACCCCAGACCTTGTCATGATAATGTCGATAGAGTGCGTCACCTTGACACCAATCACACCGAACCAAATCATCTGTTGCCATCGATAGCCCCTCCAGGTTTTGCAGATCCAATGCTGACATCAAGCCTCCGGTGACACCACCCCACCATCAACTGCCATTCTACCGTACTTTATCGTCACGAACATTCGCCCACGCCAATGGCCATGACGCCCACTCGTTCGGTATACTGGGGCCCATTTTGACGTTAGGGCAGATACATGAGCGTAGCTACTTTCCAGGACATGATTTTGACGCTGCAGCGCTATTGGGCAGATCAAGGCTGTGTATTGATGCAGCCCTACGATATGGAGGTCGGTGCGGGGACCTTTCATCCAGCCACTTTTTTACGAGCGATAGGTCCAGAGAACTGGAAAGCGGCCTATGTTCAGCCTTGTCGACGTCCCACAGATGGTCGATACGGCGAAAATCCCAATCGTTATCAATATTATTACCAATTCCAGGTCATGCTCAAACCATCGCCGGAGAATATCCAAGCCTTGTATCTAGACTCGCTGCGTCACTTGGGCATCGATCCCTTGGTGCACGACATTCGGTTCGTTGAAGACAACTGGGAGTCGCCGACGCTAGGCGCCTGGGGTCTCGGCTGGGAAGTCTGGATGGATGGTATGGAGATTACTCAATTCACCTATTTTCAACAAGTGGGTGGACTCGAGTGCTATCCCGTCACCGGCGAAATTACCTATGGGCTAGAGCGCCTCGCACTTTACCTGCAAGGCGTAGAAGATTTTCAACAACTGATCTGGAGCAAATCTGAGACAGCGACGGTCACCTATGCTGATGTCTTCCACCAATATGAAGTTGAAATGTCTGCCTATAATTTTGATTACGCGGACGTCAACGCGTTATTTGCTCAGTTTGATTTCTGCGAAGCAGAAACGACTCGGTTATTGGCCGCGTCTTTGCCATTGGCCGCCTACGAATTTGTAATGAAAGCATCCCATGCATTCAACCTCCTTGATGCTCGGCAGGCTGTTTCAGTAACGGAGCGACAGCGATTTATCTTACGCGTCAGAGCCCTGTCTCGAGGGGTCGCCCAAGCCTATTTCGATTCAAGGAAAGCCCTCGATTTCCCGCTGGCTGACGACGCGACCAAGCAAACATTTCTCCAGGAGGTTAGCAGTGGTAGTTAACGATCTCTTATTCGAACTACAGACAGAGGAACTTCCACCAAAGTCTCTGAGCCTGTTAATCAAGTCTCTTGTTACTAATATTAAGGCAGAGCTGACTAAATCACAGCTGGCTTACACATCAGTCACAGGTTACGCGACCCCAAGGCGCCTCGCCTTTATCGTTAGAGACTTGGCGGAACAACAGCCTAACCAATCTATTGAGCGGCGCGGTCCGGCACTACAGGCAGCCTATGATAGCGATGGAAAACCCTCTAAAGCCTTGGCCGGTTTTTTACGTTCTTGCGGTTTAGACAATGCTGATCTATTGGAGAATCAAGAGACACCAAAAGGCACTTGGCTGGTTTACCAACAACACAAATCTGGCGGCAATGTCCGCGAACTGATTAGCCAAATCATCTTGAAGAGTCTCAGCACCCTGCCTATCGATAGAAAAATGCATTGGGGTGCAAGTCGAGTTGAGTTTGTCAGACCAGTGCACTCGTTGATTCTGCTCTATGGTGAAGAAGTATTGCCCACTCAAATCCTCAATTGTGAATCGGGAAGAACCACTGTTGGCCACCGCTTCATGAGCAACGGCTTGATCAACATTAAGTCAGCTAACGATTATGTTAAGGTTCTCAAAGACAACTATGTCATAGTTGATTTTGAGGAAAGAAAAACCGTCATTAGCCAACAGCTTGCCAAGGTTGAGGCGATGGAAAATGCCCGTGTTATTATCGATCCTGAATTGCTGGATGAAGTTACGTCTCTAGTCGAGTGGCCTGTCGCGCTCAGCGGCAAGTTCGACGCGGCATTTTTGAGCGTGCCGGAAGAGGCTCTAATCTCAGCCATGAAATCGCACCAACGCTATTTCCACCTGGTGGATCTGCAGGGCAAACTCCTGCCTCGTTTTGTGACGATTGCGAATATCGAGAGTAAAGATCCCAACGCGGTCATCAAAGGTAACGAGCGGGTCATCTCTCCACGCCTGGCTGATGCCGCGTTCTTTTATCGGCGTGATCAGCAAACCACACTGGAGAGTAATCTCGAGCGTCTGAGCAACGTGGTGTTCCAGGCTAAGCTCGGTACCTATCTAGATAAAGCCAAACGCATTGCCCATATTGCCGGGTTTATCGCCCAGCAAACCGGTGCGGACGCCTCTTTGGCGCAACGCGCCGGCTTATTGTGCAAGGCTGACTTGGTCTCTGCCATGGTTGGCGAGTTTCCTGAACTACAGGGTCTGATGGGCGGCTATTACGCCGAACACGACGGCGAACCCACCGCCGTGGTATTGGCCATTAAGGAGCATTATCTACCGAGTTTTTCCGGCGGTGAATTACCCACCAGTGCGGCGGGACAAGCTGTCGCGATCGCAGACAAACTCGACACCCTGACCGGCCTGTTTGGTATCAACCAGCCACCGACGGGATCCAAAGATCCATTTGCGTTGCGCCGTCAGACCCTCGGGGTTATTCGTATCTGCATCCAGGCGGAGCTCAAGCTCGACATAAGAGAGACCTTGGCGGTAGCAGCTGGTCAGCACAGTCCTGAGTTTTCCACGACAGCGGTGTATGACTACCTATTGGATCGCCTGGGGACCTGGTACCAGGATCAAGGCATTCCTGGAGATACCTTCAATGCGGTGCGATTCAGTCACCAGGTCATCACTAACCTGGCGGACTGCGACAGAAGAGTGCGATCCATTCAAGATTTTCGCACCCAGCCTCAGGCCGAACATCTTATCGCGGCCAACAAGCGGGTCGCTAATATCTTGAAGAAAGCAGGCACCATCGACGCAGCCATCGATACCAAGCTGTTCCAGGCACCCGCTGAAATCGCGTTATTCGCGGCGCTTGGCGCTGCTGAAAAGGCCATGCAGACCCAGCAAAATGGCGCTGATCAAGACTATGAAGCCAAGTGCCTCACGCTTGCAGGGCTGCAAAGCACAATCGATGCCTACTTCGATGAGGTCATGGTGATGGCAGATGAGCCTGCGGTAAGATCAAACCGCCTAGCAACGCTACAGAAAATGCGGTTTTTGTTCCTGGATATCGCTGACTTTTCATTGCTTCAATAACAGCTCGAGTAATACGGGGCTGCGCAACAGCCCAGGTTGCAATGAGACAACGCTGGTAGCCGAGGATCTGAGCCATGGCTGACTCGATTATTGTTTTGGATAGAGACGGCGTCATTAACATCGACTCCCCTGACTATATTAAGTCAGCCGAGGAATGGATACCGCTGCCTGGTAGTATCGCGGCAATTGCGAGCTTATACCGGACAGGACACAAGATCTATGTAGCCACCAACCAAGCGGGGCTGGCACGCAAAAGGTTTTCATTGGCAGATTTGGAAGCCATGCACGCTAAATTGCATCGGCTGGTCAACGAGGCTGGCGGGCAGATTGAGCGAGTCTTTTATTGCCCTCATCATCCCGACGCAGAATGCGAATGCCGTAAGCCTCGTCCTGGCATGCTGCAACAAATTCGGCAATATCACTCGCGCCCGATTGCGTCGCTGACGTTTGTCGGCGACTCAGTCAAAGATATTGATGCTGCGATCGCTGGCGATTGCGAACCCGTACTCGTGCTCACCGGTAATGGTGAGGCCACCCGTGCCGTTATGAACCAACGAGCACTGGCTATCCCCGTTTATTCAGATCTCGCTGCGTTCGCTAAGGCAAGAATCAACGCCGGCCCATCATCAGCACGTTGACCCGGCAGAGATGGAAGCTAACCTAGACATCCAGGTTAGCGACGGCGAGAGCATTACTGACGATGAAGTTTTTCCGCGGTTCTACGGCATCACCCATTAGGGTACTAAACAACTGGTCCGCGGCGATGGCATCTTCGATGGTGACTCGTAACATGGTTCTGCGTTTCGGATCCATGGTAGTCTCCCACAGTTGATCAGGATTCATTTCGCCGAGGCCCTTGTATCGTTGTCGGCTCTGACCTCGAAGGCCTTCTTGCTGCAGCCACGCCAAAGCCTGTTTCAGTGATGTCGCTGGCTCCGACTTATCACCCTTCATAATGACCGCATCAGCTTTAAGCAGTTTTGTTATCTGATCGCCCAAGGCCGTGTAATCTTCATAATCTTTTGATTGAAAGAACTCACGAGTGAATATGTATTCCCTGCTAACCCCATGATTTATAACGATTAATACGGGATAGAACAGGTGCCGTTCAGGATCCTCGCGCACGGTAAATTGGTATTCAGTGCGGCTTTTGATGCCAACAGCGGTTCGCTCCTCAAGATCAACAGACCATTGTCTGACTCTAGTTTCGTCGCTCAATTCCGCGACGGTCAAGCGCGGAGCGTAAATCATCAAGTCGAGTATTTCCGCGGGAAAGACCCGCTCAAGACGCTTAACCTGGGTCTGAACCGTGAAATAGTGCTGGGCCAAATCTCGAAGTGCTTCGCCCTCCAATGCTAACGCACCAGCGGTAGGAATTAGCTTCGCGTCTTCCATGGAGACTTCGAATAAATACTCGTTCAACGCGTTCTCGTCTTTAATATAGCGTTCCTGTTTGCCGCGCTTTACCTTATACAAGGGTGGTTGGGCGATGAGAATATGACCACGCTCAATCAGCACTCGCATATGTCGAAAGAAGAAGGTCAGCAGCAAGGTTTTAATGTGTGCGCCATCCACGTCGGCATCAGTCATAATAATAATATGGTGGTAACGCAGCTTTTCAGGATTAAATTCGTCACGACCAATGCCACAGCCGAGGGCTGTAATCAGAGTGCCCACTTCGGCTGATGACAACATTTTGTCAAAACGTGCCTTTTCAACATTCAAGATCTTGCCCTTGAGAGGCAAAATGGCTTGGTTTTTGCGATCTCTTCCCTGTTTGGCAGAGCCGCCAGCAGAGTCACCTTCTACCAGGTAAATCTCCGACAATGCGGGATCTTTTTCCTGGCAGTCTGCGAGTTTGCCCGGTAGTCCAGCAATATCAAGGGCGCCTTTGCGACGGGTCATTTCGCGGGCCTTACGAGCGGCCTCGCGGGCACGAGCGGCATCGATCATCTTCTGTACGATGGATTTGGCTTCCTGAGGATGCTCCATGAGGAAATCACTAAAGGCATTGCCCATCTCTTGCTCAACCGCGGTCTTGACCTCAGAGGAAACTAATTTATCTTTCGTTTGGGATGAAAACTTCGGATCGGGCACCTTAACGGAGATGACCGCGGTGAGGCCCTCGCGAGCGTCATCCCCAGTAGTGGTCGCCTGCGCTTTTTTACCCATCCCCTCTCGGTCAATATAGTTATTCAAAGTTCGAGTCAAAGCCGCGCGAAAGCCCTGTAAATGGGTTCCGCCATCGCTTTGAGGTATATTATTGGTGTAGGCAAAGATTGACTCTTGATAAGTGTCATTCCATTGCATCGCGATTTCCACCGAGATACCGTCTTCACGGGTCGCCTTACAGTGAAAAATCTGGTTCAGCGCCGTTTTATTTTTATTCAGGTACTCGACGAATGTTTTCAATCCGCCTTCGTAGCAGAACCGATCTTCACGACCTGTTCGCTCGTCAGCTAGCTCGATAATGATGCCGGCATTCAGGAACGACAGCTCTCTTAGTTTTTTGGCAAGGATGTCGTAGTGGAATTCGATATTGGTGAAGGTGGTAGACGACGGCTTAAATCGACACTTCGTGCCTGTTTGTTTCGTCTCACCGACGATCGCGAGTGGTTCTGCGGGAACGCCATCATGATAGACCTGCTCCCAGACTTTACCTTCGCGCCAAATCGTCAGTACCAACTCCTCTGATAGCGCGTTAACTACGGATACGCCTACGCCGTGAAGTCCGCCGGACACCTTGTAATTACTATCGTCAAATTTTCCACCCGCGTGGAGCACGGTCATAATGACTTCTGCCGCGGACTTGCCTTCTCCCTCGTGATAGTCAGTGGGTATTCCACGACCGTTATCCATCACACTGACATAATTATCGGGATGGATAATGACTTTAATTTCGGAACAGTAGCCTTCTAGGGCTTCATCTATAGAATTATCTACTAGCTCCTGCACCATATGGTGGAGGCCTGTACCATCGTCGGTATCGCCGATATACATGCCAGGACGCTTTTTCACCGCCTCTAGGCCCTTCAGGACCTTGATGCTGGTGGAATCGTAGGATCGTTCGTCACTCATTACTGCTCTCCATTTCACTAAACACGCCACGTTTCACGTGAAACATCTTAGTGGTAACCCCAGACCAACTGCGCCGCAGTTGCTCAAGATCGATGCCGGTAGCCAAAATCTGACTACCGCTATTATACAATTCTCTACAGACACTCTGTCGATGCTCTTCATCCAACTCAGCGCAGAGGTCATCCACCAAATATACCGGTGGTTGGTGGTGCTGTGACGTAGACAGTTTACCCTGACTAAGCACCAGCGCCCACGCCAATATTTTTAACTCGCCCCGAGAGCAGACATTCGTCGCGTTATCACCAGCGACTCTTATTTCAATATCGGCTTTTTGAAAACCGCTGAGGGTAAACCCTCGCTTGATATCCCCTTCCAGCTGGTTGGCCATCACCTCTGTCAGAGACTTGCTGATATCCCAGCCTCTCGTGTACACACACTCTACGCCTTGCAAGCCCGTTAACTCTGCACAAACAGACTGAAACACAGCTTGCAGCTTAACAAAATAGCGTCGACGGGACTCATCAATAGACTCTGCCAATACCACCAGCTTCTCTGTCCAAACCTCAAGCTCTCGGCTATTGCCGTTGCGGCTACGTAGAAGACTATTGCGTTGCTTAAGCCCACGAGTCGCATTTTCCCATTCGAGAAGAAACCCATGTTCCACGTGAAACAATCCCCAATTCAAGAACCGCCGGCGTGGACCTGGCGCACCTAACAGTAAATCAACGGTCTCTGGCCCAAGGACCAGTACCGGCAGCGCCAGCGCCAGCTCACTAGCCCGACGAACAACCTCACCGTTCATCCTGATATCTCGACTGCCATCACGCCCTCGCTGGACACCGATTCGACATCGCCGACCTGCATCAGCGACACCGAATACCGTACAGCTACTGGCTTCGCGAGCAATTAAAGGCTCTACGCGTTGACCGCGAAAGGTGCGACCTGACCCTAAGAAATAGACCGCCTCGAGCAGGCTCGTCTTACCGCTACCATTGACGCCACAAACCAAGTTAACGCCGGACCCGAGGTTTAACTCAACGTGCTCAATATTACGCAAGTTTTTGACCGTGAGCCGGCTTAGACTCATAGTTTCATTGGCATAACGACATAAATGGAATCTTCGGCACTCGGGTCCTCTAGCAGGGCACTGCTATTGGCATCATGCAACGTGATTTTCACGGTGTCGCTTTCAATCACGCCCAACACATCCAACACATACCCAACGTTGAAGCCCACTTCAAGCTCGTCGCCTTGATAATCCACAGATACAGTTTCTTCTGCTTCTTCTTGCTCTGGGTTGTTCGCTGACAGCTGCAAAACCCCACTCGACAAGTTAACGCGAATTCCTCGGAATTTCTCGTTAGACAGAATCGCGGTACGATTGAGCGCCTGGCGGAGCTCCAATTTATCAGCGAGTATGAGTTTATCGCCGTTTTTAGGAATCACTCGATCGTAGTCAGGGAAACGGCCATCAACCAGTTTGGTGGTCAAAGCAAAGTCTGCTGACTCTGCCATCAAATAATTAGACCCAATGGCGATAGCGATATCACCGTCCACTTCATGCAACAAGCGCTGCAACTCAAGCACGCCCTTTCTCGGTACAATGACCTGCCGACTATCTACCCGTGGCTCTGCTAATTTCAAGTTGCTCATTGCTAGCCGATGGCCGTCGGTTGCGACGGTCTTGACATAATCACCACCCATCTCAATCAACATACCATTTAAGAAATATCGAACGTCCTGCTGGGCCATGGCGAAGGCTGTTCTATCCAGCAACCGCTTCAGAGACTTGCTATCAATTCGAGTGGACATTTCGGCAATCGACTTCTCTACCGTCGGGAAGTCTTCCGCCGGCAGCGTGGAGAGCGTCGAGCGAAACCGACCCGCCTTAACTGTCAACCGCTGCCCCACCAATAGCAATTCGATCTCGGCCTTGTCTGGCAGCTCTCGACAAATATCCATTAACTTACGTGCCGGCACAGTAACCTCACCGCCTTCACCCTCTATCAAAGGCACTCGGGCTACCATTTCCACTTCTAAATCTGTGCCCGTCAGAGACAATACATTGCCTTCAACCTGCAACAACACGTTCGACAAAACAGGCAACGTCTGCCGTCGTTCGACGACACCAGCGACTTGCTGCAATGGCTTCAACAGCGCTTCCCTACTAACCCGTAACTTCATGAAATTTCCTATAGTGAGTGCACACTTTCAACACAGAACCCTAAATACTGACTTTTAAGCCTACAGAATCATCGGACTTACCACGAAGCGTGACCGATTTCCATCAGGGCTCGTGAGCAAAATTGCACTATTGCCATCTATCAACGTCATTTGAACCATCTCATCATCGATCGCCGATAACGCATCGATAATATAGTCCACATTAAATCCAATGTTTAAATCCACACCAACGTATGTCACCGATACGTTTTCTTCCGCCTCTTCCTGCAACGGGTTATTAGCAAAAATACCCAAGTTGCCCGGCGTTAGCTCAAACCGTATATTTCGATAGGCTTCGTTAGCCAAAATTGCGGTTCTGGTCAACGCGTCCTTAATCTCACGACGATTACCTATCACGATGACTTCTCCACCTGCTGGAATCGCTCTTGCATAATCCGGGTAGGTCGCATCGATTAATTTTGTCACCAACAAAAATTGACTGGAAACCACCCTTAGGTGATTTCTAGAAAATTGCACGAGTAACTCCTGAGTATCATCTTTAACCATTCGCACCCATTCGACAATGCCTTTTCTGGGTACGATGAACTGCTGCGAATCCTTTACTGGGTAAGTCCCAGGCAACTCGTTAACCGCGAGGCGTTGACCATTAGTAGCCACCAAGGTTAGCTTGTCGGCACTGACTTCAACCAACATACCATTGAAAAAATACCGCACATCCTGGTGACCCATCGCAAAACTGGTCTTATCCAGCAATCGCTTAAGATCAAGCGCCGGTACTCGTATTTCCACGAGTACAGGATCCATCTCGACCGTCGGAAACTCCCCTACCGACAGGGTCGCCAAGTGCGACCGAAAACGGCCGCTGACGATACTCATTCGATGCCCATCTAGGGCGCAAATCAGCGGGGCACTACCTGGTAGGCTACGACAGATCTCGCTGAATTTCCGTGCCGGTATGGTTACCGTGCCGTCTGTAGCATTTCTGATACTGTCTAGACTCGCACTCAACTCAACTTCTAAATCTGTACCAACCAGCGTCAGCCTGCCCGCCTCCACAGAGATCATCAGGTTCGCGAGCAATGGCAAGGATTGCCTGCGATCAACCACGCTAGACACAAATTGCAAAGGTCCTAGCAACGCATCACGGTCTATCTCAAACTTCATGACACTCCTTTATCGAGTCCTATGCCGTCAATATTCGCAGCAGGTTCGTATAGTCGTCTCGAATATCCTGATGACTCTCACGCAATTCTTCTATTTTTCGAACCGCATGCAAAACCGTCGTGTGATCTCGCCCCCCGAAGGAATCACCAATCTCTGGCAAGCTATGATTGGTTAGCTCCTTGGCCAGTGCCATCGCTACCTGTCTTGGCCGCGCAATGGATCGGGTACGGCGTTTCGAATGCAACTCAGCGATTCTAATTTTATAATAATCAGCAACCGTCTTCTGAATATTCTCGATACCCACTTGCCGATCTTGCAGCGAAATCAGGTCCTTGAGTGACTCCCTGACCTGCTCTACACTAATTTCCCGCCCGGTGAAGTTGGCATTCGCTATTACCCGACGCAAGGCACCCTCTAGTTCACGAACATTAGACCGGATTCGCTCAGCAATAAAAAAGGCTGCATCATGTGGAACATATACCGACTCGACCTCTGCCTTCTTCAGCAAAATCGCCACCCTGGTTTCCAGATCTGGCGGCTCGACAGTAGCGGTCATACCCCACATAAAACGACTCTTTAGACGTTCTTCGAGACCCTGAATTTCCTTCGGGTAGCGATCGCAGGTCAACACTATTTGGCTACCATTCTCTTGTAACCGATTGAACACGTGAAAAAATTCTTCCTGCGACTTCATCCCTTTAGCCAGAAATTGAATATCATCCATCAGTAAAACATCCACTGTACGGTAATACTGGGTAAATTCCGACATAGTGCCGTGTTCAATCGCTCTGACCATATCCTCCATAAATCGCTGGGAATACATATACGCGACTTTCAAATTCGGTTGCTTCTCAAGGATCGCATTACCCACCGCATGCATCAAGTGGGTCTTACCTAGGCCTACACCACCGTAAAGCAACAAACATTTGTAGGTAACGCCAACGTTCTCCGAGACCTGCACAGCAGCCGCTCTAGCCAGCTCATTCGAACGCCCAGCGACAAAGGTGTCGAAGGTAAATTCGCGGTTCAGTTTGAGCAGCGGGTAAAAGCTTTCTCGCACAGCAAAACTGTTGTCAACGACCCGCGCATTACCATTCATTGGGCCATTCGATGAGCCATTCGGTCGATCCCCACTGGGTAGCCCGGTTGACGAGCCAATCCGAAGCGTCACCCCGCCTGAACCGTTTTGCTCAACCAGTTCCTGAATGCGACCCAAGAACATGTCACTGACTTGATCTCTAATGTATTTATTCGGTGCGAGAAGGCGTAACTCTTTTGTATCTAATTCGGCCTGCAAAGGCTTTATCCAGGTGTTGAATTGCTGTGCCGTCAGCTCACCCTCAAGAATGTGCAAGCATTTTTGCCAAATTGTCGCCCCCACAAACCCTCCAGTCATCATATGTATCTGAAAATATTGAGATATCTCGCTAATACTGCATGATCATCGCAACATTTTTAGCGCCAGCCTGAGGCCGGCTCGAATAATACCGCCATTTGCCTCCTCACGCCAACTGTTCCGAACAAATTGATACAAATTAAATTCCTTAAAAATCAATAATTTATAATTAAAACCGGTAGATAAGCTGTGCGTAACCTGTGCATAACCTGTGGACAAAAAAACAGATATTGCCGATGCCTTCAGACCTGTGGATAACTCGGCATTTTTCACACAGCTTATCCACAGGTTACCCGCAGGTATAAGGACAACTGTTAACACCCTTTTGTAGCCTGCAACTCATTGATAAAGAACAATAAAGTAGACTAACCCACAGGTACCGAGGCCTTAATAAGAGTAGTAATAATAATTTATATATATAAGTATTTAGTTACTTTATTAAGTACCTCTAAAACCCAATTGAGATTCGGTGAATTGGTAAATTGACTGTTGGCCCAATCTTCTTTAGAATCGCCGCTCGTTTTCAAACCCCGTTACCGGTGTAAACCAGATGAAAAGAACATTCCAACCCAGCTTATTGAAACGCGCTAGAGCCCACGGTTTCCGATCAAGAATGGCAACCAAAAATGGTCGACTCGTATTAAAACGTCGTCGATCTAAGGGACGTAAAGAACTGTCAGTCTGATAGGAGCACTTGTCCGATCTACCTGAACATTTTCATAAGAATCTAGCGGCACAAGGTTTTCCGCCCAGCTTTCGGCTGCACAATTCTTATGAATTTGACCGAGTCTTCAAGACCAATCGATATCGCGTCAGTGGTCCTGAGTTTCTCGTTCTCGCTACTGAAAACCTGGTGAACCATTGCCGTCTAGGTATGGTTATCGGCAAAAAGACAGCGGGGCCAGCGGTTCAACGTAATCGGGTCAAACGTCTAATTCGAGAGTCTTTTCGTACCCACTGTCATCCGATGGACGATACCCCTCATTTAGATATTGTCATCGTTGCGCGACCTGGCGTCTCGAAAAAAAACAATGAACATTTGACCTCCGTACTATCAAAATGCTGGGCCACGTTGTTCCATAAAGCAACTGCTTATGCGAGTACCCATGCGAGTACTTAGATGATCAAGACACTCATGCTAGTGACGATCCGTATTTATCAATTATGCCTCAGTAGTTTACTGGGACCTCGGTGTCGTTTTTATCCCACTTGTTCTGAATATACCCGCGAAGCCGTAGAGAAACATGGTGTTCTTATGGGCGGTAAACTCGGCGTTCAACGCATCTGCAAATGTCACCCATTTCATCCGGGCGGCGTTGATCTAGTTCCTCCAGTACTGGTTAGCAACGACACCGAAAAAAGCTCGGCCACGTACAGATAACCATTCTCAACGAGAGTCACCTATGGATTTTCAACGAATACTAATTATGCTAGGGCTCGCGGTTACGACCTACATGTTAATCCTGGCATGGAATGAGGACTATGGTAGCGGTCGTGTTGACAACGATAGCGTTATTGTCGCGAACGTGCCCCAGGATAACCTCTTACCTGATATTAATGTGAACACCGTTAGCACAACGAGTACAACCGCCGATAATGGCCAGATAGACTTTTTACCCCTCGATAATGGGTTATCGGCCCCGGTTACTGAAACAGCTGTGGATGACGTTGCGTTAAATACTCAGAACAGTCGTTACGTCACTATAGCGTCAGACGTACTTAACATTACTATTGATACTCTCGGTGGCGATATCGTTGAGGCTTCTTTGATCAAATTTCCAGTTGCCATCAATCAGCCCGATTCACCGTTTGTTTTAATGGATCCTCGTAATGCCTACGCAGCTCAAAGTGGTCTTATAGGACAGGATGGCACAGATACCGCAGCTGGTAGACCCACTTTTGCAGTAGTTAAAAATCATTATGATTTATCCACTGGTCAAGACGAAATTCAGGTTGAACTAAAGACCACCCAAGGCAGTGTGTTAGTTACCAAACGTTTTACGCTACGTCGAGATGACTACCTGGTTGATGTTGACTACGACGTTGTTAACAACAGCGATCAGTCTTGGTCGGCAGCGCTGTTTGGCCAGATAAAGCGAGATGGTCAAGCGCCAGCGTTGGTTGATCAAAACTCCATGGGTTTGGCGCCGTACACTGGCGGTGCGACCTATACAAACGATGCGCCGTACACCAAGGTTACTTTTAAGGATGTGGAAGAAAAAGCCTACAAAGCCGTAGTTGAAGGTGGTTATATCGCCATGGTTCAACACTATTTTGTGACAGCTTGGGTGCCGAAAGGCAAACAGGATAAAAATACCTTTCATGCTCGAAAACTTGGCGACAGGGATGCTTATCTGTTTGGTTTTACATCGCCAAACTGGTCAATCGCTGCTGGCGGACGAGATACTAAAGGCGCGCAGTTTTACATTGGGCCAAAGGACCAATACAAGCTCGAAGAAATTTCACCGGGCTTGAACCTCACGGTCGACTACGGTTTTCTTTGGTGGCTTGCTCAGCCGATGTTTGGCTTACTCACCTTTATTCACGGTATCGTCAGTAATTGGGGTCTGTCGATTATTGTTTTAACTCTGATTGTCAAAACATTGTTGTTTCCATTATCCGCGGCTGGTTTTAAGTCGATGGCTAAGATGCGTAAGTTGCAGCCGGAAATGGCCCGGCTTAAAGAGCGGTATGGCGATGACAAGCAACAATTTACCCAGGCGATGATGGCGCTTTATAAAAAGGAAGGTGCCAACCCGTTGGGTGGTTGCTTACCGATTTTGATGCAAATGCCGGTATTCCTCGCGCTTTACTGGACGCTGATGGAAAGCTACGAGTTGCGCCAGGCGCCATTC
>ERZ890510.137-NODE-137-length-60164-cov-5.448618_pt1 | contig 60164 bp, 51 predicted proteins | sample MGYA00521265_ERZ890510 | MGnify/ENA primary metagenome ERZ890510 (study PRJEB32303, sample SAMEA104408624) | aquatic metagenome | biome: Brackish water; feature: Chemocline; material: water | place: Baltic Sea | collected 2014-10-26T21:54:00 | depth 110 m ... | reverse complement strand
CTGGTGCAGGCGGACCAGTTCGTCGTAGACCGTCTGGCCTTCACCGAGAAACTTGTTCTGCAGGGCGATGAGATTGCGCGACATGGGCGACCGGTAGCGTGCGGAGGGAGACTGCCTGAGAATCCTCAAGGATACCGGTTGGTGGCGGAGCACTCAAGGTGACAGCTAGGGGCAACTCGCGACCCGCCACATGGTTCAGATGGCCATGGCTCCCTACCTACACAGAAGATCGCGCCATGACAGTGCCGCGAACCTAGTTTTGATGCCGACGTGCCCAAGCCGTACCGAAGGGTGGCTTGGCGCCGCGTACTCCTGGGTCTAGGTGCGGATCCGGTGCAGCGCATAGACCGTCGCCTGCTGCAGATGCAGGCGCAGCATGAACTCGCCCTGCAGGTCCTGCAACTGCCGGTGCTGCCAGGTCACCGGGTGCCGCAGGCCATCGCCACGAATGGGCACCGCTTCTTGCAGCGTGTAGCCCGGCATGCGCCGGCCCCCCACATCCAGCAACTCGACACGCACACACCCCGAACCGGCGTCGGCATTCAGTTCCAGGCCCCGCAACCCGGAGACCGACATTTTTCGCAGCGTCACCTGGCCCACACCGTGAACGGGTTGTCGCTGCGTCGACAGATCTGTCAGCGCCAGGGGTGCCAGGCCGGCAAAACGATCGCGGGGCAGCGTCGCCAGACCGACCCCGCTGGCGTGCCGGTCGTTATCACTGGAGGTGGCGCCGGCCGAGTAACCCCCGTAGTAGAAGCGCATCTCCTGCTCCAGAAGCACCGGCGTGGAATTGGTGAAGATCGAGCCGCCATCAAAGGCTCCAGCAGGACCGCGGGGTAGAAAGAACTCGTCGCGGAAGGGCCGCCGCCAGTCGCGACCGTCGCGGCTGAGCATCAACTCCACGTCGATCACGCCGCCTCCGACTCCACGATCCAGGATCTGGTTGAGGCAGATGTAGACACCCGCGTGGAAAAAAACCGGCGTCGTGTGAAACTCGACATGGGGCGGGTCCTCATCGTCCGGGGCACAGACGAGTTCCGGGATCGACCAGTTGAGAAAATCGGGGCTCTCGGTGCGCCCCATGGCATGTTTCCAGGCCATGCGGCCATCCGGGCCATCAATCCACATCTTGCCGTAGCAGGCGTAGACGTGGTGCAGGGGATCAAAAAACACATCCGTCGCATCACTCATCGACAACGGCACCGCCCAGACACGGTCTGTGTCCGTAGTCAGAGGTACTTCGTCGCCGCTGCTCCCATAGGCGATCGGCAGCAGCGGGGCCCGATGGTGTTTGCTCCAGTGAATGCCATCTGCAGAGAAGGCGACACACAGTCCCGGTCGCTGGCCGGTGCCTGTTTCGGTCCAGTCGAAATAGGCCATGCGGTAGCGCCGGGTCCTGTCCGGCTCGTCGACATCGACCAGCACGCTGCAGCAGTAGCGGAAGGAATGCCCGCCACTGCCCAGCAGCACGATGTTGGTCCGGGCACAATCGCCAAAGGCAAACAGGTCGAGATCGGGTTTGCTGAAATGGATGCCGTCAGCGGATTCGGCATAACAGACAACGCAGCCATAGCGGCGGTCCTGCAGCTGGCTGCCAATGTAGGACTGGTACCACAACTGGTACCGTCCTGTTTCGGGGTTGTGGTAGATGCTGTTCCAGGCCAGTGCCGTCTCCCACGGTTCGGTGGCCGCCACCAGTGGATTGGCAGCATGACGTACAGGCGGGTGGAACACCCGCTTTGTGCCGGAGCGGTAGAGGACGTGATGATCATCGACAAACAGCCAGGTGTCGTTCACGGGATCTCGTGGCAGGGGTTGGCCCGGCATTTCTGCGGCGGCCGCCGGCGCTCTAGGTCGCCAGCGGCGGTCCACCCGGGATCGTGATGGGCCTGCGCGGGCGCTGCCGCTGGCACCGGTGGGCGGCGAAGGTCGCCGTCAGATATTCGCCCAGGTGGATCGAGCCAGTGATGGCGCCGGCGGTGGCGTCGGTGGTGGCGTCGGCGGTGGCGTCGGCGGTGGCGTCGGCCGCCCAGGTGCCGGAGAACAGGAAGGGGACCAGGTCTCCCGGTTGACTTGCGGCGCTGTGGAGTTTTACCCGGTCCGCCTCGATGGTGCCACGGATGTCCTGCGTGGAGAAGTCGCTCTCATGCACACCTTCGATCCAGTTGCCATCCTGCGTCAGCAGCAGACGATGGTGGCTGGTGCTGGTGGAATAATCGATCGTCAGATCCCAGGGCCCGCTGAGGTCCACCCCGGCAGGTTCCATGCTTTTGGACCGCGGCGTCCGCTTCTGCGTGAGAATGGTGTGTATGCGTTCGGCTACGACCTGCGCATTGCCGGGCTGCATCTGGCTCGGAGTGATCCGAATGCTGGCGCTGTTGTCATCATCCGAACTGCCCACGGCGATTCTGGGACTCTTTCTGGCGAAGTCCTCCGCCACCTCCTCGCCGGTGATGTGCAGTGCCTCGGGGTCCCATCGAATGCTGAGACTCGGGGCGCGGTTCGTGAGGCTGGTGGGCTCCGCAACGTCCGTTGTTACACCGGCAATGGTGGTTACGTGCCGCGCGATGTCAGCGAGTATGGCCAGCCAGTTCTGCCACTCCTGCTCGTGGTCGCGGGTGACCCAGGCCTCGACGGCGGCGAGCATTCCCATGATTTCCTCCTTGCCGATCTTGTCGTCCCGCCCCGGACCATGGTGCGGAGCACTGGCCTGCCACGCCGATATCAACAGGTCCTTGCGGCCCAGGACCAGCCCGGCACACTGGGGACCACAGAGCGCTTTGCCGCCGCTGTAGGTCACAACCGTCGCCCCGCGTGCCAGATGCACCGGTGGCAGCGTCAGGTTCTCGGCGGCGGCATCGGCCAGGATCGGCACGCCCCAGGGAGCAGCGATGGCAGCCATCCTCTCCAGCGACAGGGGCTGATCGGCGTCGGAGGCGCGCCCGGTGACGAAGTAGATCATGGCCGTCTTCGGGTTGATCGCCTGCTCCAGCTGCTGGGGCGTATCCACCATGATGATCTCGACGCCGACGTTGCGCACCGCATGGTCGTACACGTTGCGGGAGGATCTGGGGATGATGACCTGGGTCTTGTCGAAGCCCGACAGATTCGGAATGCGTACAAGTTTCTCCGGATTGCCTCCCGTTACGCAGGCGGTGGTGACGTGGCGGATGCCCGCAGCACAACCCGAGGCAATCAGCCCCCACTCAGCGCCGGTGATGTGTGCCAGCTTCTGCCCGACGGCGGCGGCCAGCTCGTCGTACTGCACGAAGTAGCCGGCAGCAGCCTCCATCGCCTGCAGGACTTCAGGTCTCTCGACCGAACCTCCAATGATGGTGAATGTGCCCCGACAGTTGATAATGGGTTCCACACCGATGGCCTGATAGATGTTCCCATGGGTGTTCGGACCGCCGGCATCTCGGTCCGTCAGAAAGGGAGTGATGGACAGGGCGGCGCAAGCATCTGTTTGTTGCATGGCGAGGTCCTTTCAGATGGCGTAGCACAGTTGGGGCCCAGAGAATACAACGATCCTTGCCCGCACACGAGGGTACTTCGTCGGTTGGTATCGTCCGAGCACAATCCTATCTTGCTCCCAACACCTGTGGCAACGTCGACAGATAATCCTCCGTGCTGCCAGCAACCATTTTCTTTCCTCCCGTTTCAGTCCCGGGGACATGCTCACATGGCAAAATCGCGCAAGACCAACGACCTGTCCCACAGCAGTGATGTTCCCCGTCGCTTCACCAAGCAGACCCAGGGTTTCAATCACACGCGCATGGAGGCGATGGTACCCATGCGTGACGGCATCAAGCTGTTCACCATCGTCATGATCCCACACGATGTCGATGGCAAGATGCCCATCATCTTTACCCGCACACCGTACAGCGCGGCCAAACGCGCGACCCGCGTCGAGAGCCCGGACATTGCCATGGCTCTGCCCCCGGCGGACGAGGCGTTGGTGCGGGACGGCTACATCCGCGTCTATCAGGATGTGCGCGGTCGATTCGGCTCCAAAGGGCAGTACGTCATGACCATGCCGACACGTGGCCCCTTCAACTCCGGCAAGATCGATCAGGTGACGGACGCCGCCGACACGATCGACTGGCTGCTGGCCCATGTTCCAGGCAACAATGGCCGCGTCGGCATTACCGGCGTGTCGTACGACGGCTTCCTGACGCTGATGGCATTGCTGGACCCGCACCCGGCATTAAAAGCGGCGGTGCCCGTCAACTCCATGGTCGACTGCTGGCTGGGAGACGACTTCTACCGGCACGGGGCTTTCCGCACGGTGATGCTTGAGTACGTCTACCGACAGACAGCGAGCAACAACGCCAGCCAGGGCATCCCCTGGGGGTACCATGACTTCTATACCGCCGTGCTCGAAGCAGGGTCCATCGGGGAACTGGGCCAGCGCTACGGTGCTGACAAACTCCCCGCCTGGAACCGCTTGCTGCAACATGCCGCCTACGACGAATACTGGCAGGATCAGGCGCTGCACGATCTGCTGGCAAAAGCGCCGCGCAAGGTCCCCGTGCTTACCGTCCACAGCCTTTTTGACCAGGAGGACCTCTACGGTCCCATGTTGAGCCATGCGGCGATGGCTGGGCGCGATCGAGCCGGCACCCGAGCCCATCTGGCGATCGGACCGTGGTGTCATGGGCAGTCGACGGGAGATGGCTCGGAACTTGGCAGCATGCGCTGGGGTGCCGACACGTCCCTGCAGTTTCGTCAGGGCCTGCTCCAGCCCTTCTGGGATCAGCACCTGAAGGGCGTTGAGCCAGCGACGCCGTTGCCGGCGGTGCTGGCATTCGAGACGGGCGCCAATATCTGGCGGACCTACGACGCATGGCCACCGAAACAGAACCACGAGCCAAAACCGGCTGTGGGACGTCTCTATCTGCAACCCGAGGGTGGGTTGAGTTTCGCCCCGCCGCCCGGTGACGGGACATGCTGTACAGAGTATGTCTCGGACCCGGCCAAACCCGTGCCGTACCGCGTGCGCCCCATCGTTCCGTCCTTTGGCGGCGCCGGATCCACCTGGCGACGGTGGCTGGTGGATGACCAACGTCCCTTTGCCGACCGCACGGACGTGCTCGTCTTTGTCAGTGCGCCCCTGTGTGATCCCCTCACCCTCGCCGGTGAGCTGACGGCGACCCTGTTTGCCGCCACGACCGGCACGGATGCCGACTGGGTCGTCAAACTCATCGACCTGTATCCCAACGAAGTACCAGCGCAGCCGGAGCTTGGCGGCTATCAGCTGATGATCTCCGGTGACATTCTGCGGGGCCGTTACCGCCAGAGCTTTACCACGGCGCGGCCGATTCCAGCCGACGAAGTGCTGCCCTACCGCGTCACCATGCCCCATGTCAACCACACGTTCCTGACGGGGCATCGTCTGCTGGTCCAGATCCAGAGCTCCTGGTTTCCGCTGTGTGACCGCAACCCGCAGACCTTTGTCGACAACATCGCCTGGGCCCAACCGGAAGACTTCATTCGGGCGACACAGCGGATCCATCATGCACCAGGGGCCGCCAGTTTTGTTGACCTACCGGTGCTCACTCCTGTCGCTGCAGCAAAAAAACCGCGCCGCCGATGATCGTTCCGCCCACAAGGGCGGTGAGAAGGTTCCCCGGCACCCGCAGGCCGAGGCCGGGCGCCAGCGCGTTGAGTAACAGTTGCATGGCCACGGTGAAGACGACGATGGTGAGAAACATCATCGTGCAGCGCGACGCCCCCAGATGTTTCATCGCCACGTTGTAGGTCACCCAGGCGATCCCCAGAAACAGCCCGCGCAGCACCAATGTCAGCGCTGTCCCGGCGCCGGCCTCACGCAACGCGGTGAAGGCCGTGCCTTGGTACAGCGCAAAAGGTGTAAGCAGCGCCGCACCCAGCAACAGTCCGAAGCCGGTTACGAGCAAGCCGTCCTGACGATCGACCAGGGACTTGAGCACGACGATGCCGACGGAGAAGACCAGCGCCGCCAGCAGGCTCAGGATCTCCCCCGGACCGATCTGCAGGTCGAGGGCGGCGGGGTCAAAGTTGACGAGGGCAGCACCGGCAAGAGCCAGACCGCTGGCGATCCAATGGCGCAGAGTCCAGCGTTCGCCCAGGAAGATGACGGACAGGCCGACGATGAAGATGACCTCCAGTCGGCCCAGCAGGGTCACCTTGCTTGAGCCTATGCGGCCGATCGCCTCGTAGAGAAGCACGAAAGCAAGCGCATACGTCGCCGTTGCCGCTGCCAGCAGCCGCAACCAGTCGGTTGCCGGCCAGCTCCGCCACCCACGGTTGCCCTGAACCGTGGCGACCGACAACAGCAACAACCCGCCGATGACATTGGCCGGGATGACTACATCGAGAGCGGGCAGGGCGTAGAATCCGAGCAGGATCTCGGTGGTGATGATGCCCGCCGCGCTGGCAACCGCGGAGGCCAGGACATACAAGGTGTAGCGCCTGCTGCTGGTCATCGGGCTGACAACGGCTTGCGGCAAGGCCGCTGGCCGCTCGCCTGTTGTCGCCGTTGAGCAGGTCCCCGAGACCACCAAGGACAGAACCCTCCCCCGTGCGTTTGCCGCCGGCGGCCGGGGCGGTGGCCAGAATCCGATCCTGCCAGGCGCGAAAATGGCAGGCGCGAAAATGGCAGGCTCTGCAGATACACGGTGCCCGTGCCCTGCAGGTCATTGCCATGGATCTCGTAGTCGATCTCTTCGCAGCGCACGAATCGTTGCTCCTGCATGACGCCTGTTTGGCTGTTGTTCAAGGGAACCTGAGATCAGGCCGCAAAACCGCCGTCGCAGCCGACGCCGAGGCTGCGACGGCCCGGCCTAGCGGTCCCAGGGGAAGGTGAACGTTGGCTGCCGCGAAAAGCGCTTCTGGGAAATCGTCAAACGGCTGCCGGCACCCGGTGCCAGGCGCACGGTGAAGGCGGAACCGTCGCCGGGTACATCCACCTTGACGCCATCTTCGACGGCGACGCTGCCCATCCTGTGTTCGCCATAGGCGCCGCCCTGGATGACGACGTGGCGTTCGCGTATGGGGTCCAGGTTGATCAACTGCACTCGGACTTCGTCATCACTCATGGCGTCGACGAGGGCGGCTACGTCCGGCGGCAGCCCGGCCCGTCGAGTTTCCGGATCAAAGTAGCGCAGACGGCAGTGCAGCGTATGCGCCGAACGCCCCACGGGAATGCCGCCAAGCATGAGTCGCACGAGGCTTTCGGTGACGGCCGGGTTGATCGAGTTCATGTCGTCGGACAGACGTGTGTCCGGGGCGGTGTCATCGGCGGCCATCCGTGACATGCGATCCCGCACCTGGGCCAGGCTGCGGTCGAGCTCGGCTTCCGGGTACAGTGGATTGTCCCCTTCGAGGAACTGCACCCACTTGTCGCCGGCGATGCGCTGCCGGTCGGAGTCCCGCTGCGACCAGTACCACACATCGTGGACGCCGGGCGAAAATGGGTGCGGACGGAAATCGTACCAACCATCGGCGCCATGCATGTGGGGATAGACGGTTTGGCCCCCTTCCTCCCTGGCGTTCTCGTTGACTTTGTCGAGCACGCCACGCCACGTATCGACGTAGGACGTATCCCCCGTCAGCAGCAGACCGTGGCCAAAGCCATAGTGGGCCCGGCTGTAACAGGCGGGTCGATTGGCCTTTTCTCCCGTCTGCGGCACGGTAACGGTGAAGCCCCAGCCATAACAGCCCCCCCACCAGTTGCCGTTTGCGGCGCCACCAATCGTGCCGTCGAGGCCAATGTTGGAAGGGATGATGCCGCCGTTCTCATCGGTGCGCTGCATCCATGCATCGACGTAGTCGATGACCCAGTTCCGGTACTGCTCTTCGCCGGTGATCATGTAGGCGACAAGGCCCAGGTGGGTCGCCTCGAGGTTCAGCGGACAATCACCAACGACGTCGGTGTATTGTTCGAAGTGCGCCAGCATTTCGCCAAAGGTGCGCTCGCCGTGACCGGGTCCGAAACGGCCCTCGATCTCGATGGGGTCACCGGCCCAGTCCAATCCCGTCGCCTTGCGCATGAGCGGGCCGCGGCTGCCGTTGAACATGGAGCGGATGATGCGGTGCTTGGGGTCGTAGTTCGGTGCAGACTCGTCGGTGCCATCATACATGGATGCCCAGCGGCGGAAGCGACGCTCGTAGTTGGCGTCGTAGGGATCGCTCAATCCGTACAACAGGTACGAGGACAGGCCTTCGCCATGATGGAACCAATCCAGTGACACGGGGAATTCTTTGTAGTACATGCCATCGCGCGCCATGGGCACGTCGATGGTGCGGGCCTTGGTGTACTGATCGATGTGGCCCTCGAAGCCCACCCGGAACATGTCGAGGATATCGGCGGGCCCACCCAAAGCGTGGAGCATGGTCCAATTCAACTGGTTCTCGGCGGCATCATCGGGTCCATCGTCGCCCCCCCAACGCGGCACACACAGCAGGTGGCCGGAGCAGGGGTCGAAATATTTGGCGAAGAAATCACGACAGGCCTGCGCCTGCGTATGCAACAGGTGGCGCTCCAGCAGGGCCCAGCGAGGTGGCGCGACGGCGGTATCAAGGTCGAGCAGTGGTTTGTACGGAGCAGCCATGATCGTCTCTCTCAGGTCTGGCGGGAGTGGATCGGATGAAAGGAGCAGGATGAAGGGAGTAAGGGCAGGCCCGTGGTTGCCGGCAAGGGCGGTAGCCGCTGCCACCCCCTAGGCCAACAAAAAATCCTCGGCGCGCAGAGAATACCCACGGATCTGCGCCTTCGGTGCGTCGTCGAGGATATAATTGACCACGTAGATCTCGCCGTCGTCGAACTGCACCCAGCCGGAGTATCCTGTATCCGACTCTGGATGGCGGTCAAAATCCAGCGGCAGAATGCGCGTGTGCGCTGCATTTCGCTCGGGCGCCAGACAGGACGCCACGTCCGTCAATGCTGCAAAGAAATTCTGCGTCCACCAACCTACCCAGCCTTTGCCGCCCTGCATATAGCGATGCGTGATCAGCAACAGGCCGTTGTGCAGCATCCCCGCCACGGGCCGGTGGCACCCCGGCAGAGGAAAGCGCCACGGCCCTTGCCAGGTCTGTCCACCATCGAGGCTGATAGACTTGAAGGCGTCGAGGCCTTGGCCAGAATTTTCCCTCAGAAAAGCTACCACCGCACCCGTGGGCAACTCGACGAGAGAGGGTTCACACAACTGCAACCCGGGGACTTCAGCGATCCTGTGTGGACCCTGCCACGAGGCCCCCTGATCGTCGCTGGACCAGGTGCGTACCGTCCACAGGGGCGTTTCCGCCGGAGGCAGTCGGGTATGTGCCGTCAGCAACCAGCGCCCGGCCTGTTCGCCGTGCTGCAATTCAATCAGCTGATCGGGCACGATACCGACGACGGGTGTGGCCACCGGCTCCGTCCAGGTATCGCCGCCGTCGGCACTGAACCACAGCCAGTTGCTCTGTTGGCCGCCGATGTTGCCCTCGCCACGGCCGGAGATCCGATCACACACGGCCACCAGTCTCCCATCCCGCAGACAGGACACGCGCGGACAGTTCCACCAGGGATCCTGCTTCGGATCGCCCCGCAGAGGTTCGCTCAGGCCGCGCTTGGGAGACCAGCTTCGGCCCCGGTCATCGGAGGTGGTCACCATGGCTCGCGTATAACCACGATCCCGGTGATGGGTACACTCGGCAAAGACACACACCAGCCGCCCAGCGGGCGTCCGGGCCACATCGGGGAAAGCTTCGTAGATGCTGTCATCTCGACTGACGCTGAAACGCTGCACGCGCAACCTGCCTCTCTGTCCCGGTAGTGCCCGTATACGGGCTGCCATCCACGGGTGTATACTACAACAAATGCGCAAAACCGAAGATCACAATCATCGTCGTGGATGCAGCCTACGTGCTCTGCTGACGGGTCTGGCGGGGGCCCTGATTCTCAGTCTGGGGTCCACGTGGAACGACATGATGATCAAGGGGTCGGGGCTGGCGACCTGGAATTGGACCCCCGGCGCGATCTGCGTGTTTTTCGTCCTCGTCTTTGTCGTCAATACAACCGTCGGTCGGCTGCATCGGCCGTGGGCGTTGACGAAGGCGGAACTGGCTGTTGCCTACGTCCTGATTCTGGTCGCCAATACGTTGACCGGTCGCGGCTTCTCCAGTCAGATCCTGCCGGTGATCACCGGCTCCACCTACTACGCGACACCGGAGAATGACTGGGGCAACGTCGTGCAGCCAAATCTGCCCACCTGGCCCCTGCCCCAGGGCCGCGACGCCATGTGGCAGTTCTACGAAGGCAGCCCGGGCGGTGCCATCCCGTGGGAGTCGTGGGCCCTGCCCCTGGTCTGGTGGGGCATCTTCGCTCTGGCCCTGTTCCTGACGATGACGTGTATCATGGTTATCCTGCGCAAACAATGGGTGGAGTACGAGCGTCTCGCCTACCCCATGGTGCAACTGCCGCTGGCCATGATCGATCAGCAGGATGCTGACACGGGGGTGATGAAACCGCTGTTCAAGAACTGGATGTTGTGGGTGGGGTTCGCCATCCCCTTCGCCATGGGATCGCTCAATGCGCTGCACAACTACTACCCCGTGGTGCCTACGGTGGTTACCTATCTGCCATCCATTCCGATCCTGCGTGGCATGGCCGCGATCGAGCTGCGAATCTCTGCGTCGATGGTGGGTTTTTCGTACTTCGTACCACCAGGCATTGCCGCCGGGCTCTGCTTCTTCTACCTGATGACGACGGTGCAGCGCGGGCTGTGGGGTTTCATGGGATGGGGAACCAAGGAAGACGCTATGGGCGCCTACAGCCAGTATACCGAGCCCGACATCATCCACCAGGCGATGGGGGCGATGATCGTCCTCGTCATCGGCACCTTGTGGATCGGCCGGGCGCATCTGAAGGTCGTGTTCCGCAAGGCTTTCACCGGCGACCCCGGCATCGACGACAGTGATGAGATTCTGTCCTATCGCATGGCCGTCGCCGGTACCGGCATTGGCCTGGCCGTGATGGCTGTGTGGCTCTGGCGCATCGGCATTCCGCCGCCCGTGGTGGTGCTGTTGCTGGCGTCGGCCTTCATCATCTTCATCGCCATTTCACGCACCGTGGCGCAGGGCGGCGTGGCCAACATGTTTCCGCCGACGAACCCGCCGGATTTTGTTGTCTCCGCCGTTGGATCGTCGGTGATCGGCGCCAAGGGCATGGCCGGTCTGTCGTTGTGTTACGCCTGGAGCGTCGACACGCTGATCCTGATGATGACAGCCGTCGCCAACGGACTCAAGCTGCTTACCGAGGTCGGTGCGGTACATCGACATCGACGCATGTTCGGTGGCATCGTCGCCGTAATCCTGGTGACGCTGCCGACGTCGATCGGGCTGATTCTGTACCTGGGATACGAACACGGCGCCATCAACTTGTCGCCCTTCTATTTCAACAATGTCTCGCAGTATCCCTTCCAGTTCCTGCAGATCAACATCGACACACCTTTTGCGCCCAGCTGGATCGGCTCGCTGCATACCATCGCCGGGGCGGCGGTCATGGCCGGATTGATGGCGGTACAGCACCATTACCTGTGGTGGCCGTTCCATCCCCTGGGTTATCCGGTAAGCTGCGTGTTTGGCGGCATGTGGTTCAGTGTCTTTCTCGCGTTGCTGGTGAAGACGACGATCCTCAAGTACGGTGGCCCGCTGCTGCTGGCGCGGCTGCGGCCCATCTTTCTCGGCTTGATTCTGGGTGAGGCCAGCGTTGGTGGCTTCTGGGTCATCGTTGACGCTTGCACTGGCATGCAGTCCAATACTTTGAGAGGAGTTTTCTTCGGATGACGAAGGCGCAGATCCGTTTCTTTCACACCTTCGGCTATCTGTCCTGTCCCGCCATGTTCGATGCCGGCGAGATGGCGACAATCATCGACGAGTTCGAGCAATCCATTCAGTTGCTCGGCGGCGGCGGGCACGACGGCAGCAAGCGCACCATGTTCGGTGGCCCCATCGAGCATCGACCGGCGCTGTGTGCCCTGCTCGATGACAGCCGCATCGTAGAACTCGTCGGCAGTGTACTGGGTGACGACTTCAACTATGCCTCGGGGGACGGCAACTACTACGCCGGCGACACAGGCTGGCATCCCGACGGCAACTGGGGCCAGTTGTTTGCCTGCAAGGTCGCCTTCTACCTCGATCCCCTGACGGCGGACAAGGGAGCCTTGCGGGTGATTCCCGGCAGCCAGCGGCCCGACCACTTTCTCCGTGCGGACACCATGGATCCGAACAAGGCGATGGATCTGTTCGGCGTGGAGCCGCGTGACTTTCCGGGGCGTGTCGTGCTGGCGTCACAGCCGGGAGATGTCGTCATCTTCAACCACGATCTCTACCACTCGGCTTTCGGCGGCAGCAACCGACGTCGCATGTTCACCATGAATCTGACCCGCCACTGCGCCAGCCCCGACGACGTGGCGTTGCTGCGCCAGTACGTCAGCGTGCACTCGCCCGGCGGCTACAAGGTCGACACCGGTGCCGGCATGTTCTTCGCGCCCCTGCTGGACACGGCCAGCCCGACACGTATGCGGCACCTGCAGCAGTGCGCGGCCATGCATGATGAACTGTTCCCGCAGTACGCCCGCCAGCGCCCATGAGTTGTCTGCTCGCCCTGGACCAGGGTACCAGCTCCTCGCGGGCTCTGGTGTTCGACGAACAGTTGCAGGTGCTGTCGGTGGCGCAACAGGCCACTCAACAGATCTTTCCCCGACCCGGATGGGTCGAACAGGATCCGGAGCAGATCTGGACCACCCAGCTGGACACAGCCCGTGCGGCTCTATCCCAGGCAGGCCGCACGGGCGCCGATGTCACTGCCATTGGCATTGCCAATCAGCGCGAGAGTGTTGTGCTCTGGGATCGGAGCACGGGTCGGCCTCTGCACAACGCCATCATCTGGCAGGATCGCCGCACGACGGACCACGTCCAACGCCTGCGAGCCGAAGGCCACGAGACCCGCATCCGCCAACGCACTGGCCTGGTGCTGGACCCTTACTTCAGCGCCACCAAGATCGCCTGGCTTCTCGATCATGTGCCCGCTGCGCGTCGGCGCGCCGAGGCGGGGCAACTGGCAGTGGGCACGATTGACAGCTGGCTGCTGTGGAAGTTGACGGGCGGCGCCGTGCATGCCACGGATGTGACCAATGCCAGCCGCACACAGTTGTTCCATCTGGGCGACATGACCTGGGATGATGAGTTGCTGGAGTTGTTTACGGTACCACCGGCGCTTTTGCCCGAAGTACATCCAAGCAGTGGCCTTGTGGCCCACACCGAAACGTCTCACTTCGGCGCCCCCTTGCCGATCACCGGGATTGCCGGTGATCAGCAGGCGGCTCTGTTCGGTCACCAGTGCACATCTGCGGGAATGGCGAAGAACACCTACGGTACGGGCTGCTTTCTGCTCATGCATACGGGGCACACACCCGTGGCCAGCGACGCCGGTCTGTTGTCGACGACGGCCTGGCAACTCCGCGGCGCACCGCCGGAGTACGCACTGGAGGGCAGTGTCTTCACGGCAGGCGCAGCCATCCAATGGTTGCGCGACGGTCTCGGCATCATCGACTCGGCGGCGCAGATCAACGACCTGGCTGCGTCGGTGCCGGATGCAGGCGGTGTAACACTTGTGCCCGCATTCGCCGGACTTGGCGCGCCGCACTGGGACCCGGCGGCCCGCGGCGCGATTTTTGGCCTGACGCAGGGCTCGACCCGGGCCCACCTGGCCCGGGCGACGCTGGAAGCAATCGCATTTCAGGTCGTCGATGTACTGACCGCCATGCAGCAGGATGCCAGGCAGCAACTGACCGAGTTGCGCGTCGACGGCGGCGCCGCCGCAAGTGACCTGCTGCTGCAACTGCAGGCCGACCTCAGCGGCGTGCCCGTCGTCCGGCCAGCGAACACGCAGACCACGGCGACGGGGGTCGCCATGCTGGCCGGACTTGGCGCCGGCCTCTGGTCCGACCCAAAGGCTCTGCGGGCGGCAGGCCCGGCGCCACGCATGTTCCAGCCAGCTCTGTCCGACGCCGAACGCGGGCAACGACAAGCCGATTGGCAACAGACGGTGCAACGCATACGCTCCGGGTCGCCGCCGTGAAGCGTGCCGCCATGCTTGCCGCTGTCGCTGCCGACCCATGTTGGGATGTCGTCATCATCGGTGGGGGCGCCACCGGGCTCGGCGCTGCAGTCGACGCTGCCTCCCGCGGCTACCGCACGCTGCTGGTGGAGCAGGGCGACTTTGCGCAGGCCACATCGAGTCGCAGCACCAAACTCGTACATGGCGGCGTCCGCTACCTGCAGCAGGGCAACGTTAAACTCGTGCGGGAGGCGCTGTACGAACGCGGGCTCTGGTTCCGCCATGCCCCCCACCTGGTGCGCGAGTTGGCCTTTCTCGTCCCCTGCTATCGCTGGTGGCAGGGCGTCTGGTACGGCATTGGCCTCGACCTTTATGATCGACTGGCGGGGGACCTCGGGTTGGCAGCCAGTGAACGCCTGGATCGTGACGAGACGATGGCGCGCATCCGCAACCTGGAGACCGCTGAGTTGACGGGAGGTGTCGTCTATCGCGACGGCCAGTTTGATGACGCGCGCGCCGCAGTAACACTGGCACGCACGGCAGCCGACCACGGTGCCATCCTGCTCACCGGTGTCCGCGTGGAGGCCCTGCGCCGGCAGCAGGGCCGCATCGCCGGCGTCCATCTCGTTGATTCGGAAACCGGTGCCGCCTGGGACGTCGAAACGCGCAGCGTTATCAATGCGGCTGGCATTTTTTCTGATGCCGTGCGGCGCCTCGACGAACCAACGGCAGCAGCCCGGATCGTGCCCAGCCAGGGGGCACACATCGTCTTGCCTGCGGCTTTTCTCGAATCTGACACGGCGATCCTGATTCCCCGGACCGAGGATGGCCGTGTCCTGTTCGCCATCCCCTGGAACGATCGCGTCCTGCTCGGCACGACCGACAGCGAACGTCCACAAGCGGAACTGGAGCCGCGCCCGCTGGCCGAGGAGATCGACTTTCTGCTGCGGACGGCCTCGCGGTATCTGGCCAAGGATCCTGGTGCTGCAGATGTACTGAGTACTTTCGCCGGTCAGCGAGCACTGGTGCGGGAACGGGGCGCGGCGTCGACGGCGGTGCTGGCGCGGGACCACGTCGTCACCGTATCAGATGCGGGCCTGGTCACCATTGCCGGCGGCAAATGGACAACCTATCGACGCATGGCGGCCGCGGCGGTGGATGCCGCCGAACCGGTCGCCGGTCTGCCCCACCGCCCCTCACAGACCGAAACGCTGCCGCTCCATGGGTGGTGCAATCTCTCGGCGGCGGCCCCCGGCGCCGACCACCGTCGGGCCTTCGGTGCGGATCTGAAGGATCTGCAAGCGCTGGAAGTGAGGGAGAATCTGTCGGCGCCGCTACACCCGAAGTTGCCATACTCGCAAGGTGAGGTTGTCTGGGCGGCGCGCCACGAGATGGCCCTGCGTGTCGAGGATGTGCTGTCCCGGCGGACGCGGGCCCTGCTGCTGGATGCCGGCGCCGCCATGGAGGCGGCGCCGATGGCAGCGCGACTGCTGGCGACGGAGCTGGGACGGGATGAGACCTGGGAACGGCAGCAGGTGCAGGACTTCACAGCACTGGCCGCCGGTTACCTGCCCCCCCGGTGACTGATGTTTTCGCCGGGGGGCTTTAGCCGGCGACGGCAGCTTCGGCCATCTGCCTTGGCACCGGCTGCACTTTCCAGATATCCATGGCGTACTCCCACACGGTTCGATCCGACGAGAAGCGCCCCATCCGCGCACTGTTGAGAATCGACTTGCGGCTCCACGCCTCCGGATCGCGCCAGGCAGCATCGACACGTTCCTGGGCCGTCACATAGGCGTCGAAGTCGGCCAGCACGAGAAACGGGTCACCACGATGCAGCAGTGACTCGACGATCGGGGCAAACAGATCCGGCCGCCCCGGCGACAGCGCGCCGGAAGCGAGGAAATCGATGACGGCGCGCAGTTCGCGGTTGCTTTCATAGATGGCAAGAGGATCATAACCTGCAGCCCGACGTTGCCGGACCTCGTCCACATCAGGACCAAAGAGGAAGATATTCTCTTCCCCCACGGCTTCGGCGATCTCGATGTTGGCGCCGTCCAATGTGCCGATGGTCAGGGCGCCGTTGAGGGACAGCTTCATGTTGCCCGTGCCCGACGCTTCCATGCCAGTGGTCGAAATCTGCTCGGACAGATCGGCGGCGGGGATGATGCGCTGCGCCTGCGACACATCGTAGTTGGGCAGGAAGACGACGCGCAGACGGCCCGCCATATCGGCGTCATCGTTGACCATCTGGCCGACGGCATGCACGAGCTTGATGATCATCTTGGCCGTGTAGTAGGCGGGGGCGGCCTTGCCGGCGAAGAGCACCGTCCGTGGCACGATGTCGAGGCTGTGATCGGCTTTCACCCGGTGGTAGAGAGCCACGATATGCAGCAGGTTGAGCAATTGCCGCTTGTATTCGTGGATGCGCTTGATCTGTACGTCGAGCATGGCATCGGGATTGATGGCGACGTGGCTTCGGGAGGTGATGTAGGTCGCCAGGTCGACTCTGTTGCTGCGCTTGATCTGCCGCCAGGCGCTGCGGAACCCGGCATCGTCGGCCCATGGCTCCAGCGCCTGCAGGGCTGACAGGTCACGAATCCACCCGTCGCCGATGTGCTCGGTGATCAGCTGCGCCAGTCGTGGGTTGCACTGCCGCAACCAACGGCGCGGCGTGATGCCATTCGTCTTGTTGCGGAATTTGTGGGGCCAGAGCTGGGAAAAATCGCGAAACAGGTCATCACGGAGGATGCGTGAATGCAACGCTGCAACACCGTTGACGGCATGGCTGCCGACGATGGCCAGGTGTGCCATACGCACGCGCTTCTCGTCGCCCTCTTCGATCAGTGAGGTTCGCCGCAGCAGATCGACGTCACCCGGACGGTGAACTTTGACCTGTTCGAGGAACCGGCGGTTGATCTCGTAGATGATCTGCATGTGTCGCGGCAGGACGCGTTCCAACAGCGACACACGCCACTTCTCCAATGCTTCCGGCAGGATTGTGTGGTTCGTGTAGCCGAAGCACTGCACGGTGATCTCCCAGGCCTCCTCCCAGCGCAGCGACGCCTCATCCACGAGGATCCGCATCAGCTCGGCGATGGCGATGGAGGGATGGGTATCATTCAACTGGAAGGCGTGTTTGACGGCGAAGCCGCTGAAACCGCGGTGCAGCCGGAACCAGCGTGCCAGGGCATCCTGCAGGGTTGCCGACACCAGGAAATACTGTTGCTTGAGGCGCAGTTCCCGGCCGACGAAGAAGTTGTCGTTCGGATACAACACGCGCGTGATCGTCTCGGTACGGTTCTTGTCCTCGACAGCCTTCTCGTAGTCACCATAGTTGAAGTGTTCGAGATTGAACTCCCTCGTGGCTTTGGCCGACCACAGGCGCAGGGTGTTGACCGTGCCGTTGCTGAAACCAGGCACAGGCGTATCGTAGGCCATGGCCAGGACCTGCTCGCCGCCGACCCATGAGAACCGCAGGTGGCCCCGGGCATCGGCACCTTCTTCGACCCGACCGTAGAACCGCACCGGGTAGACCTTCTCGGGTCGTGGGATCTCCCAGGGGTTGGTGTAGCGCAGCCAGTTGTCGGGTGCCTCCACCTGAAAACCATCAAAAATGCGCTGCTGAAAGATGCCGTACTCGTAGCGCAGTCCGTAGCCGAAGACGGGCAACTCGAGAGTGGCCGCCGAATCGAGGAAGCACGCCGCCAGGCGCCCCAGGCCCCCGTTGCCCAGACCCGGTTCCGACTCCTGTTCCAGCAGGCTGGCAAAGTCGTGGCCGCTGCCGGCCGTGGCCCGCTCGGCTTCGTCGTAGAGATCCAGGTTGATCAATGCGTTGGCCAGCAAGCGGCCGGTCATGAACTCGAGGGACATGTAGTAGACACGGCGCGTGTCGGTCTCGTAGTAGCGCTGCTGGGTGTCAATCCACTGATCCACGAGGCGGTCACGAACGGCCATGGCCAGACTGAGGAAGCGATCGTGTCGCGTGGCCGAGTACCGGTCCTTCGCCAACGACAGGCGCAGGTGCTGCGCGGCATCGTCGGCGAGAGAACCGGAGCGTTGAAGGTCAGGAGAAATCGTCATGGGTTCTTCCGGGTGGGAGCGGGGCGCTGCAAAGCGTGTGACGGCCATAATCTACGGATCGTGCAAGAAAAGTGCCTGATTCCCCGCTCCGTGATCTTGCCGCCCGTGCCCATTCGGGCGAGATTGCACCCCCATGGGAAAACTCAACATTGATCTCGGCAAAGTGCTGGCGACGCAGGGCGGCAAACATGCCATTCTCGTGATCGATGACTCCAACATCGCGCGCAAGACGCTGGCGAAGAATCTCGAGTACTACGGGTTCGAGACTTTCGAGGCCGCATCCGGAATCGAGGGTCTGCAGAGTTATCTGGCCCACAAGCGTGACATCGCCCTCGTCATTCTTGATATCGTGTTGCCCGACGTGCCGGGCGAAAAAATTCTGGCCAAACTGCAGCAACTGGATCCAGCGGTGAAAGTCATCGTCTGCACCGAATCTGCCAGCACCGAGTTCAAGCAGAAGGGTCAGAAGGTAGCCGGAGTCCTGCGCAAACCGATTTCCACGGATCGCCTGCTGAAGGTTCTGCATCTGACACTCGGTGGGGGCGCCAGTACTACAGATGGAGCCTGAGTCGACAGCCGCCATGCATGAGGACGAGACCCCCGGGTATCGACTTCTATGCGACGCTGTCGCACGCGTGCTGCCGGCCGACGGCAGCGGTACCCGCCGCCCACCCGAGCGTGCCGCCGCCGGCGCCTACTGGGAAGTGGGGCGCCTGCTCAACGAACATCTCGCCGGTCGTGCCGCCTACGGCCAACGTCTCATGGCTCGACTGGCGGCGGATCTGGGCCTGTTGCCACGGACCCTCTACCGGGCGCGCAAGGTGCACGAAAGATTGCCCGCCGAGGCCTCGGCGCAGCTGGGTTGGAGCCTCTGCCGTCTGCTGGTCACGGTCGATGACGATGGTGCGCGCCGCCGGCTGACGACCCGTGTCGCGGCCGGCGGCTGGAGCGTGCGGCGTCTGCAGGAGCATCTCAACACAGCACCCGTCGGGGTGTCGGCGCCGACCCTGTCGCGTCCGGGGACGTATCGCATTGTCTCTGCTGTTGACGCGACGGGCCTGCAGGTGCCCGCCGTCGATCTGGGATTTGGCATTCGCCGGCCCCTGGTACTGCCTGGAAAACCCGGCAAGAAAACACGCCGGTTGTTGCGTGAGCTCGAACCCGGAGACACGGTGGAATGCACGACGGATGACAAGGGGCGACCGGCTGTGCGCCGGGTCTTCGGGCAGACTGAATCGCGGCTTTATGTGTATACGGCAACCGCCATGCAGGTTGCGGCGGCGGCAACCTTGGGCCTGCAGCTCGATCTGGGCTTCGATGTCATCTACGAGTGTCGCGTCAGCCTGCGCCCGCCTGCACACAAGTTGCCGCGCACGGTCCTCGTGGCGGCAGCCGCGTCGACGGCTCTGCCCATCGTCGTGCGCAGTGTGCGACACACAGGGGAGACCGAATACGCTGTCGATCTGTACCGCCTCGACGATCCGGCCCGGCCCGAACACTTCAATGCGTTGTGGTCGCAGGTCGCCCAGCAGTAGCGCAGCCCGATAGCAACAGAAAGCAGGGCCACCCCGACGCGGGAGCGGCCCTCCAGGTCTGCCATCCCGGCGTAACAGGAACTACCGTTTGCCGGACTTCACCGAACCCCAACTGCGGCTCTGTGCCGATTCAGCCGATTTCTCTGCGGTGTCGGTTGTTGCCTCGGGTGCGGCTGCATCACTGGGACGGCCAAAGCGTCCGCCCTCGGGGCGAGCCGCCTGCAACTGTTCCAGCGTGGTGCGCTGCGCATCTGTCAGCAGCCCCCGCATCTGCTCGTGATGGGCCGCAAACAGCGCCTGGGCCTGTTCGCGCGGGCGATCTCCACTCTTACGCAGGGCCCGCATCTGTGCCCGCAGACCGGTACGCAGCGCCTGCATCTGTGTGGCCTGCTCCGGGCTCAGACCGAGAGCGGCACCCAGATCCGGACGTTCACCCCGGCGACCCATGTGTTGGGCTCCAGGTTCGCGTCCGTACCCAGGTCTGCGGCCCTGGCGGGGCCCTTTGGCACCGTCGGGACGGCTTGCTTGCCGTTCGGCGTGCAGCGCTGCGAGTTGTGCCTTCTGCGCATCTGTAAGGATCGCCTCAAACTGCTCGCGGTGGGACGCACGCAGGGCCTTGAAGGCCTCGCGATCCGCGTCATCGGACTGGCGCAAGGCGAGGGCCTCGGCGTGGAATGTTTCGCGCAGGGCCTCGAACTGCGCCTGTTGATCGGCGGTCAGATCCAGTACCTGCATCGGTCCGCCGCGACCCTGATGCTCACCGGGTCCATGTCCGGGTCCATGTCCGGGGCGCTCCTGGCCTCTCGGACCGCGCCCCGCCCCGGCCTCAACGATGCTGGCGGTCATAAGGGTGGCGGTAAGGGCCAGCAGGCCTGCACATGCTGCAATATGTCTTGTCTTCATTGTCTGCGCTCCTGTGCTGATGGGTGGCAAGCGCCCGTTGGACGTTCGCCGATGACCCCATCGTTTAATCACCGCAAAAGGAAATGTGCAGACCCACTGTTGAGCTGACGGTCGGCGTCGATCACAACCGCGTGTTGACGACATTGTTGTAGATCGACCCGAAGGTGTAGGACAAACCTGCACGGCTCCACACCTTGTAGTCCGTTGCCAACTCCCGCCGCCGCAACAGCACCTCTTCGAGCGTGGCGCCCCCCACGGCCAGACTCAGCTGGTCATTGATCCGTTCCACCCCGGCTTCCAGATCCAGGGCGAGCCCACGGAACAGGCGCAGCGACACTCTGCCCCATGATTCGACACGATAGCGGTTCACATCGTGGAAGTAATGCGAACCTTCCAGGCGGCCACGTACCGATCCCCAGGGCTGTGTGAGCTCCAGATCGATCTGCAGCCGTTCTTCGAACCGGGTCTCGGACTTGTGCCCGAAGATGGTTCGTTCACGGTAGTCGAGGCTCCGGGAGCCCAGGTGGTAGGCGACGGTGAGTCGTTGCTTGCGATCCAGTACGTAGGGCCAGTAGCTGAACTCCATGGCAGGTGCCAGACGCAGGCCGAGACGCGTGTTGTCGTACGTATCCGACCAGACCTCAGCAGCGATGCCAACGGACCAATGCGGTCCGATGCTGCGAACAATGTTGGACCGCTGCGCCCAGTGGTGCGATTGACTCTGTGCATCGAGACCATTGGACTGGAACCGATCCTCATCGTAATCGAGATCGAGATAGTTGCGGATGCGCCAGTCTTCGGTGATCCGATCGGCAGTGAGACCACCATCGAGAGAGATTTCGGTCAGTTGCGACTCGCGCTGCAACCAGCCAGACCCGTCAATCTTGAAGACCCAGCTGTCCCACGGATCGTCGGCTGTCGTCGCCGCTGGTGCCACGGCACCGGCGACCGCCGCGTACGAAACCTGCAGACGAGAGAGGATCGGTGAGTCCGCCAGGTACGGAAGCAGGCCGATTTTCAGAATCTGCGCCAGGCCCTGTCGCTCGACGTCGTCGCTGTCACCTTGTTGGGCGACATAACGCAGCGATCCATTGCTGTCGGCGTGCTGCTTCCGACCGAGGAAGTCGAGAACGAAATCGCGGCCACCAGCAGCCGTGCGCTGATCGGTGACAAGGATGTGAACGACGGCGTCCTCCCGGTCGCGCACCCAGTTGACGAAGGGCACTTCCCGGCGGATGTAGGAGAAGTCACAAGCAGCACAGTCAAGAAAGACCAGAGGCGAGGCAGTGTTGCCCGTCTGGGCAGCGACGGGACCAACCGCGAACAGGACAAGCGAAAACCTAACAAGCAGGGCAGCGGTGAACTTATGCATCCGTATCATTCTGCTGCTAAACACAGCATGTAAGTGGGTCCGGTGACGTACAGCGCTCAGCCCCACAGATCCGGCGTTGCCGGATGTACGAGGCTGCCTTCAAAGTGCAGGCCCGGCTCGCGGTCGCGAGCCAGCAGCAGCGGGCCATCCAGATCGACAACATCGGCGCCCTGGGCAATGAACATGGCTGGCGCCATAGACAGCGACGTCGCCAGCATGCAGCCGACCATGATCTGCATACCTGCCGCCCGTGCCGCGTCTCTGAGGCACATCGCTTCGGTGAGCCCCCCGGTCTTGTCGAGTTTGATGTTGACGGCATCGTAACGCTGGCGCAGGCGGTCGATATCAGCGGAGGTGTGACAGGACTCATCGGCGCAGAAGGGGACGGCATGTGGAATATCGGCCAGCATGGCATCCTCCGCAGCGGGCAAGGGTTGTTCGATGAGACTCACCTCGAGCTCCGCCAGGCGTGACGCCAGATCCAGCACCGTGGCGACGGTGCCGCCCTCATTGGCGTCGACGATGAGACGAGCCCGGGGTGCGCCGCTGCGTACGGCGGCGACGCGGGCGACGTCGTCGCCGTCGCCGGCCAGCTTGAGTTTCAGCAACGGTCGTGCTGCCTGTCTGCGCGCCGACTCGCCCATCGCCGTTGGCCCATCGAGACTGAGAGTGAAAGCTGTCGTTACCGGCACCGGGGCTGTACAGCCCAGCAGTTCATGAACGGCCTTGCCCGAGAGTTTGGCGTCAAGATCCCACAGGGCACAATCGACGGCATTGCGGGCGGCGCCGGCGGGCAACATGGTAGCAAGCTGCGCCCGCGTCAGGCCGTTGCGCAGCGCCTGGCAGGTGCTTTCCAACTGAGCCCGTACGCTGGCCATGGATTCACCATAGCGGGCATAGGGCACACACTCGCCCCGGCCTCTGACGGCGCCATCGACGAGTTCGACGAGCAGAACGTCTGCCGTGGTTTTTGTACCACGAGATATGGTGAAGGCCCCGGCGATCGGGAAGGACTCGTCGTGGAAGGCGATCTCACGCACCGAGCGGATCCAGGCTCAACTGTGGAGGGCGTCGACGAGTCGACCAGCGCCCTGACGGTAGGCGTCGACCGTCGGCAGCCCGGTCTCGTCCTCGATCCCGCGAAGAACACGTTCTGCGCCGCCGACGTCGAAGGCGGCTGTATTGACCGAGATGCCCACGACCCGGCAGGCCGCGTTGGTCAGCCGACCACAGCGCTCGTTGAGTGCGATACACTCTGCCAGACCCGGCAGCGCAGCATCGGGCAGTCCGCGCATGTGCGTTCGTGTTGGCTCGTGACACATGACCAGCGCGTCCGCCTGGGCGCCGTGCAGCAACCCAAGTGACACGCCGGCGTAGGAGGCATGGAACAACGAGCCCTGTCCCTCGATCAAATCCCAGTGCTCGTCGTCGGCGGCAGGTGTCAGCCACTCGACGGCGCCGGCGATGAAATCGGCAATGACGGCATCAACACAGATGCCACCACCGGCGATCAGGATACCAGTCTGTCCCGTGGCGCGGAAGTCGGCGGCCATGCCGCGGGTCTTCATCTCCCGTTCGATCGACAGGGCCGTGAACATCTTACCCGAGGAACAGTCCGTGCCCACCGTCAGCAGTCGCTTGCCGGTCCGCGGTCTGCCGTTGCCAACGGAAAGTTTGACGTCGGGATGGCGCACATCGAAAAGTTTGCGCCCCAGAGCGGCGGCCCGTTCGGCCAGACGCGGAATGTGATTGAGGCGATTGTGCAGTCCGCAGGCGATGTCGTAGCCCAAGTCAAGCGCTTGCAGCAGCGTCGCCATCCACTCCTCGGAGACAAGGCCACCACGGTTGGCGACACCGACGAGCAGCGTCCGGGCGCCATCCTGGTACGCGGTCTTCAACTCGACGTCGGGCAAGCCGATATCTGCCATGCATCCCGGCAGACGCAGTTGTCCGACACACCAATCGGGGCGCCAGCGGGCCACGCCATCGGCGGTCTTGGCCGCCAGATGATCGGCGGCATCACCAAGAAACAGCACGTATGGATGTTGTATTTCCATCATGAAATAGACACTACCCTGACGACATTATGGGGTCAAGGTTCGGGTCAGGGTTCGGCTCAGGGTTCGGGCCAGGAAACGCGGCGTGCCTCAGATCTGCGGCGCATGGTATATTCCAGCCGGTGGACCATCCGACTCGACCACGGAGACACGGCACGACATCATGGCGGAGATCAAGGTTACTTGTCCCGAATGCGGCAAGCGGGTCTCACTGCGCGGCCTCAATGGACACCTGCGATTTGAGCATGACTACGACCTCGACGGGGCCCGACGCATCGCCGCTGGGATTCAGGTCGACGGAGCGCTGAACCGCGTCGAGCAGGATGTCCTGGAGCAGGTCAGCCGGTTGTACTCCCTGAAGGCTGCCGCCGATCAGCTGCGGCAGTCCCATGCAGAAGGCATCATCGGCGAGGCCTTGTTCGAACGTATGATTTCGCAAAAGGGGCAGGAGATGACGGCCGTCACCCGCTACCTGCAGCGGCTGGAAGAGACCTGGGCCAAACGCGTTGGCAAGATCACCGGTGTGCGTCCCGATGCTGACACCGACCAGCACATGGGCCGGACGGCAATCCCGCAGCAGGACGAAGAGTCCTGACTGGGGCCGTCCCCGGTGCTTGGCCCAGGTGCTTGGCCCAGGTGCCAGAAAAAACCCTAAAGCAATCCCAACCTGACCCGATATATCGAGCGGACCGTCCAACGCAAACGGACGTAAGTCGTTGTTTTTTCATCTATTACGAGTGTCTATGTGGGACAGCGTAATACCATGTCGTAAGGAGGAGGTGCTCCCCGAATGCCTCTGTCGACGAACAACAATATCATGGCGCTCAACGTGGGGAGATCCATTTCCCGTACGGCTGGACGTTACGACGGCGAGATTGAAACGGTTGGTTCCGGGCTGCGCATCCGGCGGGCGGAAAACGATGCTGCCGGTTTATCGGTTGCAGAGGGTCTGCGAGACCAGTTGACGCGCCTGAGCCAGAATGTGCGCAATTCGGAGCAGGCCACGGACCTTCTGCGTGTCGCCGAAGGCTCCCTTGGCACGGCGACGACGATCCTGCAGCGCATGCGGGTACTGGCGATGCGCTCCGCCAACGGTCATCTCACCGACGGCCAACGGGAGATCCTCACCGGCGAGTACAATCAGGCCAGTTCTGCTTTGGATCGCATGGCTCAGGCGACGGTCTACAACGATCGGATTCTGCTGGCCGGTTTCACCGACGTGGATGTCGAAGCGTCAACGGCCATGGCGAACAAGGCGACCACCGGTGTTGTCGGTGTGTCGCTCGTCGGCGCCGACCAAGGCACGTACACCTTTATCGACGATGGCGGCGGTCAGTTGCTGAGTCTGGGCAATGGGGTCACGACGCAGACCATCGACACCGGGGTGCTGCTGGATGGCGGCCGTGTCGCTGGCGGCACCAAGGTGACTGCCAACTTCGATCGTATCGGCATCGAAGTCGCCCTGTCGGGTGTGGGTGCCAGTCGCACCAAGGGGGCCGGCGCCTACGAGGCGGGTGAACTCGATGGGCAGACCCTTGTCGTGGAAGCAGCTTCGGGAGGCACTTTCCAGGTGGGGCCAACCGTCAGCGCTGCCGACCAGATCGCCTTTGATCTGCCGGACGTGCGGGCCTCCGGTAACCTGCTGGATCTTGACAAAGTGTCTCTGTCCAGCCAATCGGGGGCACGATCGGCTCTGTCGAAGATCGATCAGGCCATCACTTCGGTATCGGCCGAGCGTGGCAAGGTGGGCGCCCTGCTGAACCGACTGTCACACTCCATCGCGTTTTCGGAGAATGAAATCGAGAACATGACGGCTTCACAATCAACGATACGCGATGCTGACATGGCTCGTTCCGCAAGTGAGCTGGCGCGCAACGAGATTCTCAGCAACACCTCGACCATTATGCTGAGTCAGGCCTTCGCCAACTCGCGTCAGGCGTTGACGCTGCTGTAGACACGCCATGGCCGGGTCGCCGGCCTCACCCACGGGCGCAGCGAACGGGAAAGGTCACCACAAACGTCGTGCCATCGGTGCGTTGCACATCGATGTGGCCCTGCAGCTGATGAACAAGACTGTGCACGAGCCGCAACCCCAGCGAGGGGGAGGCAGCAACATCCAACTCCGGCGGCAGGCCGACACCATCGTCGGCTACGCGCAGCGACAACTCTTTGGCGACGGAGACGGCAATGATGAGACGGCCCTGACCATTGTCCGGATAGGCGTGCTTCAGCGCGTTGGACAGCAATTCGTTGACAATGAGCCCGCAAGGGATCGCCTGGTCGACGTCGAGAACGACGTCGTCCATGTCGATCTGCAGCGCCACCCGCGTGGTGGCACCAAAGGAACGGATCAGTTCCTCCGCCAGTTGGGTGACGTACAGGCGGAAGTCAACCCCACTCAGATCGTGGGCGCGATAGAGCGATTCGTGGATGGCTGACATGGATCGAACCCGGTTGCGACACTCGCGCAACATCGCCTGCATATCGGCATTCTGCGTGCGCGCTGCCTGCAGGTCGAACAGGCTGGTAACCACCTGCAGGTTGTTCTTCACACGGTGGTGAATTTCGCGCAGCAGCACGTCCTTTTCCAGCAGCGACGCACGGATCTGCACATCGGCCGCCTTGCGCTCGGTGATGTCGCGCAGCAACACGAGGATGCAGGTCCTTGCGGAGCCCAGCGGGACTTCCGAGGCGGAGACTTCCGCTGTCAGGGCCTCGCCCGTACGGGTCTGACATCTGACTTCGTCGATCCACCCGTAGCCATCCTCGAATACGGACAGAGCAAATGCCTGCAGGCGTGCCATGTCGCCGGGGAAGATGCTGGAGACGGGCAGAGCCCGTAACTCCGTGTGGGTGTAGCCGAAGATCCGACAGCCTCTGGCATTGACATCGAGAATCTCATCATGGTCGAGATCGAGCAGCAGGATGGTGTCATTCGAATACTCGAAAACGTTGCGAAAGCGCGTTTCGCTGTCGGCAGTGCGCCGACGAAGTTCGTCGATGGTCTCCTGCTGCCGGAGTTCTGTGCTCTCCAGTTCGGCGATCCGGGCGCGCAACTGGGTCACTTCGAGGGCAGGATCCTGGGGCTCAGCTGTCATCATCTCACTTCGGCGTAACTGGTCTCACTTCGGCGTAACTGGCTGTCTGGGAAGGGCCAAGCCTATCCCTGGGGGCGCTTGTTGTCAACGTGACCCCACCCTATCTTCGCCCACTGTATGTTTGAACGGATAGCCAGCGATGCCGCAGTCGACCTCCTCGCCCGGGTTGTCGATTTTCGCGAACGCGACGGCCGGCCCGAGCCGGCGGAAGAAGCGGCTGCCCTGTTGTCGTTGTTCCCCGATGTCCACGTGCGCGACGGTTATCTCCTGGACTTTTCCCAGGAGACGACGGCAACCGGAATCATCCAGCCCATTCGACCATACGTGCGACCCGCAAGTGACGATTCGTGGGTGCCCCTGTTTGACGAAGAGATCCAACGGGATGATCTGGTCGAGCAACTGTACCAGTATCTTGAATATGACAAGACGCCCCAGGGACTGTTCGAATATGCTTTTTTTGTCATCGAGCTGTGGTCGTTGCGATTGAGCCGGCACGCGGCCGACTGGTTGGAATCGACGCCCATCTTCGATGCGACGGCCTTCGACGCCGTCGTGGCCCAGGCGGACAAGGCGACCGAAGTCAAACGGCCGGAGTACTTCGGACCGCAGGCCAGATTTGACGACGATGGCGGCGCCAGGCTGCGGTTCCTGGTACACACACCCATGGGCTGGGAGCGTATCTACTACCTCGAAAGCCTGGTGTTCAGCGATGGCTTCGTCGAACAGGAAGCCGGAGAGATCGTCGCCGACCTCGGCTCCGGTCTCGTGTTCTAAGCCGTCAGATGAAGCGGTCCAGACCCAATCTCTGTCGCAGAATCTGCTTCTCTTTGTCGATCTCCTCCTCCTGTTCCTTTGCCACCTCTTCGTCCATTGCACGCCGTTGAACGTGCTGCAGACGCGAGTAATATCCCTGGATCCTCTTGAAGTCTTCTTTCAGGGGCGCCAGATCCTCGCGCATGGCGCGGATGCGTTCGAGCTTGCCCGGAATGCTGGCCTGCAGAACGTTGAGTTCCGCCTCGATCTGTGCCAGGCGGGTGTACAGGGCGGTGCTCTGTCGCATGAAGGTGAGCAGGGCATGTACACCGATGAACAACGACAACGTGAAGATCGCGCTGAACAGAACTTCAGCGCTGAAGAGAATCGAAATGAAGTCGCTGCCGGACAGAAACTCGGACACGGATATCCTGCAATCGGAGGCAAGGCTGCAAATATTGGCTAGGATAGCCGATCCCCCGCCAAGGAGCAACGCATGAATCAGGATCGTACCACGCGGAGGCAGGCGACGGCTATCGAACTGTCGGCGTTGCTGGTCGAGTGTGTCTGTGTCCCTGGTCCAGGCGAACAACAGGCAGTGGGTCTACTGGCCATGGCGCTGAACGTTGGGCCCGAGGCCATCGCCGAAGAGCTACTCTACCTGCGGGCTTTCGCCGTCGACTTCGCTGTTCTCATGAGCCTCGGTGACACCCCGGCGAAGGACCAGATCCTGGCGCTCTACTACGAGCACTGGCAGCGTCTGGACCAGGAGGTGGAGGGCGCCCGCGCGGCCCTGGAGGAACGCCTGCAGGCCTACGCCGCCGTTGTCGGCGATGTGGCACCCGGTCAAGGTGGATTGGCCAGGCAACTGGGCATCGCCCTGGCGGCGCGCATCAATGGCGAGGGCGAGGCTCCCGGCGAACTGATGGTTTTTGGTGCCCGCCTGTTCGCCGCGCTCTACGACGAAGTGACGAATCTGCTCACCGAAATCGACATCCTGGGGCTCGACGAGTAGCCCGGCGCAGCTACGACCGAATGGCCATAGTCACCACATGTGTGCCGCTCTGCTTGACTTTGCGGTGGTTGCCGAAAGTCTCGCGCAGCACACGCTTCATATAGTCCTTCAGGCCAGCGACGGTCACGACCCAGATGGCACCGCCCGGGTGCAGGCGACGATGGGTTTCCGTGATCCAGTACTGGAGCAATTCGCCGCCGACTTTGGCCGGAATATTGGACACCACAAGATCAAAGCTCTGCGTTGCCGGTACATGGCTGAAGCCGTTGGAGAGATAGGCCCGGGCATTGGCGCAGCCATTGGCGGCGGCATTGCGTTGGGCGTAGTCCACGGCGACAAAATCCTTATCGACCATATGCACCTGACCCCCGGGGGCCAGATGGGCCAGCGTCAGACCGATGGGACCCCAGCCACAGCCCAGATCCAGACAAGTGGCATCATCGTTGACCACAAGACGATCCAGCAGCAGGGCGGTACCTGCATCGATCCCCTTCGGATGGAACAGTCCCCAGGTGGTCGTGAAATGGAATTCGCGACCACGCAGGTGTGCGTTGAATTGCAGTTCGTGCGCCGGCGGCGCGATCTGTCCAGCTTCCATCACACCCCTATATTCGATCCATGCACATCGACAGCCATCGTCTCGTGGGTGAAGACATCGTCCATTCCCCGTCGCCCAATCAAGGCGGCCTCTTCGTCGCCGGCACCCCCGATACGCTGATCGTGCACTTTACTGCCGGTGCAAGCGCAGGCTGGGCGATCGAGAAACTCTGCGATCCGACGCCCGGTGCTCGTGTATCGGCGCATCTGGTTGTGGCTCGCGATGGCGGGATCACGCAACTGTTGCCCTTCGATACGATCGCCTGGCACGCTGGCAACTCCGCCTGGGGTGGGCGCACGGGATTCAACAATTTCAGCCTTGGCCTGGAGATCGACAACGCCGGTCGCCTGCAGCCGGAGGGCGATCACTTCGTCAACTGGAAGGGGCAGCCGTTCCCCGCCGGCGAGGCGATTGTGGCCATCCATCGCAACGAGAGCCAACCGTCGTGGTGGCACCGCTACCCGCAGGTGCAGCTGGACGTGGTCCACGATCTGAGTCGACTGCTGACCGATACCTACGACATGCGTTGGATCCTGGGCCACGAAGAGATCTCGCCCCAACGGAAGGATGACCCGGGCCCGGCGTTTCCTCTCGATGCACTGCGCCAGCACCTGCTGCCGCTGGCACATTACGAGATATCCACGGAACCGCCAACGGTCTGAGAGGCATGCTGCCGTTGCTGCCAGAGGGCGACAGCTTCGTGCAACACGCGTTCCACATCTTCGCGCTCAAAGGGTTTGGCCAACCGCAGATCGACGGCCTCTTGCTGGCGGGCGCTGTCCCCCGGGTCCCAACCCGTCATCAGCACGGTCACGGTATTCTGGTTGCGCGATCTCGCTTCGGCTGCCACTTCCAGTCCCGACGCCTCTGCCATGACCCAGTCACTCACCACAATGTCGTATTCCGCCTCGGCGAGCCGTCGCAGCCCTTCGCCGCCATGGGCGGCCGTGTCGACCGTGTGACCCGCCAGAATCGGTGGCAGCAGCTCCAGTACGCGGGGTTCATCATCCACCACGAGGATCCGCAGCCGGCGCGTAGAGGCCGCTGTCGTTGTTCGTCTTTCCTCGGCGGGGTTGCCGGTTGCCGCCACGGGCATCTGCATGGTGAATGTCGTCCCCACGCCTTGTGTGCTATCGACGGCAATGGTGCCGCCGAGTGTGCTGATCAGGCCCCACACGGTACTGAGGCCCAGGCCGGTACCTGCCGTTTCTTCCTTGGTGGAGAAGAAGGGCTCGAAGATGCGTCGTCGCGTCTCTTCGTTCATGCCGGTGCCGGTGTCGATCACGCGAATGGTCACCGTGTCAGGCTCGTATCGCGTGCTCAGCGTGATGGTGCCGCCCTCGGGCATGGCATCCACCGCATTGAAGATCAGATTGGAGAGGATCTCCTCCCAAGCCGAGCCCTGCGACAGGATGGGTGGCACCCTCTCCAGGTCGAGTTCCACCGTGACGGAGCGGCCCGCCAGTTCCGGTCCCGTCCGCCACTTCGGGCTGGTAATATCAACGATGTCCCGGGCGACCTGGCACAGGTCGACCTGGCTGATATCGGCCATGTCGATGGGCCGCCCGAAGGTCTGGATGCGGCGGACGATGGCCGAGCAGCGCCGTGCCGATTCGAGAATGCGTTGCGTGTCTCTGCGAATCGGTTCCGGTACGTCCTCGTGCAACGAAATCAACTCGGCGTTGCCCACAACCACAGTGAGCAGATTGTTGAAGTTGTGCGCCACGCCCGCGGCCATTTCGCCGAGGGCCCGCAGCTTTTCTGCCTGCGCCAGTTGTTCACGAAAACGGATTGTCGCCCGCTCGCGCTCACGGCGCTGGGTGACGTCACGGCCGATGGCATGGATGCCGACGGGGGCGCCACCGGCAACAATCCAGCGAGAGACCATTTCAAAGGTCGCCTCAGCGGTCTCGTTTGCATCCTGGTGCAGCAGCAGCGCCGCCTCCACCAGCGGCCGCGCCGCACCGGATGGCACGCTCTCCATGGTTTCGCGGACCCGTTGACGCTGCGCCGGTGCCACCAGGTCGAATAAGCTGCGGCCCCGCAGTTCTTCGAGTTCGTACCCCAGAAAGGCGAGACCCGCCTTGTTGACGGTGAGGATCCGGTGTTCGAGGTCGGCGGTGAAGACCAGATCCTGGGCGTTGTCGAACAGGTCGCGATAGGCGCTCTCCGACTCCTCCAGCGCCTCTCGCGACCGGTGCAGGGCACCGGCCATGTCATTGAATGACTCTGCCAGCTGTCCCAGTTCCGAGTGCGACTGCGACACGATCCGATGCTGCAGGTCTCCGGCAGCCAGCCGCCGGGTGCCCTCCACCAGAGCCCCCACGGGGCGCGTGATACGGCGTGCACCGATGAAACTCAGCGCTGCCGCCAACCCCAGGATCAGCCCGCCGACGCCCAGCAACACCTCCTCCAGCATGTCCAGAAAGGCGGAGGCGCTGTCGAGGGAACGTTGGATGAGATAGGTGCCGCGAACGCCCTCCTGTTGCTGGTTGCCGTCCAGCAGCTGGCCGAACTGTTGCGATCGGCTCAGGTAGGTTTCGCCCTCGGCAACGATCTCGAAGGGCAGGCCCGGGCCCACAGCATCGTGCTGCTGGGTCTCGAGGGCCTGTCGTGTCGCGCCCATCCACGTCGAGGCGACGAGTTGCCCCTGATGATCAAAGAAACTGACATGACTGTGCGTCATGTCGCGCAGCTCCCCGGCCAGGTCGTCATCGATTTCGAACCCCGTCGTCAACGTGCCGACGAGACGATCAGGCGACCAGATGGGCACAACATCAACGTGGAACAGACGCCGGCCTTCGATGCGCAGTCCCGCCGATGGCTGGCCCCGCAATCCCGACCGAATCGACGGCCAGTCGGACAGGTCCCGCCCACTGCCGATGTGGCGCACGATCATGTCGATCATCTGCCCGTCGTCGTCGATGATCGCCGCCAGATCGGTGACGAACAAGCTCTGTAGCTGGGCCGTAACATCCCTGGCTGCCCCCTGCCTTCGCAGACGGCGCACCAGTTCTATATCCACCGCTGTCGCCGCCAGTTCCGCCGCATCCGGCAGTTGTTCCCGGCCACCGGCAACGACGCCAACCGCGACCATGAGACTGCCCACCTGGGTCGAGGTGACGACAAAGTCAGCCTCTCCGATCGTCCACAACAAGCGCCCCGCTTCGGTCCGACGCCCTGCCACACGCTCAGCTCGCGACAGGGTCAATTCCGCCAGAGCGATTCCATGTGCATCGGTGGCGATAAACAACTCGCTCCCAAGGATGCTCTGGAAGCGCCTGGCCTCGCCGAGAACGGTACGAGCCAGGGCCCCTGGATCGGCATCGGGCAGATCCAGCGTCGCCGAGAATCGAGGGTCCTCGGCAACGACCTGACTCTGCCCTCGCATCCAACCGGCGCGCAGATCGAGGAAGCGTTCGAAAACGGCGCCCGTTGTCACCAGTTCCTCGGCTACTTGCCGCCGGACCTGCTGGCGAATGAAGGCATCGATAATGCCCAGCGTCAGCCCGACGAGGACGACGACGATCCCCAGGGTCAGCAGCAACAGCCGATCGCGCAGCGAGTAGCCACGTCGGGGTCGGGTCGGCGGCGGCATCAGAATGAGAAGTCGAGGATGACCGGTTCGTCAGGTCGCACGGAGATCGTGCGGCGCTGGCTGGCGCGCGAGGGGTGCCAACCCACGAGGGTCCAAGTGCCGGTCGGCACATCATGCAAAGTGTAACGCCCGTCCGCATCGGGTACGGTGAACCACGGATTGTCTCGCACCAGAATGAAGGCCTTCATACCGGCGTGAATCTCGCATCGCACCACAACGACGGCAGGATCCTCGAAGGACTGCAGACGCGTGTCGCCCTGACCGTAGCGTCCCAGGTCAAAACGATCGCCGGCGACCACAGAGAACACGTTGTGGAAGTAATTGTCCTCGTTCGGGAAGGACACCACCTGGCCCGGCAGCACGGGTAGCACGTGCGGCACGAAGCGGTCATGATGTTGGCGCATCTGTAGCGCTTCGACGGGCATCGGCCAACCCCCCGGCGGCGATGGCAGATTGTCCACGTAGATGACAACACTGGCCGTTGGCAGCGGCGCCGGGTCACCGTCATGAGAGGCCCGATAGGAGCCACGATAGTATCGCGGCGGCCGCTCGGTCCGCTGCGGCAGGTTCAGGGAGACGACACCGGTGATCGACCCGCCTGCTGTGGCTGCGGGTGGGCCCTGGGCCCCCGCAGCGCCCAGCGTTGTCCCGAGCAGTGCAACCAGCAGCAGAGCGACCCGGGTCATCATCAGAACAGGATCGTCAATTGCGCGGCAAGGATGCTGTCGTGCTGGGCGCCGGGACCCCCCGCATCGTTGACCTGTGCCGTGAGTTTGGTCAGGATCACTTCGTTGACCCAGTAGCCGGTGCCGAATTCCAGGCGGTCCACATCCCAATCCCAGGCAATGCTGCGACCCGTACCGCTGCCGTCGTCAATCCGGCCGTAGCGCAGGCCGCTGTAGCGGCCACCGACGAACCAACCCGGCTGCAGCTTGCAGCGTCCTTCCATGTAGAACCCGGTCACCTGAAGGTCCTGATCGCCGCCACCCGCAGCGCGGATGGTGGGCGACTCCCACCGGTTGTCGGCCCATTCGCCGATCACGGACAGATGGCGCCACTCATACTCGGCCGAGACACCAATGATCTCCTGCAGGAAGTCCTCCACATCCTGCCCCGGAGCCAGGTCCTCGGTCACGGCACGATCGAGGTACGGAGCCCGTGCATAGGACGTGCGCAGCAGCAGGCCGGTGAAAGGAACAAAGCCCAGGCGCAGCGCCAGTTGTTGTCCATCATTGTTATCCGATGCATTGGACCGCGGATCGGATAACGATCCCTGGGTCACGGCCAGCAGATACTCGAAGCGCCACAGAGATCCCACAGCGCTGCCGCCAAAGTCCCAACAGGAATCGTATACCATCGGCAGACCGGCGCTGCCGTTGGCGTTGCCGTCATACCCGGTAAAGGCTGCCGGGGTACCCTGCCCCCTGTGGGCGAGCAGAACGGCGTTGCTCGCCGGCAGCTGCTCCTTGCGAAGGGAGGAGGAGTAGTGATACATCAGCGGAAACCCTAGCACGGGGTTGATATCGGTATAGGCGCGCTCGGTGAAGTGACCGAAAGGTGTGGGGATCTTGCCCACCTGCAGATGCAGGTCGAAGTCGGGTCGCACCACGACGGAGTAACGCACCCAGGTCCGCAGAAAGGTCCCGATGGTGGCTCTTGCGGAAGGATCGAGGGTCAGATGGTTGAACACCGTGAGGCGCTCGTTGGCGACGATGTCGGCAAACAGATTCAGCTTGGTATGGCTGTAGGGGGAATTGCCACGTCGCTGTTGATTGCCCTCGAGGGCGCGCGCGTCGCCGGCGGACAGTTGTAGATCCACGGTGCCATAGGTATAGACATCGGCACCCTCGCCGGCCCACAAGGGCCCCGCAATCCACACGTGTAGTACCAAGGTCCATGCCAGCAGGGCTGGCAGCAGACGTGCTGTCGGAAAAATCGTCATGTGTCTGGGCTGCAAGGTACGTCGCGACCTTGCCCGGAGAATGGGGACTCTTCACAAGATTGACGCTCGCGCTGCAGTGAATAAGGCCAGCCGGAGGGGCCCGGGCAACCCCCAATTGTTTGCGCCCCAGGACAATGGCACTAGCTTGTCCGACCATGACCGAAGCGCGCTACGACGGCATCATTCTGGGTGCGGGACATAACAGTCTGGTGGCGCAGGCGTACCTGTGCCGCGCCGGTCTGCGTGTTCTGTGTGTGGAACGCAATGAAGTGGCAGGTGGTGGCCTGCGAACGGAGCAGTGGCCCGCAGCATCAGGGTTTCTGCACAATACACACTCGTTCTATCATCGGGCCCTGACAGACCAGCCCTGGTACAAGGATCTCGATCTGGCACGCCACGGCGCGCGCTACATCGAACCGGATCTCAACGTCGCCATGCTGCTGCCCGACGAGCAAGTGCTGCACTGGTGGACGGACTTTGAGCGTACCGTCGCCTCCTTCGCGCGGATCAGTCCACGAGATGCCGAAGTACTGCAACGGTGGCGCGATGCCTTCGTGCCCGTGGTACGCGACATTCTGCTGCCGGAGGCCCAGGCGCCGCCCGTGCCGGCTGCCGACCGTCGTCGGCAACTGCAGCGGTCCCCGGCGGGCCGACTGCTGCTGGAAACCAGTGCCATGTCACCGCGCGACTTCGTCCTGCGCGAGTTCGAGCACCCCGCCGTGCAGGCGGGGCTGTTGTTTTTTAATGGACTGCGCGAGGTCGACCTGCGCGCCACTGGGTTCGGCCATCACATCCCGGCCCTGCTGGCGTCGGAAGGCAAAGCACAGATGTGTCTTGGTGGTTCGGCCCGCCTGGCCGAAGCTCTCGTGGCCGCGGTCCACGAAGCGGGGGGCCAGGTGCGCACCGGGGTCGATCTGGCACGTATCATCGTCGAACGCACAGCCGATGGCGTCGACAGTGCAGTTGGCATCGAAACGACGGCGGGCGAACGCATTGAGGCGCGCCATTTCGTCGCCTCCGGATTGAACCCGCAGCAGACGTTCCTCGACCTCATCGATGCGTCGTACCTGCCGCCGACCTGGCGCCAGGCGGCCGCTGCCTTTCGCTACAATCTGCTGGCGCCTCTGTTCGGCATCTACGTGAATCTCAACGAGGTGCCCCGCTACACCGCCGCGCAACAGTACGCTGATATCGACGAAGCCTTCATGGTGATCATGGGATTGCAGTCCGTGCGTGATTTCGACGAGATCGTTCTGGCCCATGAACAGGGGCGGATTCCGCCCACCGTCATGTGGGGCAGTTGTCCTTCTCAGTTCGACGCCTCCCAGGCACCGGCAGGTGCCCATACGGCCTTCATGTGGGAGAAGGTGCCGTACCGGCTTGCAGGCGACGCCGGCAACTGGGAGACTGCCGCCGAAGCGCACGCACAACGAATGCTGACACAATGGCAATCCTATGCACCCAACCTGGAGGGGGCCGTGCGCCAGATGCTCGTACGATCCGCACATGAAATTCCACACCTGCTGCCCAACATGCACGACGGCGACCTGCTGGTTGGCAGTCTCGGTGACGGACAGGTCGGCTACGATCGTCCCTTTGCCGGCGCCGGTCACTACCGCGGCCATCTGCAGCGCCTGTATCTGTGCGGCTCCTGCTGTCATCCATCCGGCAACATCACGGGCCTTCCCGGCTACAATGCCGCGCAGGTGATCCGCGCCGATCTGGGGCTGTAGATGATGCCAGCCATACGCTGCGAGGCACTATCGAAGACCTACCGGGTGCCGGAACGGGATCCGGGGTTGTGGAACGCCGCCAAGAGTCTGTTGCACCGCCGCACGCGCGATGTCCAGGCCGTCAAAGAGGTGACGTTCGACGTGGCGCCGGGAGAGATCGTCGGCTTCCTCGGTCCCAATGGCGCCGGCAAGACGACGACGCTGAAGATGCTCTCCGGCCTGCTCAACCCATCTGCAGGTCACGTGCGAGTGCTGGATTTCGAACCCTTCCGGCGGGATCGTGAGTTCCTGCGGCAGATCACCCTCGTCATGGGCAATCGCAACCAACTGGTGTGGGATCTACCGGTGGCCGACTCCTTTGAACGCAACCGGGCGATCTACCGGCTGCAACGCGGCCAGTACGAACACACGCTGGCAGAGTTGACGGAACTACTCGACCTGCAGGACCTGCTGCGCAAGCCGGTGCGCAATCTGTCCCTCGGGGAACGCATGAAATGCGAGATTGCCGTGGCCCTGCTGCATCGCCCGCAGATTCTCTTTCTCGATGAACCGACTCTGGGCCTTGATGTCACCATGCAACGACGGATCCGCACCTTCGTGGCGCAGTACAATGAGCGCCTCGGTGCCACGATCCTGCTGACCAGTCACTACATGGCCGACGTCGAAGCACTGTGTCAGCGTGTCGTCGTCATCCATCATGGTCAGTTGCTCTTTGACGGGGCCCTGGCGGACCTCGTGACGCGGTTCTCGCCCCACAAGACGATCGTTGTCGATCTCGAGCGCGAAGGCCTCGACCTGAGTGCCTACAGTGATTCGATCACCGTGGAGGGCAGCCGTGTGACGCTGCTGGTGCCGAAAGCCGACACGGCGCAGGTGACGGGCCGACTGCTGGCAGATCTGCCCGTCATCGACCTGACGGTGGAGGAGCCACCCATCGAAGAAGTGATCGAGCAGGTCTTCAATCTCGAAGCCGGCGGCAGCGCCGCGTGATCGGCGGTTTCGGCGATATCTATCGCACGCTATTCGGGCTGGAACTGGCCGTCATGTTTCAGTACCGAGCGGCCGTCATCATCTGGCTCCTCGGGCTCGTGTTGCAGCCCATTGTCTATATGGTGGTGTGGCTGCGGGTGGCCGAGTCCAAGGGGGGCAGGGTGGGTGATTTTGATGCCGGCACGATCGCCGCCTACTTCCTGGTGATGATGCTCGTCAACCATGCGACCTTCACGTGGCACATGTTCGAGATGGGCTGGCGTGTGCGTTCCGGCTTCTTCAATGCGATCCTCGTCCAGCCCTTGCATCCATGGCATCGGGATGTGCTGCAGAACGTCGCCTACAAAGTGCTGGCGCTGGGTGTCATGCTCCCCGTTGCGCTGCTGCTGGCGTGGTATTTCAAACCGACGCTGGATCCACCCCTGTGGGCCGCTGTGGCCTTTGTGCCGGCGGTGCTGCTGGCCTTCCTCACCCGATTTTTTCTTGAGTGGACCCTGGCGCTGCTGGCTTTCTGGATTACCGATACATCGGGGCTGAACAATCTGTATATGGCCTTCGTGCTGATTTTCACGGGCCGTCTGGCGCCACTGAGTCTGCTGCCGCAGGGCCTGCAGAGTTTCGCCGCCTGGTCGCCGTTTCAATGGATGGTCGCCTTCCCGGTGGAGCTGCTGCTGGGCCGACTGACGCCGGCACAAACCGCACATGGCTTCGCCATGCAGGCGCTGTGGATCCTTCTCGGTTTTGGCGTGATGCAACTGGCCTGGGGTAGAGCTTCGAAGCGCTACTCGGCGGTGGGTGCATGAACATTCTGCGCCTGCTGGCCATTTTTTTTCGCCTCGGTGCCATGAACGATCTCCAGTACCGGGCCAATTTCTGGATTCAGCTCGTGCGCACGGCGATGGACCTCGGCTTTGCCCTGTTTGCCGTATACATCGTTTTCGCCCAGACCGACCACCTCAATGGCTGGACCTCGCCGGAACTTGTGGTCCTGATGGGGGTGTGGACACTGATGGGCGGATTGCTGGGGGTCGTCGTGCAGCCGAGCATGGAGAAACTGATCGAGGACGTACGCCAGGGCACCCTCGACTTCACCCTGACAAAACCGGAAGACGCGCAGTTGCTGGTCAGTGTCAGCCAGGTACGAGTGTGGCGCCTGGTGGATGTGCTTGTCGGCCCGCTTGTGATGGGCGCCGCCCTCGCCTACATGGGCAAGGTCGCGGGCCTGCGCGAAGTTGCCGCCTTTGTTGTGGCCCTGGTGGCGGGGAGCGCAATCCTCTACAGCTTCTGGCTGATGCTGTCGACGGTGGCGTTCTGGTTTGTCCGCATCGAGAATATTCTGATGATTTTCCACAGCATGTACGATGCGGCACGCTGGCCGGTGACGATCTACCCCGGATGGCTGCAGGCTCTGCTGACCTTTGTCGTGCCGGTGGCCTTTGCCGTCACCGTACCCGCCGAGGCCCTTGTGGGTCGATTGTCGCCCGCATGGCTCGTCGGCACCGTAGTGCTTGCCGGTGTTCTGTTGCTGGTGTCACGGCTGTTCTGGAACATCGGCGTGCGCCATTACTCCGGCGCCTCGGCCTGAATTAAAGGGGCCTGAATTAAAGGGACCTGAACTCCAGCTCAGAAAAGGGCTGGCAGAATGCGGCCGCAAAGAATCAGGCCACCGGTGAACAGCAGCCACGGCACGACGGCGGGAAAGCGGGACGTGGTTCTGTGCGACAGGGTTCTGTGCGACAGGGTTCTGCGGGATGAACTCAGCATGACATCGATCTCTCGTGTCGCCGGTAGCCATCGGGGGATGGCGCACGACGACTGCGTTCCGGCCCGGGGAGTGACCGCTGTGGGTAAACGAGGGAGAGGAACATTACACAACGACTTGGGGGGTGTGTGATCCCGGTTCACTATATCCGGCGTACCAAGGTCGCAATACGTTCATCGGCTAATGATATCCCCGAGGTGAGCTCACACAAGTCCAATGTGCGCCCCAGGGCACAGAAACCGTCCTGCCGGAGAGCCGGAGCAGGGACACAATTGACTGTGCGAGCACTGCTTACAGGCTTCGTGGCAGACCATCTGCCCAGACCCTGCTTTTTTATGCAAAATCGCCGTCATTGGGCCAACACGCCCTGCCGGGCAGCCTTACATTCCTGCCCAGTGCAAGGTTAGACAGCCCGTGCAATCCTGACAGGAGGATCGATGGACAAAGTCGTGGTGCTTGCTGCCGGTCTTGGTACACGTATGCGCAGTGGCCAGGCAGAGGGTCTCAGCGAGGCCCAGCGGCAGATGGTAGATCGTGGCGTCAAGGCGATGGTGCCGATCGATCGCCCATTCCTCGACTACGTACTGACCACGGTCGCCGATGCCGGCCTCCGTCACGTCTGTCTGGTGATTGGTCCCGATCACGACGAACTGCGCCAGTACTATGGTGCGGCCCTGCAGGCGCAACGCCTCGACTTCGAGTTTGCCGTCCAGGCTGAGCCACTGGGGACGGCCAACGCCGTGGCTGCCGCCCGCGACTTCGCCGCCGGTGACCCATTTCTGGCGATCAATTCCGACAATCATTATCCCCTGCAGGCCCTGCAGGCCCTGTGTCGACTCTCCGGGCCCGGGCTGCCAGGTTTTGAGCGCGGCGCTCTGGTGGCGCAGAGCAACATACCGGCACAGCGCATCGAGCGCTTCGCCGTGGTCGAGGTGGACGCCGAGGGCAGCCTTCGGCGCATCGTCGAGAAACCGTCGGCCGGCCTGCTTGCCGGTCTCGGCGACAGCATTGGTGTCAGCATGAACTGCTGGCGGTTTGACGAGCGCATCTTCGCCGCCTGCGATGCCATTGAGCCATCCGCACGGGGCGAGTTCGAAATCACCGATGCCGTGCAGTACGCCATCGATCATCTCGGCGTCTGCTTTACGGTTGTCCCCATTGCTGCACCGGTTCTGGATCTGACGAGCCGCGACGACATTGCGGGCGTCGCCGATCGGCTCCGTGGCATGCCGGTGCAGCTGTGAACGACCTGGCCGCGTTGTGCCGTAGCGCCGCTGTTGCCGAGGCTCTTCGTGCCGCCGGACTGCGCGACGGCATCGAGGCCAAGGCGGGCCTCTTCGAGCGTGCCGCCCGGCAACTGCACACCGATGGTGCCACCGGGCCGGCGCGGGCGTACTTCGTCCCGGGCCGAATCGAGGTCCTCGGCAAACACACCGACTACTGCGGCGGCGGCAGCCTCGTGGCAGCCGTGGAACGAGGCATCTGTATTGTGGCGACGCCGCGCACCGATGGTCAGGTGCACATCCGTGGCCTCGATGTCGATGATGCCGTGTGTTTCGCCTGGGATGCGGATCTTGCAGTTCCCGTCGGAGACTGGAAGAACTACCCGATGACGGTGGCGCGTCGGCTGGCACGCAATTTCCCGGACTGCTGTCGCCTCGGTGCCGATATTGCCTTCGGCAGCGACCTGCCACAGGCCTCCGGCATGAGCAGTTCCAGCGCTCTTGTGATTGCTACCTATCGAGCCCTGGCCGACATCGAGGGCATTGCAGAGGCAGAGGCTTTCAGCGCTGAAATCGCCGACACTCTGTCATTGGCCGAATACCTCGGGACCCACGAAAACGGCCAGTCCTACGGCCAACTCGCAGGTGATCTTGGTGTTGGCACCTTCGGTGGCAGCGAGGATCACACAGCCATCCTCTGTTCGCAGCCCGACATGCTGGGACAGTTCCGTTACTGCCCAACGCGTTTTGAGCGTCACGTCGCCGTTCCCGAGGGCTGGGTGTTCGCCCTCGGCGTCAGCGGTGTTGTCGCCGAGAAGACCGGAGCCGCCCAGCAGCTGTACAATCGTGCGTCCTTACGCGTCCGCAGTCTGGTGGAGGCGTGGCGCGCCGCCGGCGAGGGTGGGCAGGTCTATCTGGCACAAATCCTGGCATCGGCGGCCGATGCGCCGCAGCGACTGCGGGCGGCAACGGCGAGCGGCCATGGAGGTTTCAGCGCCGAGGAGCTCCATCTGCGCCTGCGCCATTTCGAAATGGAAGACGCCCTGCTCGACGAGGCGGCCACCGCCCTGGCTGCGGGCGATCTGCCCAGCTTCGGCCACGCTGTGGCCCGCTCGCAGCAGTACACTGCGTCGATGCTCGGCAATCAGGTCCCCGAGACGATTCTGCTTGCGCAGGCGGCTGGCGAACATGGCGCAGCGGCAGCCTCGGCTTTCGGAGCCGGCTTTGGCGGCTGCGTGTGGGCTCTGGTGCCCGCCGCGTCGTCGTCGCAGTTCCTGCAAGCCTGGTCCGCCGCGTACCACGGCGAGTTTCCTGAGAGAGCGGCAGCCAGTCGATTCTTCACCAGCCCCGCAGGCCCTGCAGCCTTCGAAGTATTCAGCACACCAACCACACCCTATATTGGCTCACCGACCTGATCTGGAGGAGCGGCACGTGGTGTTACGAGACCTTGTGGGGCGGATTTTCGGCTTCGACAAAGAAATCCTCGGCCTGCGCGAAAAGGTGGCAGAACTTAGTTGGGATGCCGCCTACGGCATGTACACCCGACCGGCATTTGTGCAGTTCGCGCAGATCATGCCCCGCGGCCGGCGCATAATTGCTTTCATCGACCTGAGCAACATTCATCGGCTCGATCAGGAACTCGGCTACGCCGAAGTCGATCGCCGGGTGCACAAAATTTTTTCGCTACCCTTCCGTCGCAGTGACATCATCGCCCGCTGGTACTCCGGGGATGAGATCGTCATCCTCTTCGATGCCGAGAAAGCCGGGGCACAACGCAAAATGATCGAACTGGAAGAAGCAGCTGCCGCCGAAGAGTTGAGTTTCAAGTACGACCTCGGCGAATGGGACGTGGGCAAGGATCCCGTGGAAGACGCCATTGAAGAACTGTCGCGCAACGTCATCCTGAAAAAAACCAACGACGACGACCAATGAAACGGGACCAATGAAACGCGATCGGGTCGGTACCCACAGCCTGCAGCAACTTCGCGATCACTACCACACATACCTGTTCGACGAGTATGTGCCATTCTGGACGCGCTACGGGATCGACCATGAACGCGGGGGCTTCTTCTGCGTCATGGATCATGATGGCACCCGCGTCGACGACAGCAAAAACATGTGGTACCAGGGCCGCGGTCTGTGGACCCATTCCTACCTGGCGCGACATTTCGACAACGATGAGAGCTTGCAGGTTGCCCACCGCACGCGCGATTTCCTGCTGGCCCACGGGCGCGACGCAGATGGCCGGTGGGTGACCGGGCTCGCCGCGGACGGCACGATCACAGCGCCGGCATCCGAGCGCGGCTACGACAGCCTGTTTGTCGCGGAGGGTTTGACGGCGTACGCCGCTGCAGCCGATGACGACGAAGCCCTCGATCTCGCCGTCGATTCGTTGCTTGGCGTCGCCGAACTTTACCGCGACCCGACGCGGGACGTCGACGAGGGCTACGTACCGCTGTGTTACCCCGGCATGCGGGTCCTGGGTGGCCACATGGTACTGATCCTGACGTTGACGCAGATGCTCGAGTTGCGCCCGCAGGACAGTAGGCTGCAAGCATTGGCACAGGAGATGGTCGGTGGCATCACGGGCAATTTCTGGAATGACAAGTACGGGCTCATGAACGAGGCGCTGACCTGTGACCTAACCAGGCCTGACGACGCCAATGAGGATTTCAGCTATCTGGGGCACGCCATCGAGACCCTGTGGATGACGATGGTCGAAGCGCTGCGTATCGGCGATCGCAGACTCTTCGAGCTGTGCGCGGCGCGCTTCCGTCGGCACGTGGAAGTCGCCTGGGATGACGTGCATGGCGGTCTGTTCCGCGCCTTGCAGATCCATACGAACACCTTCACACTCGACAAAGTCCTGTGGCTGCAGGAGGAGGGTCTCATCGGCTGTCTGTTGCTGATGGAACATACCGAAGACGAATGGGCGTGGACCTGGTTCGCGCGCATCTTCGATTGGATCGAGGCCCATGCGGCTCTCAAGCGGCATGGACTGCCGCTGTATCAGACGGCCGGCGATCGAATGATGACGTTTCAGCCACACGTGACCCGCAAAGAAAACTATCACCACCCTCGCTGTGTTATGCGCTGCCTGCTGGCGCTGGAGCGTATGATCGAACGCGGCGGCGCCGTCTCGGGTGCCCTCTCTTGAGCCCACTCTTGGGTCGGGCATGAGTCGCCTCGTCTGCTGCGTCGTCACCAGCCTGTGGCTGCTGGTTGGTTGCGGCAAGGATGACGACACAAAGTTCGGCGACACCGATGATGTGCGCGCCTATCGCACGGCGTTGAATCCACTGATCGAGGCCGTCTCAGCCATCGAGCGCGAAGTCGGCGAACGGGCGATCGGCGTCGACAGCGTCGCCATCGACTCGCGGATTGCTCCTGTGTATCTGGAACTGCAGCCACGACTATTGGCCGTACAACAGGCCCTGGTTGGGCTGCGGCCGCCACGAAAACTGGCAGACATGCACGACGATATCAAAATGTTGGTGCAGCTGCGCCTCGATGCCTACCAGCTCGTCATCGACGGGTTTGCTGCCGGCGACATCTCGGTGTATGCGGACGCCGTCGGGCGACTCGCGCAGGCCAACGCCCTGATCCTCGATATCAATGCCCAGTTGTGTGAGGTGGATGTCGAACTGGATGACCGCGACGATTGCCGCCTGCTGGCGGTGCACACGACCGCAACATTCTCTGGCCCCGATCCACCACGCCACGTCTGACCACGTGGCGACGTCGTCTGTGACCCGGGCTCGACGAATGGCCCCGGTTCCGATCCGTGATATCTACTACCGGGCGGCTACCACAGTCACGCCGCCATCGCGGGCCGATCGATAGGCGGCATCGAGGATCTCGACGATGTGCAGGGCCGTGTCGCCATCGATCTGCGGTTGATTGTGGCCACGGATGGCGCCGACGAAGTCGGCAACGGGACTGGCCACCGCCGGCAGATCGGCTTCCTCCGAGTGCGTACGACCGTCACGGCCATCGACGGTCAGACAGAAGGGCACACCGCGGATCTCGGCCATGCCTGTCGACCCGAAGTAGAGGCTGTGGTGTCGCTTGCGGCGCACCTGCGAGTCCCCCGTATTCGACAGCGTAGCGGTGGCCCCGTTGTCGAGCTGCATGGACAGCACGGCCCGGATATCGGCGCCGGCATCGTCCAGCAGGCAAGCCACGGCAACGACACGGCGCCCCGTGCACCACACAAGCTCCGTCAGCAGATGGGAGCCACCATCTGTGAGGAACCCATCCCCTGAACCGGTCCGCTGCGCACGAAACAATGTCGGCGGCACGACGCCGGGCAGATTTGCGGCGAGGGGCTCGCGGCCCAGTACGCCCAGGGCATTGCCCACCCAGATAATGGACACGGCTTCGATCGTGCCGATCTGCTCGTCGGTGATGACTTCCCGCAGGCGGTGACAGTGACTCCAATAGGGAGGATTCTGGGCCACGAGAAGGACGAGATTCCGCGCCTTGGCCAACTCGATCAACTCGAGCCCCTGTTTCGGGTCGATGGTGAGAGGCTTTTCGAGCAGCACCGGCAGCCCTGCCTCCAGCGCATCCCGGGCATGTGCATAATGCAGGTTGTGTGGTGAGCAGATCACAACGGCATCCACCTGACCGCTTGTCAGCAAATCACGGTGGTCGGTGAACAACGCCTGGACGCCAAAGGCTGCCCCCATGCGATCCAGTTCCGGGCGGCTGCGGCGACACAGGGCGGCGAGCACCGCATCGTCATGGGTGATGATGTCGGGACAGTGTCGACGTGACGCGAACCAACCGGCGCCGATGACGCCCAGTCGCAGCCGATCGTGTGCAGCCATGGTGGGTGATCCTCCTGTAGTGCAACGACCTCGCAAGGAGGCGGCAGGTGAACGAAGACAAAGCAAGCGATGACGGGGCACCAGATGATATGCCAGATGATATGCCAGATGATATGCCAGATGAAACGCCCATCGACATGCCCATCGACGGCACCCTCGATCTGCACACTTTCCATCCCGGTGACGTGCAGCGGCTGGTCCCCGACTACCTGGAAGCGTGCCGGGCCCGCAACATACTGCAGGTACGGGTGATTCATGGCAAAGGTCGTGGAACCCTGAGGCGCATCGTACACGCCGCACTCGACCGCATCGACTACGTCGAGTCGTACGCACCAGGCGGCATGGGCGGTGGCGGCTGGGGTGCGACGCTTGTCTACCTGCGCCCCGAATGACGGTCCCTTTCGGCCGTTGCTGCCTGCGCCATCACTTTGAGGCCGATGGTTGTAGCGGTACATTGCCGGACCGAAGTCCTCCGAATGGATACGAACCGACGCCCGAGGATGCATGCGCGAACTTCAACCCCTCATCGATTCTCTGCTGCCTGACCTGGTGGCACTGCGCCACGAGTTGCATCGCCATCCGGAGCTGGCCTACGAGGAGCATGGCACGGCAACCCGCATCGTTGACCAGTTGCGGCATGTGCCGGGCCTCACCCTGCGAACGGGGGTTGCCGGCACCGGTGTCGTTGCCACTCTGGGGGCTGACCGCCCCGGTCCCTGCGTCGCCCTGCGGGCGGATATGGATGCGCTGCCGATCGAGGAGCAGGGGGATCACGCCCATCGGTCCACGGTGCCGGGAAAGATGCACGCCTGCGGCCACGATGGTCACGTCACTTGCCTGGTCGGCGCGGCGCAGGTGCTGGCACAGTTGGGCGACGAGCTCGAGGGGCCGGTGAAGTTCCTCTTTCAACCCGCCGAAGAAGGGGGCGCCGGAGCCCGCCGGATGTGCGAGGAAGGTGTGCTCGACGATCCGCCGGTGCAGGCCATCTTCGGTCTGCACGGCTGGCCGGCTCTGCCCCAGGGCCAGGTTGGCGTCCATGCAGGTGGGTTTCTGGCCAGCTCCGATCGGCTGCACATCGCTGTGTCCGGCGTTGGGGCGCATGCCGCCTTCCCGCACGAGGGGATCGACACGGTCCTGGTAGCGGCGCACATCATCGTTGCCCTGCAATCGATCGTCGCCCGCAACACGGCGCCGTTGGACAGCGTCGTTGTCACCGTGTCACAGGTCCACGGCGGCACGGCGTTCAACATTATTCCCGGGCAGGTGCTGCTGACGGGTACGATCCGGACGCTGAATTCAGCCACACGGGAACGGACCTTCGCGCACATCCACCGTGTCGCAACCGACACAGCCAGAGCCTTCGGCGCAACGGCCGAGGTTGTCATCGACGATGGCTATCCCGTGCTGGAAAACGATCCCGGCGCCACCGAGTACGTGCGCCGGGTTGCGGCCCACACGATGACGCCCGTCGACATCGCCCCGGTTATGGGGGGCGAAGATTTTGCCTTCTACGCGCAGCAGGTGCCAGCATCCTTCGTTGCCCTCGGCGTACGTCCTGTCGATCGGGACACGTATCCAAGCCTGCACCAGGCAGATTATGACTTTCACGACGGCGCCATCCCTCTGGGCGTCGCCCTGCACGTCGACATCGTCCGCCGCTTCTGGCGCGAGGGGCCCCGGTCCAGCGTCGCGTGACGGTATGACCCAGATCGACTACTACGACTACACACCCACCGTAACACTGGCGCGCCCTGTCGCCTGTATCGGACACCCGGGCTCTGCGTACCGCGAAGTGGCCTACGATCTGGCGGCGCTTACCGGTCTGCCCCTGCACGACTTCGATCGTCGTATCGAACACGAGATCGGACAGAACTTGTGGGCCTACGTACGCGACCATGGGAGCGCCAGCCTGCACAGCCTCGAAGAGGCACTGCTGCCCGGCCTGCTGAGCCAGTCCCCGCCGGGCCTGCTGCTGCTGGGTGAGGGAGCCTTGCACAGCAGCCAGCAACTGGCCCGGGTGCGGGCGCAGGCGGCACTGGTATTTTTCCGCTTGCCACGCGCGACCTGCTACTGGGCCCTGCGTCGGCAACTTGAGGAGCGTGGCGGTGCGCTGCGGCACCCGTGGCTGCCCGACCGCCTCGAGCAACCCCAGGACCTGCAGCCCTTTCTCGATGGCATCGGGCCCGTACGTGCTGCCGCGGATCACGTGATCGATATGGAGGGCCAGGGCGTGCACGAAGTGGTGCAGGCCCTGTACGCATTGCTGCCGGCCCTGGGCCAAACTGGCAGCGCAGTGATTCACCCTACCGACGGATCCAGATCATGACCGAACCCATTGAGGCCACCGAACCCACGCAAGACCCACACGCCCAGGAACCGCTGCTCAACACACTCGAAGTGCGGGTCCTTGGCTGTCTGATGGAAAAAGAGGCGACCACACCGGAGAACTATCCGCTGTCGCTCAATGCTCTGACCAACGCCTGCAACCAGAAGTCCAACCGCAGCCCCGTCGTCGACTTCGATGACAAGATGGTGGCGCGGGCGCTGGAATCGATGCGCGAGAAGGGCCTGGTGCGTGTTGTCACAGGCGCCGAGCAACGGATCCCCAAACACCGTCACGTGTTCGACGAGCACATGGGACTGACGGCGGCGCAGATGGCGGTGCTGTGCGAACTGATGGTCCGAGGTCCGCAGACCGTCGGCGAACTGCGCGGGCGCGCCAGTCGCATGCATCCCTTCGAGGAGTTGTCGCACGTGGACGCCGTACTTCAGCAGTTGCTGGCACGGGAGCCGGCGGCCGTTGTGCAACTGCCGCGGCAACCGGGCCGCAAGGAACCACGCTATGCCCACCTGTTCGCCGGAGAGCCTGCCGGGTCCGCTGACGAGGAGGCGAGAGCACTGCCCCCGGAAGCTGCGACGCTGGTGGTACGCGCGGAGAACGAACGGATCGCCGCCCTCGAGGTGTCGGTAGAGCAACTGCGCGCCGAGGTGGCGGCGCTGCATCAGGAGCTGGCAACGTTCCGACAACAATTCGACTAGTTCAAACCACGCAGCAACATTCCACACAGGTGACACAAGACCGTTGGAGACCGCCAAGTGATCGATCCAAAATACCTGCTCACCGACGAGCAGATGCGCGACTATCTGACCCGCGGCTTCCTGGTGTTGAAAACCGACTTGCCCAGGAGCGTGCACGAGCACATCTACCAACGGACGTCGGAGGTCTTTGACAAGGAGGGCAACCCCGGCAACAACATTCTGCCGCGGGTGCCGGAGTTGCAGCAGGTTTTCGCCGATCCAACACTTCGTGGTGCGCTCACGAGTGTGCTGGGGCCCGACCATATCATGCACTCCCACCGCCACTGTCACGTGAACCGCGGACCGGGGGAAGGCGGCGGCGTACACAAGGACAGCTACTGGGGCTACCAGCGAGTGCGCAATCACCGCACCCGCTGGGCGATGCTGTTCTATTACCCCCAGGACTGTCCCGAGCCGATCGGCCCCACAGGTGTCGTGCCCGGATCCCACACGTATGAGAAGAAAGAGTCCTGGGAGCCGCTGGCGTCGGTCCTGCCCTGCGTCGGCGAGGCGGGCACCGTGGTGCTGGTGCATTTCGATATCTGGCACCGCGCCTGTCCGAACCTGATGGACAAGACGCGGTTCATGATGAAGTTCCAGTTCACCCGTATGTCCGAGCCAACGACGCCGACGTGGAACAACACGTCCGCCGCCTGGCCGGGAGGCAATGGCGCTGGTGATCGGCATCGTGGCATGTGGACGAAGTTGTGGAACTGGCATCGCGGTGAACCCTTTGCCGTGACCAGCGCCACTGCTCTGCCTGCGCCAGAAACGCTGCGACAACTGCGTGATGGCGATCCTGAGCAGCGTATGGCTGCCGCCGACAATCTGGGCGTGACCAGCGCCAGTGACGAGGTCCTGTCGGCGTTGCGTGAGGCGCTGCGCGACGAAGCCGAACCCGTGCGGCTGAACGCAGCCTATGCGCTGGCCGCCATTGGCACACCGGCGCTGGAGATCCTGCTGGATTGTCTCGACGACGACATGGAGCCGGCTCGGTTGAGTGCCGCCTACGGCTTGTCCGCCATGGGTCCCGAAGCCGAACCCTCTCTTGTACGCGCCTGCCGCGACAAGTCGGAGTCGCGCCGAGGGTTTGCCGCTTTTGCCCTCGGAGAACTGGGTGCTGCAGTCAGTGCCAGGGGCGCCGCCGCCGTGGCGTCCTTGACGGAGGACTCCGCCGAATTCGTGCGTCGCAATGCGGCCGACGCCCTGGGCACGATCCCATCGCGAAGCCGCAAGGTGATCCCGGCACTGACGCGGCTGCTGGCCGACGAGAGCGCCCAGGTGCGGTTCGACGCGGCCTACGCTCTGGCCCGGCATGGTCGCGCCGCCCGGCCGGCAACGGATGCTCTCGTGGCAGCACTGGGCGACGACAACCGTTACGTGCGCAATCACACGATCGAGGCACTCAAGCGCATCGGCACGCCACAGGCGACGGCGGCGCTCTTCGACTTTCTCGAGGTCTCCCGCTGGTGCCCGATCACGACCAAAGAGACCACGTTCTGAGCCGGCGGGCCAAGCTGGGTTGACACCGCCGCTCTCTTTCTCGACTCGTCTGCGAGTCCTGTCGAAACTCGATCCTCGCGCCCTCGCCTGTCTGCGCATCGGTACGGCGCTGGTGCTGGCCTGGGATATGGTGCGCGTCCTGCGCGTGGCCCCTGACTGGTGGGCGATGCAGGCCTACGGAGAGCCCAAGCTGCCGCCATGGCTCGTTCTCGGGTCGGAGACTGTGACACTGCAGCTGGCGGCAATTGCCGTCCTTGTCGTCAGTCTGCTGCTGGCGCTCGGCTGGCGCACAGGACCAGTCACCGCTGCCGCCTGGATCAGTGCCTGTGCTTTCCAGTACGCGGCACGAGCTACAGCGGACTATCACAACGCGGTGTTGTGCGCGCTGCTGTACTGCAGTCTTGTGCTGCCAACGGCGGCGGTCGCATCGCTCGACGCCCGTGCCGGCCGCCCGCCCTGGGCCCCGGATTGGTTGGTGGCCTCTGGCAGCGCCGGCCTGTTGGTGTTGCTTGCGTGGATCTACCTGTCAACGGCGGCGGCCAAGACGGGCAGCGCCTGGTGGTCGGAAGGCTCGGCGGTGTGGCTGGCTCTGCTCGATCGTGGCACACCGACAACGATGGGGCGCTGGCTCGCCCTGGCGGCGCCACCGTGGACCTGGCCCGCCGTCACGTGGCTGGCGCTGCTGCTGGAATGGTCGGCCCCAGCGCTGCTGATCTGGCGACGAACGCGTCTGCTCGCCGTCATCGGCCTTGGGCTGTTCCATCTGTGTATGTGGCCCCTGCTGCGCCTGGGCAGTTTTCCTCTGACCATGGTCGTGGCCCTCAGTGCCCTGTTGCCCGGATCCGTCTGGGACCGCGTGCGTTGGCAGCCATCCGCTCGTGCCGCTGTGATCCGGCGGCGGCCGGGCATGAGTGGTCGATGGGTCGCGGGACTGATGGTGCTGGGCCTTGCCATCACGCTGGAGGGGGAACGTGTCGTTGCCTGGGAGGGCAACGGTGACCGACCGTGGCCGTACCCGGGGGCCCGGCACATGGCCCGTCTGCGCTACCTGTTGGGCATGGAAGTCATCTGGGGGATGTACGCGCCGGAGCCTTTTCGCCATGTCGGTTGGTGGGTCGCCGTCGGCTGGCAGACGGATGGTACGGTGGTCGATCCGATCACCGGACAAGCGCCGACCCTGGACCCACCGGATCCCGCCGGCGCCGACGCCAACCTGCGCTGGCTGGCGCTGTCCGACGCGCCGGAGCTGATACAGGGCTGGGGTGTGCAGCATACGTACCGGAATTTCCTCCTGGCGCAACGCAACCACAGCGGCGCCCGGCGCCTGCAGCGGTTGGCTCTGGTTTGGGTCCACGAGCCACTGACACCGTTCCGCGCGCCGCATCAGCGGCAACCCCTGCTGGTGCTGAGCTGGCCGGAGAACGACATGCCGGCGGCGATGGTGGAGCAGGTCCTCGGCACCGCCCTGCAGGCGCCGGTGTACGACGAGGACAGCGGCGTGCTGCTTGGCGGCCATGGGGTCTCTTTGTCCGCCGAACCGCAGTGGTTACCTTAGCTGTCTTGTGCCGGAATCGCCCACGGTTTGCCACGACAAAGGACGTGTTGCCCCATGTTGAGTCCCGACCAGGTCGACTTTTTCCGCGAACAGGGGTATCTGCGGATCCCCGGGATGTTTACCCCGGAACAAATGGACGGCCTCGACGCCGACCTCGAACGCCTCGTAGCCGAGTGGGCCATGACGAGCCCTGGCTGGACCGGTCCCTGGCGTCGGGTGTACATGGATGAACAGACGGAAAAGGCATCGAAACTGACAGCGATGCACGATCTCTACCTGTACTCGCAGGCGTGGCAACAGGCAGTGACAGATCCGCGCCTGACGGAGGCCGTCAGCGACATCCTTGGGCCCAACGTCGAACTGCATCACTCGACGTTGCACATCAAGCCACCCTCGGCGGGACATCCTTTTCCGATGCACCAGGATCACCCCTTTTATATGCACGAGGATGGTCGCTACATCGATGTGCTTGTGCATCTCGATGACACCTGCCACGAAAATGGCGAGATCCGCTTTCTCGCCGGCTCGCACAAGCAGGGCGCCCTCGAACACATCACGCAGCTGCCCGACGGCGAGGGCTGTACCCCACACCTGCCCACCGACCAGTACAGCCTCAAGGACACGATTGCCGTGCCTGCCCAACGCGGTGACGTGGTGTTTTTCAGCATCCACACGATTCACGGATCACACATCAATCAGACCGACAAAGCGCGGCGCATGGTTCGTGTCGGCTACCGTAACCCGCAGAACAAGCAGACTGCCGGCCAGAGCCAAGGTCGTCCCGGCCCCATGGTGCGCGGCTATCGGGACCGTGTTGATGGCCAGGAACTGCTCCGCAATACCTGAACCTATCGCCCCACCACCAGGAGACCGTTGAGATATGTCGAAAACCCAGAAGGTCCTTGTCGCCGGCGCCTGGAGAGATTCGCAGGCGTCAAGCACCTTCGAACCGGACAATCCGACAACTCGAGAAGCGACGGGCGAACTCTACCCTGTCAGCAACGAAGCAGAAGTGCTGGAAGCCATCGAGGCAGCTGCCGTAGCTTCGGAACAATTGCGGGCTTTCTATCCCGAAGGCATCGCCCGTTTTCTCGAGACCTACGCGGACCGCATCGAGGCGCGCGCCGACGAGATCGTCGCGATGGCCGCCACCGAATCGGGACTGCCGGCACCGACGCGTCTGGCTGCCATTGAACTTCCGCGTACCACAGGGCAACTGCGCCAGGCGGCAGCGGCGGCTCGAACCGGTTCCTGGTGCCTGCCGACGATTGATACGGCCAGCAACATCCGCTCCCTCTATCAGGCGTTGGAGGGCGGCGTCGCCGTCTTCGGACCGAACAACTTCCCCCTCGCCTTCAACAGTGTTTCCGGTGGCGATTTTGCTGCCGCCATCGGTGCCGGTTGCCCCGTCATCGGCAAGGCAAATTCCTCGCATCCGGGTACCAGTCGCCTGCTGGCAGAAGAGGCCCTGGAAGCCCTCAAAGCAACAGGGTTGCCACTGGCGACGGTGCAGCTCATCTACCGTACCGATCACGCCGTCGGGGCCAAACTGGTATCGCATGCAAAGATCGGAGCCACCGGCTACACGGGCTCACGCGACGCGGGTCTGACCTTGAAGGCCGCCGCCGATGCGGCGGGCAAGCCGATCTACCTGGAGCTCAGTTCCATCAACCCCGTCTACATCCTGCCGGGGGCCCTGAAGGAACGCGGCGAGGCGATGGCCGACGAATTCAGCACCTCCTGCCTGATGGGTACCGGTCAGTTCTGCACCAACCCTGGCATCGTCGTGCTGCTCAAAGGTGACACGACGGACAGCTTCATTCAGCAGGTGAAGGAGCGCTTCGAGGCAGCACCTGTGGGCACGCTGCTGGCCCGGGGTGTCGAAACGGGACTGAGTCGCAGCGTCGCCGCCCTGCAGCAGGCCGGTGCCGAATTGCTGACGGGCGGCCAGGCCGGTGCCGGACAGGGATTCAGTTTCAGCAACACCTTGCTGTGCGTGTCGGGCGCGACATTTCTACAGAATCCGGAGGCGCTGCAGACGGAAGCCTTCGGCAACGAAAGTCTGTTCATCGTTGCCGACGACGTCGATCAGGCCTGTGCCGTGGCACGTCATTTTGAAGGCAACCTGACAGGCAGCATCTATTCTGCCACGGCTGGCACCGACGATGACGCCTACGACCGCATCGCTCCACTGTTGCGGCGCAAAGTCGGCCGATTGCTCAATGACAAGATGCCCACGGGCGTAGCGGTGGTGCCCTCCATGAACCACGGCGGGCCGTATCCGGCGACGGGGCATCCCGGCTTCACCGCCGTCGGCATCCCCGCATCGCTGCTGCGCTTCGGCATGTTGTCGTGTTACGACAATGTTCGTGACGACCGTCTGCCAGCGGAGTTGCAGAACAAGAATCCCGGCGGCGTGGCACGGTTGGTCGATGGTGTGTGGTCTACAGGGGATGTTCCTGCCTAGGGGCCCGCTGCATCGCGGCACGAAGAAACGCCTCGTCATGAACCATGACGGGGCGTTTTGCCGCGTGATTGAACGTCGATAGAGGTCGGTTCAGGATTCGGCGCGGCTCTGCAGACGGTATTTTTTTGGCGATACGCCCACCCGTTTGCTGAAGACCCGGCTGAAGTGCTGCACAGTTTGGAAGCCGGTACGGGTCGAGACCTCGGAAATGTCGAGTTTCGTCGTCTCGAGCAATCGCTTGGCCAGATTCAGGCGGCAAGCGTGGAGGAATTCGCGGAAGGAACAGCTCGTCTCCTCCTGAACCCGCGTGGAGACACGTTCGAGACTGACGCCCAGGCGATCGGCAACATCCTTGCGGGAACTGATCTCGACGGCGTGCTGCTGAATGAAGGCGACGACCGGATCCGTCGACAGTTGCGCGTCGCGGGACTGCCGCTGGAGGATGTCCTCCAGCATGGCATGCAGATCCTGTGGCTTGAACGGTTTCTCGATGAAGTCACGGGCGCCCACCTTCATGGCTTCGACGGCGGTGGGCACATTGCCGTAGCCGGTGATCATCACCACATCGGCGCGGCAGCCGCGAGCCTTCATCTGTTTCAGACATTCGATGCCGTCCATGCCGGGCATCTTCAGATCCAGCAAGACGACGCGGTAGGCGTGGCTCTGCACTTTGCGCACAGCCTCTTCGCCGTCACAGGCGGTGTGGACTTCGTATCCCCGTGCTGCCAACACACGCGTGCACAGGCGGCGCAGGGCCTCGTCATCGTCAACAACGAGGATCGGACCGTCATCCAGAAGCTGGGCCGTCGTCAGTTGCGGTTGTTCAATGGCTGTGGACATGAGACGAAAAGTAAGGGCGACATCGATGCGAGCCAACTGATTATGTTGGCCCTTCCCGTTCAGGGCATCCCCACACGGGTGAAATTGCAGATTACTCTCCAAAAACAGGTCGAAAGATGACCCAGCCTCTTCCTGCCGCAAGCGCCGCCGCTGCCAGAGATGCCAGCCGGCGGACCACAGGGATCGTCATCCCCGTATATCTGCCACCAGAAATGGACGATACCGACGCCATTGCGTTGCTGGAGGACAATCTGGCCGCCTGCATGGCGGCTGTCGATGATCCTGCGACAATCTGTCTTGTCGCCGATGGGACAGACTGTGGCGCCACGGTCGTCCACGCCCTCGCTTCCCGCCATGGCACCGACTTCGTAGTCAGTCCGACAAACCGCGGCAAACTGCACGCGTTGCGCCTGGGCATGGAACGGCTGGGGGAACGGGCCCGATTGCAGTGGTTCGCCACGATCGATGCCGATGGGGACCACTTTGCCAATGAGCTTGTCAATCTGGTTCGTGCCGGCATCTACGCGCAGCAGGAGCGGGGCGCGACCGGGGTACACGTGCTCGGGCGGCGGATCTCCCGACATCGGCCCATGGGTTGGCTGCGCGGCGAGCTGGAAGAACTGGCAGATCGGGTGCTGCTGGATGCCATGGCGTACGATGCGGCGATCCGCGATCGACCGCTGCGGTTGGCACTGGCGACCACGTTGGAGGAATTCCCGGATTTTCATTCGGGATTCAAGCTGTTTTCCCGGCAGGTCATGGAGGCCGTATTTCTGCGCCCGCCGGATTTTTGCGGCGTAGACGAGAGCGCCTACTACCGTCACGGCTGCGAGGCCGTCATGACGGTGGAGGCGCATCTGGCGGGCGCGGATCTGGTGCTGGTCAACCGCACGACGCTGAATGAGCAACCGGTATCAACCTTCGGACGCCTGGACCGCGAGCGCCTGGTGGCCGACAAGATCGTCTGGCCCTGCCGGCGATTGAAGGTGCCACCCCATTTTCTCGATCAGTGGCTATGCAATCACATGCCGCGATTGCTGCTGCCGACACTGGTTCCCGAGGGCAAGCGTGAGTTGGTCGCCATTCGCCAACTGATCGCCGCCGAGTACGACCTGCCAGCCATCGCGCCGGACGATCTGACAATGGGCCCATTGTTCCTTTAGCCTTCGGTCCAGCCGGCTGGGGGGCGTATATTGTCTGCCGAAAAGTGTCAGCCACCCTACAGTTCTTCAGGAGTGCAGCCATGGGATTGGAGGCGTCTGGCCTGAGCGGCGAAAGCCCCCCATGCAGCAAATGGAGCGGGTTCTGCGCCGCGTGGGCCCCACCGATGCCACCGTGCTGATCCATGGCGCAAGCCGTCATCGGTGGCACCCTGGCGATCCCCTTCGTTGGCGAATCCGCCATGCTCTGCCGCGGACCACAGATCCGTCCCAGGGCTGACAGCACCGCCACGGCGCCTACCTTAGACGGCAGCCCCCACCAGCCACCGGTCCCGCGCAAGGCGACGCCCAATTCCTGCACGCATCCGCAATCTCGGTATTCTCGCCCACGTCGACGCCGGCAAGACGACCCTCACCGAAAGCCTGCTGTTTCACAGCGGCGCCACGCGCTCGGCGGGCAATGTCGACAAGGGCACAAGTCTGTCCGATTCCCTTGATGTGGAACGACGCCGGGGCATTTCGGTGCGCGCTTCGAGCCTGTGTTTCGATTGGCAGGATGTCCGCTTCCAACTGATCGACACGCCCGGCCACGTCGACTTCTCGGCTGAGGTCGAACGCTCCCTGCGTGTGCTTGATGGAGCTGTGCTCGTCGTCTCCGCCGTCGAGGGCATCCAGACGCAGACCGAGACCATCTGGAAGGCCCTGAAGGCCCGTGGCCTGCCCGTGCTCATCTTCGTCAACAAGATCGATCGCCTCGGCGCCGACGCTGCTGCCGTCGTGGCGCAGATGCAGACAGACTTCTCGGCGGACATCGTCTGTCTGAACCGTGCCACAGGTGAGGGGGATGCGGCAGCCGCCGCCGACTCTGAGCCGGCGGACAGGGCTGCTTTGCTCGAGGCCGTTGCCGCCACCGACGAGGCCTTGCTGGATGCCTGGCTCGCAGCCGACGGCGCTCTTTCTGCCGACCAGTGGCAACCGGTGCTGGCCCGGGCCGTCGCCACACGCCGGCTGTTTCCGGTGGTTTGCGGCACGGCGAAGAATGGCTCCGGCATCGATGCCGTGCTCGACGCCATGGTGCGTTATCTGCCGGATGCGCCTGCCGACGTCGATGCGCCGCTGTCGGCGGTTGTCTTTCGCCTCGATCATGACGCCAAACTGGGACGCGTCGCTGGTGTCCGCCTGTTCGCCGGGCGGTTGCGGACACGGGATCGAGTCGACAATGCCACGGCAGGTCGCCAGGAACTGATCACCCAGATCAAGCGAGTGAATCTGGGCCGCTACGAGGATGTTGCGGAATTGCTGGCTGGTGACATCGGTTTTCTCTGCGGCATGCCCGAGGTCAAAATCGGTGACATCCTCGGTGATGCGGCGCCGGTGCCCGGGGGGCACACGCTGACGGCGCCGCTGCTGTCGGTGCAGGTCTCGCCGCAGCAGGCACAGGATTTTGCGCCTCTGGCGGCGGCGCTGCAGCAACTGTCGAGTGAGGATCCGCATCTCGACTTCCGCTGGTTCGGCGCCGAACGCGAGTTACATGTACGCATCATGGGCGTCGTGCAGACCGAGATTCTCACCGAAATCCTGCAGACCCGTTTTGGCCTTGCTGTAGAATTCGGCCCACCGACGGTGATCTATCAGGAGACCCCCCTCAGCAGCGGCGAGGGTGCGGAGAGCTACACCATGCCCAAGCCCTGCTGGGCTATTGTCGGCTTCCACATCGAACCGGCGCTGCCCGGCAGTGGTGTCAGCTATCACTCACAGGTCGACAAGAGTGACATCGCCCCAAAGTACCAGAACGAGATCGCCGAGCGCATCGAACATGCCCTCAGTCAGGGGCCCAAGGGGTGGCAGACGACGGATCTGTCCATCACCCTCGTGGAGGGCAACCATCACCTGCTGCACAGTCGGCCCGGTGATTTCAAGCTGGCAACCGACATGGCGATCCTCAAAGCCCTGACGGCGACGGAGACGAAGCTGCTGGAGCCCATGCTCACTTTTCGCATCGCGGCGCCGGAGGCGTTTCTGGGCAAGGTCACCGGTGATGTGGTCAATATGCGTGGCGTCTTCGAGCCGGCGCATGTGGACCAGGGCCAGTTCGTTCTGCGCGGCCGGCTGCCCCTGGCAACCTCCATGGACTACGCCATCCGCCTCAGTTCGATCAGTGGCGGTCGTGGCACCCTGTCCACCTGGTTTGATGGCTACCAGGACTGTCCACCCGGACTTGGCCAGACGCGGGCCTACAAGGGCATTTCGCCGCTGGACCGGGCCAAGTACATCCTCTGGTGGCGTGGCGCCCTTACTGACTCGTTCCGGGGATGAGCGGCCTTACAGCACGGCATAGACCCCGGCCAGACAGCAGGCCGCGCCGGTGAGGGCGCGAAGCGTGATCTTTTCCCGCAGAAACAGCACGGCCAGGGCGACACCGAACACGGGTGACGCGCTGGTGAGCGCCACTGCCTTGGCCGGACCGATCTGCGACAGAGCGGTGAGAAACATGTAGGCCCCCAGGCCCATGCCAGACAATCCGGAGCCGACAAGCAGCACCCAGGCCCGACGCGACAGCACGCGCAGAGGGTGGCCGGACGGGCGCAGCATGAACACGTACAGCAACAAAGCGACGATGGGCATCCGTACAGCGTTGGCCTGCACCATCGTCAGGTGGGTCAGAGCCGGTTTCAGCAGCGTCACCGCCAGGCCCCAGAGCAGGGAAGCGGCCAGGGCAAAGAGCACACCGCGCCACAACCGCGCCGCTGGCATGTTGTCAGCAGGTATCGGTGTACGACCCCACGCCATCAGCACAACGCCGACAGCAACCAGCAGGCAGCCGGCCAACAGGCCCGGGTGCAGCGGTGTGCCAAGCAACAAGCGCTCAAAGAGCAACGTGGAGAGGGGAAAGGTCCCCGATAGGGGCATGGCCCGGGCGACGCCGATTTCACGCAGTGCCACCAGATACAATGTGTCGCCAATGACGAGACCGCAGGACAGGGACAGCAGCAGCAGGCCCCATTCCGTCCATGGCACCGCCGCCAGGCTCGACAGGGGGGCGCTGAACGGCAGCCACAGTAGAAAGGCTACGCCCGCCGCACCGCAGCGCACGGCGTTGATCGTCGCCGGGGCGACCTCGTCCGTCAGGGTGCGCAGAATGAGGGCATTCACCGCCCAGATTACGGCGCAACCGAGGGCGAACAACTCCGCTGTCGACACATTCACGGCCAATGATGAAATTCAGCGCAGCCCATCAACCCATCCATTCGACCAGGCAAGACCGTGACGACGCCCAAAATCATCGCCTATCTCAGCCCCATGTGTCCGTGGACACGCGGCGTTGTGCACTTTCTGCAGTCGAACAAATACGAGTTCGACTACCGTGACGTGAGCCGTGATGCCGATGCCTACAAGGAGATGGTCACCAAGAGTGGCCAGTACTCCTCCCCGTGCGTCGAGATCGACGGCCACATGCTGGCCGATGTCGGTGGCGACGAAGTCGAGGCCTGGATGCGACAGCAGGGCCACATCCAGTAGCCTCTGGCGGGCGGCGGCTATCTGCGCCCGTGGTGCGACTCCTCCGGTGCGCGGTAGCTGACATTGAGATGCGCCGTTTTCAGTTTCTTGTGGCCCCCGTGTTGGGAGCGCAGGCAACTTTCGAGAATGCCGTTGACGATCATCGTGCGCTCTGCGGGGAAAGGCGCCACGCCGGTCGTCAGCATCTCATCAATCTTGGCTACCAGGCAGGCGGAATAGGTGACGTTCGGTGTAGGTGTCAGGAAGAACTGACAGGACACCGGGTCGGCCTTCCCCTGCAGTTTTGCGGCGAAGCAGAAGTCGGCGACGGCACCGTTGATCATCAACAACGTCGCTTTCAGCCCGTCACGGAATTCGATCAAGTAGGCCGCCGGCTGCGCCACCAGTTTCATCAGTTCCCCGGAACCCAGAAGATCCTGGGTGCGGCCATCCTCTTGGGTCAGGCCCTGGGGTGAGTCGGAACGG